>Ga0307929_1000124_pt1:75000-76821 | contig 76821 bp, 61 predicted proteins | sample AceLakmetage1330_FD_203160 | JGI IMG/M metagenome (GOLD analysis project Ga0307929, IMG submission 203160) | Saline water microbial communities from Ace Lake, Antarctica - #1330 | ecosystem: Environmental > Aquatic > Non-marine Saline and Alkaline > Saline | place: Antarctica: Ace...
TTGGAAGCAGCACATGTGACCTTGGTGTGGCGGGCATTGATAATGAGAACGATCAAGCGTTATAAGGGCATCTGGTGGATGCCTCGGCGCTGAGAGGCGATGAAGGACGTGGCACTCTGCGATAAGCTACGGGGAGGTGAGAGCAACCTTTGATCCGTAGATTTCCGAATGGGGAAACCCACTCCGCAAGGAGTATCCCGCAAGGGAGGCGAACCCGGGGAACTGAAACATCTAAGTACCCGGAGGAAAGGACATCAACCGAGACTCCGTTAGTAGTGGCGAGCGAACGCGGACCAGGCCTGTGATATATTCTTAAGAACTGGAAGCTTCTGGAAAGTTGCGCCGCAGCGGGTGATAGCCCCGTACAGGTAGAAATTGAATATATCCTCGAGTAAGGCGGGACACGTGAAATCCTGTCTGAACGTGGGGGGACCACCCTCCAAGCCTAAGTACTCCTCAGCGACCGATAGTGAACCAGTACCGTGAGGGAAAGGTGAAAAGCACCCCGACAAGGGGAGTGAAACAGATCCTGAAACCGGATGCCTACAAACAGTTGGAGCCCAAGGTCCGTCCTGGGTGACAGCGTACCTCTTGCATAATGGGTCAGCGACTTAATCTGGCAAGCAAGCTTAAGCCGATAGGTGTAGGCGCAGCGAAAGCAAGTCTTAATAGGGCGAATGAGTTTGTCGGATTAGACCCGAAACCAAGTGATCTAGATATGAGCAGGTTGAAGGTGCAGTAACATGCACTGGAGGACCGAACCCACGTCTGTTGAAAAAGACGGGGATGACTTGTGTCTAGGGGTGAAAGGCCAATCAAACTTGGAAATAGCTGGTTCTCCGCGAAATCTATTTAGGTAGAGCGTCGCGATTATACCCTCGGGGGTAGAGCACTGGATGGGCTAGGGGGACTCACCGTCTTACCAAACCTAACCAAACTCCGAATACCGAGGAGTACTGCGCGGCAGACACACTGCGGGTGCTAAGGTCCGTAGTGAAAAGGGAAACAGCCCTGACCGCCAGTTAAGGTCCCTAAGTAATGGCTAAGTGGGAAAGGATGTGGGAGTGCAGTGACAACCAGGAGGTTGGCTTAGAAGCAGCCATCCTTTAAAGAAAGCGTAACAGCTCACTGGTCAAGCGCTCCTGCGCCGAAGATGTACCGGGGCTTAAGCCATTCACCGAAACTGCGGGTGCACACTTCCTTCGGGATTTGTGCGCGGTAGCGGAGCGTTCCGTAAGTCTGTGAAGGGTGACCCGCGAGGGCACCTGGAGATATCGGAAGTGAGAATGCTGACATGAGTAGCGACAAAGAGGGTGAGAGACCCTCTCGCCGAAAGTCCAAGGGTTCCTGCGTAAAGCTAATCTGCGCAGGGTTAGCCGGCCCCTAAGGCGAGGCAGAAATGCGTAGTCGATGGGAATCAGGTGAATATTCCTGAGCCGGGAGGTGGTGACGAATTCCGTAAATTGTTTGTCCTTATTGGATTGGACAGGCTGTGAAGGAGTTCCAGGAAATAGCCCCTCCATTAGACCGTACCCTAAACCGACACAGGTGGACAGGTAGAGTATACTAAGGCGCTTGAGAGAACGATGCTGAAGGAACTCGGCAAATTGCCCTCGTAACTTCGGGAGAAGAGGGCCCTATACTTGGGCAACCAGGTATAGGGGGCACAGACCAGGGGGTAGCGACTGTTTACTAAAAACACAGGGCTCTGCGAAGTCGCAAGACGACGTATAGGGTCTGACGCCTGCCCGGTGCCGGAAGGTTAAAAGGAGAGGTGAGAGCTTTGAATTGAAGCCCCGGTAAACGGCGGCCGTAACTATA
>Ga0307929_1000126_pt1 | contig 76462 bp, 80 predicted proteins | sample AceLakmetage1330_FD_203160 | JGI IMG/M metagenome (GOLD analysis project Ga0307929, IMG submission 203160) | Saline water microbial communities from Ace Lake, Antarctica - #1330 | ecosystem: Environmental > Aquatic > Non-marine Saline and Alkaline > Saline | place: Antarctica: Ace Lake...
ACAGGCAGAACGCATGAATCGTTTTCTCGGCGGAACTCTCGATGAGGCGGCGATGGCTGCTGTTGTTTCGGGCGATCTGTATCGACATCGGGCGTAAGCGCGGAGCACCCCAAAAATACCTTATGAAAGAACTGGGCTTTTTTGAATGTTAAGCGCAGTTTTAAAAAACTTTAATGAAAAGGAGCTCCAATTATGAAAACTAAGTTACTTGACTCAAAACTCACCACTTATTCTACTGCCGTCGGAGCCGCTTTGCTCGGAGGTGCCGGAGCCGATGCGGCCATTCAATACACAGCGGTTGATTTAACCATCAGCGATGCCATAGGAATCAATCTGGATCTGAATGGCGGTGACAACGACTTCTTTCTACAGAAGCCGGTAAATTATGGTGTCATTTCTGGCCTCAACGGGGCAGAATTGATGGCCTCGAGTACTTCTTTTGCTTTAAATTTTGCGTTCAACGATGTAATTAGCGGGTCAGGCGGGGCCTCGTTTGCTGCGGTTGTGATGCCTTTTGCCAATACGGGAGAGGGGTTCATGTCATCACTTAACTTTTCTGACACGCAACCCGGATATCTGGGGTTCAGGCTGAATGACGGGGGGTTCAAATACGGGTGGATGCACATCGACTCAATTGCGGAAGATGGCGCCAGTTATCATATTTCCGGATACGCCTACGAAGATACTGGGGCCTCGATTCTCGCGGGGGCTGAGGCCGTTCCGGAACCGAGTTCGCTGGCACTGCTCGCCCTCGGCGCAGCAGGCATTCGGTCTATCCGCCGCTTCAACCGGCCGGGCGCATAAACAAATTTGATCCAAGTAAAAGGCCGCTCTTTCCGGGCGGCCTTTCTTCTTTCTCTGCTTCTTGTCCTCCATAGCTCAAAGAGCGGCGAAGTCGGGAGGGGCAGGCCTGCGACAGCAGGACAGCAAGGCACGAAGAAACTGGAAACCCTCGGAACGTTTTCTTCCAATGCCTGGAAAGCTATGCGTCGGCTTTGGGTTCTTCCGATTTTTCTTCGGTTTTTGGGGCCGGTGTCGATTCGGCAGGGGCTTCAACCTTTTTTTCGGGTGTGCTTTCGGTTTGGCCGCGTTTGAATTCGTTGAGGCTTTTGCCGAGCGAGCGGGCCAGTTCGGGGAGTTTCTTTGCGCCGAAGAGCAGGATAATCACAAAAACGATTAGCAGGATTTCTGGGGCGCCCTGCATGCCAGGGATGATTGCGAGTGTGTTCATTCTTCGTTTCCTCTCTTTTGTTCGCGCCGTTCAAAAAGGCGTAGGACACCTATACTACATTCGTACAACAGGTACAAGGGAATCGCCATTTGCAGCTGAGTAATGATGTCCGGCGGGGTCAATAACATCGCCAGCACGAGAATGCCGATGAAGACGTGGCGGCGATGGGCGCGCAATTGTTGGGGGGTGACAAAGCCCATGCGCCCGAGCAGAACCAGAATCAGCGGCAGCTCAAAGGCGAGCCCGAATCCGATCAGCAGGTGGAGTACAAACCCGAGATATTTATCGATTTTCCAGTTGGCGACGGTCCCCAGATAATCGTTGAAATAGAACATAATATTCACGGCGACCGGAAGGGAGATGAAATAGCAGAGGGATACGCCGCCCGCAAAGAGAAGCGCACCGAACAAGCCGCCGAGGAACAGAACTTTTCGCTCTTTAGGTTTCATGCCCGGCAGGATGAAGCGGGCGATGAACACAATCAGTAGAGGCAGGCTGAGCAGAATGCCGGTTGTAAAAATAACCTTCACGACTTGAACAAACCCCTCGACCGGCGACGTGGTGATCAGCTCAAAATCTGCACCGCGCGCCTCCGCGACTTTTAGCAATGGAGCTTGTAGTCCGTTGAGAATGGGTTTGGCGAACGGGATACAGACCAGGGTGACGAGCACCACCGTGATCAGGCAACGGAAGAGCATCTGACGAAAGGCCTCCAGATGCTCCAGAAATGGCGACTCGCTATCTTCGGGAATCAGGCGCGCCTTCAGGTTGTGGAACGGATTTTTCATGGGTTCAGTTCAGGGTTCTCCATTTCCGGTTCAGGGTGTTCTGATTCCGAATCTAACTCTGAACTCTGAACGTCGGAGCACTGAACCTCTTCGTCCGGATAGTCGGCCTCAACATCGTAGGGTTCTTCCTTCGTTGTGTCCGCATGGAGATCGCCATACATGATCTTATAGCGGAAGTCGGCGGCGCTTCGCTGCATTTTGTCCAGAAAGGTCTGAATGCTTCGGAAGACCCGCGGGGCATCCTTGGCACCGAAGAGAAGGATCAAAACGAGCATGATCATGATCAGCTCGCCGCCACCGGGAGAGATAAAGGCTAGTCCGGGGGCGGGCATTAGATTCCAATGTTGCTGAGCGAGCTCATCACGTTGTTCACCAGGGCGGTCAATTGCGGGTGGCGGGTTTCAAACTCTTCGGTAACGTGTTGAAGCGAGTGATGTAGTGCTCGGGAGAGCTCGCCGGTTTGCGAAAGCGCCTCGTTCACATCGCCAGCTAATTTTTGGAGCTTCGGATCCTCTGAGTTGATCCGCTTGAGTTCGCTTTGTAGATCTTCGAGACTGCGTTTTAGCTTTTCGCTCATTAAAATCCTCCGTGGTTTTTCAAGAGGATAGCGTGTTTCCAACCTTTGGAAAACTTTTTTCCAAAGGTTGGGAAATGGTCGGGGAGACAGGATTCGAACCTGCGACCTATTGCTCCCAAAGCAACCGCGCTACCAGACTGCGCTACTCCCCGTGGTCAAGAAGTCGGAGAATATCAGGCAACTGATTCCGAAAGGCAATATTAAAGATCCTCTAGCTTGCGTTCCTTTGCTCTTATCAAGTAGGGTCTCCGCACTATGAGCGACACCCTGATCATTATACCGACCTATAACGAGTGCGAAAATGTGCGTCCTATTGCTCAGGCTGTGCTGGATACATCGCCCGACGTGAGCATTCTTTTTGTGGACGACAACTCCCCCGATGGCACCGGGGCGATTATCGATGGACTCGTCGCCTCCGATGAGCGCATCCACGTTTTGCACCGAAAAGAGAAGGACGGGCTCGGTCGCGCGTACATTGCGGGCTTCAAATGGGCGCTCGAGCGCGACTACGAACTGATTTTTGAAATGGATGCGGATTTCTCGCACAACCCCAAAGATGTTCCGGCGATGCGCGCGGCGGCAGAAACCGCAGGGCTTGTCATCGGTTCGCGCTACATCGGCGGCATACGCGTCATCAATTGGCCGTTGCATCGCCTGTTCCTCAGTCGCGGGGCTGGGATTTACGTTAAACTCATCACGGGCCTTCCGCTGAGCGACCCGACCGGTGGATATAAGTGTTTCCATCGCTGCGTGCTGAAGGCCATCGATTTGGACGGAATTGTTTCAAACGGATATTCCTTCCAAGTGGAGCTCAACCATCAGGCCTGGCGGATCGGTTGCAAAACCGTCGAGGTGCCGATTGTTTTTGAAGAGCGCCACTCCGGCACATCTAAAATGAGCAAGAAGATCATCTTCGAAGCGCTTTGGATGGTTTGGCGGTTGCTCTGGCGCGCAAAATTCAAACGGGCGCACACCTGCTCGGTTCCGGAAGACACCGCGGGATTCAGGTGTTGTCAGGCGTTTCAGACAGCGCAACCCACTGCTCAATAGCAATCTGCTCCGGACGGGTGGTGGGTTCAATGCCGCATTTTTCCAACCCGTGGAAAAACTCCGGCGCATTTTTCCGAAGATTGGAACCCATCTGTTTGCGGCGTTGTGAGAACGCGACTTTGATCAACGCTTTAAACCGCGCGTAGTCTGTCACCTCCGCCAGCGGCGCAGGACGTTTTTGAAATTTCACCACGGCCGACCAGACTTTGGGTGCGGGCAAAAAACAGTTCGGGCTCACCTTTTTAATGGTTTTCACCTCATAGTTCAGCTGGCTCCAGATGGCCAGTGGGCCGAAGGCCTTGCCGCCCGGCTGCGCCGCTAGTCGATCCGCCACCTCTTTTTGAACGAGAAAGACCATCCGCTCGGGAAGGGGAGTTGCTTCGAGCGTATTCACGATGAATCGGCTCCCAACCGAGTAGGGCAGGTTGGCAATGATTTTATTCACACCGCCCGCGAACAGCTCATTCAGATTCACATCCAGCACATCTTCTTCCATCAAAACCATACCTTGCAAGGTATGGTTTAGGTGGCGAACCATCGTCTTGTCTTTTTCAATCGCCGTAAGCGATGCGCCGGTTGCAAGCAGCGCTTGCGTCAGTGCACCCAGTCCCGGGCCGATTTCGAGCAGTTGATCTGACTCTGAAATATCTGCCGCCGCGACGATGATGCCGAGGATGTTGGAATCGATCAGATAGTTTTGTCCGAGACCCTTATTGGGGCGATGCCCCAGGCCGTTGAGTAGGTCGCGAATGACCGATGGACTGGTGAGTCGAGGGACTGTGGGCGTCGTGGAGTTCTCTTTTTCCATTATTCCATTATTCCATTATTCCGCGATCGCTTTGCGAGCGCGATGGCGGTTTCGATGGCGGCGATCATGCTGGTTGGGTCGGCGATGCCGTTGCCCGCGATATCAAAGGCCGTGCCGTGGTCGGGTGAGGTGCGGATGATCGGCAGGCCGAGCGTGACATTCACGCCGCAGTCAAACGCGTGCATTTTGAGCGGGCCGAGCCCTTGGTCGTGATACATCGCAACGACGGCATCATATTTGTTTTCCAATGCTTGGAAGAAAATCACATCGGCGGGGACGGGGCCGGCGACGTTGAGGCCTTGGGTACGCGCGGTCTCGATGGCGGGCGCAATGATTTCAGCTTCTTCAGCTCCGAGTGCGCCGCCGTCGCCCGCATGCGGGTTGAGCCCGCAGACACCGATGCGCCCATTGGGGATTCCGAAGGCGGTGAGGGCTTCAGCGGTCAGCTCGATGGCTTCGAGAATGTTTTCTTTTGTCAGGGCATCGGCGACCTCACGGAGCGGCAGGTGGCGGGTGACGAGCATCACGCGGAGGCCTTTGCCCATGAGCATCATGCCGTAGCGTTTCGTGCCGGTCAGGTCGGCGATCATTTCGGTGTGGCCGGGATAGTCGATCCCCGCAAGCTTCAGCCCTTCCTTGCAGATCGGGGCGGTGACCATCGCGTCGAGTTCGCCGTCGAGGCAACCCTTCACCGCGCGCTCAATCGCGGCGACTGCGGTTTTCGAGGCTTCGGCAGTGACGGTCCCAAGGGCGGGGAGGTTTTCCGGCCCGATGAAGGTGAATACGACGTTTTTCCAATCCTTGGAAGAAATGGCTTTGTGCGCGATTTCTGGGCCGATGCCGTTGATGTCGCCGCAGGTTATTCCAATACGAATGCTCATGAGCTGGCTCAGTACCGTTTAATAAAGTGACGCTGGGCCAAACGCTCCATCAGTTCCGTGTGTAAACGATCCTGTTCGATGCGGAGCAGTTCGGTTTCAAGTTGTGCGCGAACATCTTCGAGGGGGACGGCTCCCTCTTCGCGGCGCGCTTCGACTTTTATGATATAGAATTCTTCGTCGGTTTCGATGAGATCGCTGATTTTACCGGTTGCCACAGCGTGGAGGGCGGGACGGAGTTCCTCGCGGATATCTTTGGGGTCGCTCCATGGGAATTCGCCGCCATCGTCCGCGCGAATGCCTTCCGAAACCTCTTTGGCGGTTTCGGAGAAATCGGCACCGCCGCGCAGTTTTTGCAGCAGGTCGTTCGCCTGCTGTTTTTTAACAGCACGGTCTTCTTCCGTGCTTCCTTTGTTAATGAGAATGGCCCGGAATTTGACACTGAATGGAATGAAGAAGTGTTCTTTGTTTTCTTCGTATGCGGTGCGGATGGCTTCTTTGGAAACAGAGGCGCGGCGGGTGATCTCCCGGCTGTAGTACACCCGGAGGATGATCTGGTCGGCAACGCCTTCGCGCCATTCGCTGAAGGTCATCCGGCGGGCGGCGAGCGCCCGGATCAGCAGGGTGCGGTCATCCCCAAAGCGTTCGCGGATGAGGCGGTCGACTTCTTCATCGATGGCGGCATCGGGGAGCGAAAGGCCGAGTTCTTTGGCTTCTTCTTTAATCAGTGCTTCTTCAATCAATGCTTCGCGGGTTTCCAGATATAGGTTCTGGATCTGCTGGGCGCGCTCCTCGCCTTTATATTGCTGGAAGAGCTGTTGCATAAACGGCGCGACGTTTTCGCGGATTTCGCCGTAGGTAATAATGGTGCTTCCGACCTGTGCGGTGTAGCCATCGATGGCGGTAATGACCGGGCCTTCGTTGGTCTGCGCGAAGAGCGTTGTGGCCGTAAGAATCAGAACTAAAAGTGCGTTTTTCATAGGGTCGGCATTATGCGTAAAGGGCGGGGCCTGTGCAACGGCTTTCCCCTAGATTAGCTCAAGGAGCCCTTCGAGAGTGATGCCTTCGAGCGAATCGACAATCCGGTCGGCTTCAGTCAAAAATTCGCGCTCGTAGCTGTTCGTCACCGCCAGCACCTTCAGCCCCGCGCCTTTGGCCGATGCAATCCCCGCCGGCGTGTCCTCGATGGCCAGTCCGTCGCTTACGCCAAGGCGTTTTGCGGCGAGGCGGTAGGGCGCGGGGTCGGGCTTGCTGATGGGTGTGTCGTCCGCCGTTACAATCGTGTCGAAGGCATTCTCAATTCCGAGTTTTCCAAGGATTGGAAGAATGTCTTCACGCAGTGCGCCCGAGCAGATGGCGAGCGGGATGTTTCCGGAAAGAGAGCGGATGAGTTCGACCGCGCCGGGCAGAGCCGCCGCGCCGTCGCTTTCCAGCAACGCTTGAAACGCCGCCGCCTTTTTCACGATTAGGCTTTCGAGTTCGGGTTTCTCGAGGTTCGGAAAAAGGAAGTTGAACGCATCGCGATCATCGAAGCCGATCAGCGTTTCGACATACTCCGTCCACGAGACCGTCCGACTCTGCGCTGCGAGCACCGCGTTGAACGCCGCCCAGTGCAACTTTTCCGAGTCGACAATGATGCCGTCAAAATCAAATAGAATGGCTGAAATCATGGGGAGGAATTAGCCACAAAAAACACAAAGAAGCACGAAAAAAGAATCTTTGAGGGGGGAGGGAAGAAACGGCGACATCAGATAGATGGCTTCTTTTAGAAAAGAGTCAACGGGTTCTCTTAATGCCGCCAGCGGGTTTTGTATCGAAGCCAGTTAAAAAAGGTCTTGAGACGGCCATCGCCCCAGAGCCGGTCAGAAAAGTTTTTGTGAACGACGTACATGGTGTCGTCGAAGTTCCAGAAGATAATGGTTTTGTCTTTCGGTTTCAGCCGGAGCAGATCTTCGATGTTATGCCGGTTGGTGGTGTGGAGCATGAGGTAGTCTGCTTTGGATTCCTGAATCTGCCGGTAGAGTCCCTCGGTGAGAAAGTCGAAGGGCAGATAGGTCGAGGCCTTGAAAAAGAAAATCTGGCCAGTGGCCATCTCCGGATAGTGATCTTTCACGTATCGAACGGCTTCTTTGGAGATCGAGCTGATCAACACCCGGTTTTCGATGTTCCGCGCTCGCACATCCGCCACAATAAAGTCTGCCAGCCGTTGGTCCTCTTCGGCATCCCCCTGCGATTTGATTTCAATATTGAGCGGTTTCCCTTCGGCGAGCTCCATCACCTCTTCGTAGGTAGAAATCTGGTTGTGGCTCAGTTGTCGAAGTTCCTCAAGTGTGGACTCGCCGACATTTCCTTTTTCCTTGAACACCCGCCGTAGGGTGGTGTCATGAACCACGACGGCCCGGTTGTCCGCCGAGTACTGCACGTCGAACTCGATGAATGCAAACTTCGGGTTGTGCCGGGCAGAGTGAATCGCCCGGATCGAATTTTCCGTATAAAAATAGGAATCCCCGCGGTGCGCGCCCCGCGTACAGCGGGTTGAGGCCAGATGGTTTTTTCCATCCAGCTCCTTCTCCAGTGCTGTATTCAATCCGATGGTATGCCGAGGCATCACGCATCCGCTCAGAAAAGGCAGCATCAACAGGCTAATCAAAAAAGTACGCATTTTATTTGTTCAGTTGGTTTTCCAAATCGGGTGTGGGATAAAAAACACGGGTTTTCCCCGTTTTTTCGGCAACAAGCAGGTTTTTTTCTGTCAAGGCAAGCAAGTCAGAGCGGGCGGTTGCGTATGAGACATCGTGGGCGCCCTGATGTGAATAAACGGTTACACCGATGTCCGGATTTTTCAGGGCGTGTGAAACGAGCGCTTTTTGCCGATGGTTCAATGAGCGGAGGCTCCGGGCCTTTTTGTCCAGTTCCTTTATTTCAGTAGACTTGCGCTGAATGTGCTTATGAAGATCATTGATCGCTCGACGAATAGTCTTCAGATGGTAGATCACAAAGTAAGTGAGGTCATTGTCATCTGTTTCGGTTTTTAGAAAAGCCTGGGAGTATTTTGCTGGAGCCTTGCGAAAGATGCTGGAGATAGAGAGAAATTCGCACAGCCAATATCCTTCCTTTAGGATGGCCCAGTAAAAGAGGGTTCGGGCGGTTCTTCCATTTCCATCCACGAAGGGGTGATCGTATGCCAGCCAGAAGTGGAGGATGATCGCCCTCAACACGGGGTGAAGAAAAAAGGAGGGCTTTTTTCCGTTGGCGAAAGCGCACATAGCCTTCATGCGTTTCGGGAGTTCATCTTCCGGCGGCGGGGTGTGGAGAATTTCATTGTCGTTTCCATAGACCCGAATGTTTTCATCGGGATCAATGGAGCTGTTCCGAAAACGTCCAGCTGCATCGGGATTTTTCAGTGTTTTTTCGGTGATCATCCGGTGCAGCTTGAACACGAACTCCGGGGTTAACGTTTCCTGTCGGTTATCGACGAGGTAGCGCATGGCATTGAAGTTATTCAAAATCATCCGCTCACTATTGTCTTGAGGATCACGCTTCGATCGGATCATTTCTTTTGCTTCGCGTCGTGTTGTTGCCGCGCCCTCAAGCTGAGAAGAGCGTATGGCTTCTTCCATTAATGAGCTGATGATGTAACGCTCTTTTTCCGCAGGAGGGATAATCCCATCCGAGCGAAACCGGCCAGCAGCATCTTGATCGATGTGATGGAGCATTTCCTGAACGGCATCTATATTACTGAATCTAAAGGGTGAGCCTGTGGTGTCGAACAAAGGAAGAAACCGACAAGTTACGGTTCGCCAAAATTTCAATATTCCCCAGACTCGTTCTGGCTTCAGTCCGTTGGGCATGGGTTGATATCTGAAATCATTCCAATGCAAATACGTTCCATAAAATGGATTTCGAATTTGATCATCAAAGGTTAACGAGTCCTTGGCGACCTCTCCGATGTTAACTTTTGGCGGTGGTGGAAAACTTTTCATATCAGCCTCGTATCAATTTGTTACGAATTGATACAAAACAGTTCGGGTTGTGTCAATTTCATATTAATTTATAATAAATTGACATGAGCGGCGGTGTCATCGGCTAGAGAGGTTCGAACAGGTCGGTTTCATCCAGCTCGTCCAGAATATCGTTTTCAATATACGGGTCGGCGGGTCGATCGAGTTTATGTTGTTTGAGCCAGAAGAAGGGACTCTTCTGTTCGCCGGCGATGGTTTTGCAGTGCCGGGCAATTTTGGTGAAGGTCATTTGATATTCGTTGAGATAGATGCCGAGCAAGGGGGGCAGATTATTCCGCCCGGCATGTTCGGTGATCAGTTTCTTGGCGATTTCCTTTTTCTCAATATAGCTTTTACGGGCGGCCAGAATCGTTGCGGCCATTTCTTCGTAGTTCTCGTGTTCGGGATCCAGGGAGGCGCTCAGGTTGATGAGGATTTGGTTGATTTGAACGTAAAGCCCATTGAGTTGGTCTTGGCAGGGGACAAAAAAGGCACGCTGGCTGTAGCGGCTGAGTTTCCGGTTTAATCGGCAGAGCACTTTGATATGGTCGCCGATCCGTTCGATCTCGGTCATACAACGGTCGAGATGCTGGGCCAAAACCGCTTGCCGTCGAGACAGAAAACGGGAGGTGATCAGCGTGAGGTAGTCGCGGAGCGCCAGTTTAACAGCATTAATTGTTTTTTCGTTCTGTTCGATGGTGCGGATGGCTCGTTCATCCCGTTTGTTGAGTAGCTGTTCGTCGAGGAGCAGGCTTTCGCTGCACAGTTCGGTCATGCGGCGCAGCTCGCGCATCGCCGCGTGGAGAGCTTGCTCGGGCATGGGGATGAGATCTTCATCCAGAAAGCTCGGTTGCGGCGGGGCTTTGTGCGACGGCATCACGCGTCGGACGAGCGCGGCGTGCAATGGTGCGAACGGAAGAACCAGCAGGGCGGTCAGGACCATTTTAATGGTGTTTGCATTGGCGGCCTGATGAACCAAGTCACCGCCGAGGGCCGGAACCCAGCGGTAGAATAGCGGCGCGCTCAGCGCCGCGAGAGTCGTGCTGAATATATTGAATAGTAGATGCGAAATCGCACTGCGCCGTGCGTCGATGTGGGTGCCGATTCCGCCGAGTAGAGCGGTGACGCAGGTGCCGATGTTCGCGCCGATAATAATCGGGAAAATACCGGACAGATCGGTGATGACGCCCGCCTGAATCAACGCGAAGCTCATTCCGATCACCGCGCCGCTACTCTGGATGATGCCGGTGATGGCGGCGGCGAGCAAAATGCCACGAAGCATTCCGAGCGGTGTGGCCCCATTGATCTGCTCGAAGAGCGGCACAAACGCGTCGCGGTGCGGGGCGATGGCCGCGCTCATGGTCGACATGCCGAGGAAGAGCAACCCGAAGCCGAGGATCGCTTTTCCGGCACTCTTCATCCGCGCCTGCGGCGCGGCGACCTTCAGCAGAAACCCGAGCGCAATGGCGACGAAGCAGTAGTCCGCCAGCTTAAAGGAAATCAGTTGCATCGAAAGGGTGGTGCCAATATTCGCGCCGAGCATCACCGGAACCGACTGTCCCAGAGTCATCAGCCCCGCATTGATGAAGCCGACCAGCATCACCGTCGCCGCGCTGCTTTGGACGAGGAAGCCCAGGACGGTTCCAAGACCCATTCCGTTCAGGCGGTTGCGGGTGGCTCGGGCGAGAATCTTGCGGAGGTTCGCGCCGGCGAAACCGCGCAACCCGCCGCTCATCAGATTCATTCCAAAAATGAAAAGCGCCAGCCCGCCTAGGATGGAGAACAGGGTTAAGATGGTTCCGCTGGTATTCAAAGTCGCTTCCCCCGAGAGGAATTTCTGAAGTGTTGGAGTTGTGGAGTATGGGCGTGTTGCAAGAGAGGGCTTTCTATTCCATCAATCCAGTCTTCCATTATTCCACTACTCCATAATTTTACGTTCTCAGAAAATTAAACCGCTCCGGCGCAAGGAATGCATTCAGCAGTGCGTCTGCATCAGCATAGCGGACGGTGCCCGGTTTCACGGCTAGCAATTTCTGGTAAATCGAGAGCAGGTGCGCTCCGTACGCCTCGGAGCTGTAGGTCTCTTTGACCGCCTTTTGGTTGTGCTCGATCATCGGTGAGGAATCGCCCAGCTCGGCGGGAAAAATGGAGGGGTCGGCTTTCACGGCGCGGATGATAGTGCGCTGCATTTCTTCATCGAGAATTCCAAAATCAACGGTTCCGTTTTGAACGAGTTTCGTTTGGGCCTTGGCAAAAAGAGCATCGTCCCATTCGCGGCCATACGCTTCGGTTGAGGCGCGCATCTTTTTTTCCAAGGTTTGGAAAAAGTCCGCGCCAATATTCCAAGCATTGGACGTCAGGGGAACCGAGAGGCGGTTATAGAGGTTCGAAAGATCGAGCCCGTGCTTTTCAAAGTCGCCGGTGATCTCGGGGAGGTTGCGCCCGACGAGCGGTTTGCCCGCGAGCCACGGCTCGAGAAAGGCGAGGCCGAATCCTTCGGCGATGCTGGTCGTGATGAGCGCATCGGCCTTCGCGATCATTTCCTCAAAAGTGCATTTGGCGCCGGCGTTAAAGTCGACATTCAGCCCAAGCTCTTCGGCAAAGGAAACCCATGCATCGTAGATGGGTTTCATCTCTGGGTTTCTCGGTGCAAGGGAAATGGCAAAGCGTGCGTCCGGCATCACCGCACTCCACAGCAATAGCTCGCCGATATTTTTTCTTCTGATTGCCCGACAAGGATACACAAACAGCGGGGTTTCAGGTTTCAAGTTTCGAGTTTCAAGTTTCGTCGTCGGAGGCGGGGAGACCGTATTCGGCAGGAGGTGAATATTTTCTTCGGGTATTCCTGTGGAAAGCAAGAATCCAACGTCACGTGGGTTGAGCACGGCGTAGTGGATCTGCGGGGCGATGGGGTAGAGACGTTTTTTAAGTTTTCCGAGCTGGGCGTAGTTTTCGGGATACCCATCCTCAGCGAAGTCGTGAATCTGCAGGAGAATTTTTTGACCAGCCATTGCGAGGTTACTGACCTCTTGCGTCAGGGATGGGTTTTTCCCAAGGCAGTGGTTGTGGATGTGCCAAACCTCTGGCTCGCCACCAAAGGCGCCTCGTGCGCGTCTCAAAAGTTCCAAGGCGTGGAACTTTTTGTCGACGGAATATCCAAGGTTGGGAACCTCGCGGATTTTCTTCTGAAGCGGGGTTTCGCCGCGAGCCGCCTCGCCCGTGAAAAAGAGGCAGCGCGCTTTTCCGCCGAGCGACTCGACCGCGTGCTCGACCACGCGCGTCACTCCGCCCGGCCTCGCGTGATAGTGGACGATAGAAATATTTATGGGTGATGAATGATGAATGATGAGTTATCTCCGTTTTTTCACCGTTTTGACTGAGGCGGTAAGCATGGCCATTAATTCGTTGGTTCGCTGTTTCAGGTCTTTGGATTCATCACTCATCATTCATCTTTCATCATCATAGCTTGAACCTCTTGAGGGGAGAGCGCCTCAGGCTGTTGGGTTTTTAGGTACGTGTACCGCCCAAGCAGTCCAACCCAGCAGATGATAAGAATGAGAAGCAACCAGACCTTTTCCTCGCCCGTGAGCGTGAAGCGGCCACGTAGCCAGATCGCTAGTTCTTCAAGGAGGAGTGGCTTTTTCATTTCCCGAGCCTACCGCTTTGTTCGGCGCGGGGAAACGTTCTAATCAAAAATCAGGCCGTGGGTTTTTGGATCGCCGAAGCCGTAGCCGTGTTTCGGGTCCCATTTTCCGTACGGCCAGTCGCCCGCGCCGGGAACGGTCTGTCGGAAGCCGTAGAATTCTTCGGTGCCGTCATCGGTCGGACGATAGTAGCGAATTTCAAAATGGAGATGCGGGCCGCCGCGGGTGCCGGACCAGAGGTTTTGCGAAATCAGATCCCCCGCTTCGACCGTTTTTCCGTCCAGAAGAAGGCCGTCGGTCTCGTCTAAATCCAGGTCGACATGCGCGTAAAGCGTTACCAGCTTGCCGAGCTCTTCACCGTCTTCATCGGTGATGATTTTTGTGATCGAAATATAGTTTCGATATTTCGGTGCGTCGTGGAACGTTGCAACCATGCCGCCGTGCGCGGCATAGAGGGCAACCTCGTCCATTTTTAGATCGGTTGCCGGATGATGTTGCTCTGTTTTGGTCGGCCCTTTGCCTGCGCCAAATACACCCCAACGTGGCGCGTCGAACGAGGGCTTTTCCCCGCGCTCATTTTCCAGCGGGTGGTGGAACTCAATTCTTTGGCAGGCGTCGAGGAACGCATCCGCCTCGGCCTCCAAGTCTCCGTTGTAGTAGGCGGGGGTCATCATGTCGGCAGCAAGGCCGATCAGCGGGAGCCACAGGAGAAGAAGTACAATTCGTTTCATAGTTCGTATAACGCTCCCGCCGCTGAAAAATTGCAAAATGGATTTTAGGCGATCCATTCGGCATCGGCGAGGAACTCGCTGACGATCTGTTTGTAGGTCGGGATGCGGGTGGATTTCTTGATCTTCTTGAATAGCTTCCGACCATTGGAAAGATTCTGTGCCGGATAGACCCAGAACTCCTTCATTTTTCCAAGCATTGGAACATCGCCGTCGATCACCGTTTGATAATTCGCCAGCACCTCGTCGTGGAATGCCCCGAGCCGCTCGATGGCGTTTTCTGTGACTGGGTTCCCGCTTTTAATCACCTCGCACAAAAACGGATTCGCCAGTAGCCCGCGCCCCAGCATGAATTTCTTTAGGGTGGGGAAGCATTTGTCCAGGGTTTGGAAAAAGGCGAGGTCGTTGATGTCGCCGTTGTAACAGACGGGGCGGGTGAGCTCCTGAAACGCCAGAGCGAATGCGCCGAGGTCGGCCTTTCCGTCATACATCTGTTCCGCCGTGCGCGGGTGGACAATTACCTCGCTCAGCGGGTAGCGGTTCAGCACCGGAATCAGATTCATTAGCTCCGAGGGGTCGGACACGCCGAGGCGAACCTTCACGGAAACTCTACAGGGGCTCTCCGCGCAGATGGTTTCGAGCAATGCATCGACCCGTTCGGGGTGGGGCAGAAGGCCGGAGCCGCGCTGCTTTTTACGAACCGGTTTGTGCGGGCAGCCGAGGTTCCAGTTCACCTCTTCGTAACCGAGATCGTGCAGGGCGCGGGCCATGTTCACAAAATCGGCGGCGTTGTTGCCGATCAGCTGAGGAATCAGCGGCAGGCCGGAGTTGTTTTCCGGTAGCACATCGCGCAAAAGCTTTGGGTTAATTTTGTCCGCATTCACCGTCGGAATGAATGGGGCCATCTCCGCGTCGAGGCCGCCGAAATTCCGGACGAAGGCTTTGCGGTAGTGCATCGTTGTGATGCCACGCATCGGCGCCAGAATTAAAATTGGATCGCTCATGCTTAAGGGATGCCACAAACAGGATTAAAGAGCCACACTTAGATAAAAATCTCTCGCCCGCTCGTTCCTCGCTCAAGTCGCAAAGGCGCAAAGTTGAATTCCCTTGGCGCCTTCGCGCCTTTGCGAGAAAACCCAAGATCTAGCCTCGTGAAAAGCTAGCCCTTCGGTTTTGGCTTGAACAAGGTCTGAAAAACATCCCTCATGATCCCATGACAACTATCATCGGAAAATGCCTTGGAGTGGACATCGAGATTAACCCCGACCGCGAGGTCGTGCAGTGCGACGCATTGGAATTCCCGTGGAGCTGGAAAGAAGAAGACGGTCAGATCTGCATCGGCTACGTCGATGGAAAGCATCAGCTCAATATTGAATTCCGCGGAACCGATCCGGAAACACTCACCAAAGAAATTGTCCGCCGCGACTTTTTGAACAAAGCGCACACCGCCTACATCGCCGCCGAAATCATCCTCGCCCACCACTGCCTGCAAACGGGGACGGAGTACACCCAGCGGTAAGGGATGGGGGATTCCACGCAGAGCCGCAGAGCGCGCGGAGGTGTAGACGCGGTGTCCTCACCGCGTTTCCAATGATTGGAATCATCCCGCGCCGGATCCGGCGCGGGATTTTTTATCCTTTAATCGTTTCCTCAACTATATCAAAAGTCCGCCATGTATCGCCGATGTCAGTCTTAGTATTTACCACTACACTGCGTTGAACCATTCGCTGCGCTCTTTATTTACCTTTGGTAAATTATGTTTCCGTTCTGCTCCAACGCGTTGCTGATGGAATACATCAGCCTAGCTCGCAGGATCGGTTTGTAATTTCCGTGTGCCTCGTAGTGAACTAAATCAACTCTCCCGCCCCTTTGAGTGCGGCTTCAAGCGCATCGGGGTTACGGCCGCCGGCTTGGGCGCGGTCGGGTTTTCCGCCGCCACCACCACCGCATTGTTTGGCGATTGCACCGACGATTTTGCCGGCGTTTTTGCCTTTTTTGATGAGGTCGGGGGTCACCGCACAAACGAGGGCGACTTTGCCGTCACTGGCTCCGCCAAGAACGGCGACGGTGCTGACGAGTTGCGGTTGTAGGGCGTCCATGACGGCGCTTAAGAGTCCGGCATCGGCATCGCCCATGTTTTCGATGAGCAGGGTTACCCCGCCATCGGCGGGGCCGTTCTCCACTTTAGCGAGCAACTCCTCAGCAATGGCCGGGGCCTCCGCCTGCATTTCGGCGGCGCGTGCTTTGGCGGCGGCTTTTTTGGCTTCCACTTCTTTGGCTTTGGCTTCCGCTTCGGCGGCTTTGGCTTTCTGCTCTTCGATAAATTTTTCGGCGTAGGGTCCGCAAGCGGCTTCGATGCGGCGGATGCCGGCGGCGATGGAGGATTCGCTCATGAGTTTAAACTGTCCGACGTCGCGGGTATTGCTGACGTGGCACCCGCCGCATAGCTCCATCGAAAATCCGTCGAAGGAGGAGCTTGAGGCTCCACCCATTTGAATAACTCGAACCACATCTCCATACTTTTCGCCGAAGAACTGCTGGATCGCCGGATGCTTCTGCACTTCGGTAAACGGAACTTCCGAGGAAAATACGGGCAGAGCGGCATCGATTTTTTCGTTGATCAGTTTTTCTATGGCGGCTTTCTGTTCGTCGGAGAGTTTTTCCGGCGAGTTGAAGTCGAAGCGCATGCGGTCGTTGGCGACAAGCGATCCGCGTTGGCGGGCATCTTCGCTGACGACTTTATGAAGTGCCCAGTGGAACAGATGGGTCGCGGTGTGGTGGCGCTGAATGTCGGCGCGGCGGGTTGCGTCTGCGTCGATCAGAACGCCTTCGCCCGGCTCGGGCGCGCGGCCGCTGATGAGTTTGGCCACGTGAATGACCAGTTCGCCCTGTTTCTGGGTGTCCGTAATCGCCATTTCGCCGATTTCTTTATCATCTGAAATCAGCCGCAGTCTGCCGTGGTCCCCGAGCTGTCCACCCATTTCGGCGTAGCAGGGGGTTTTATCGAGGAGGATGTTGTATTTCAAAGTAGAACGACCGTCTCGGTCGTTTGAAGCAAGCGAGACGCTTGCGCTACTTTCCGGATCAATCACAGAAATCGCTTCGACGACGGCTTCGCTTTCCAAGGTTTGGAACCCGACGAATTCGGTGGGCTTCACATCGAGCCCTTCGCTTTCAACGAGTACGACCGATTTCTTGGCGGCGTGATCTGCGCGAGCGCGGTTGCGTTGCTCGTTCATCAGTTTTTCAAAACCCGCCACATCGACGGTCAGTCCGCGCTCGCGGGCCATCAGTTCCGTCAGGTCGAGCGGGAAGCCGTAGGTGTCGTAGAGTTTGAACGCTTCATCTGCCGGGAAAACATCAGCATCCGTCACACATAAACTCACGATCGTGAGTTTATGTGTGACAATCTCGTCTGCGACTTGCTCGAAGAGGTCGATGCCGCGGTCGAGGGTGCGGTTGAAGGATTCCTCTTCGGCTTTGAGCGTTTTGGAAACGCGGGCGAGGTTGGCGCGTACTTCGGGGAAGGCATCGCCGAAGCTATCGGCGATGACGTCGGCGAGTTTGTAGAAGAAGGGTTCTTTGAAGTCGAGGGCGCGGCCATAACGAACGGCGCGGCGCAGGATGCGGCGCAGGACGTAGCCGCGGCCTTCGTTCGACGGGGTGATTCCGTCGGCGATGGAGAAGGCGAGGCATCGAATGTGGTCGGCGATGACGCGGAAGGCGATGTCGACCGGGTCGGTCAGGGAACTACCATAGGTTTTGCCGCTCATGGTTTCCAAGGTTTGGAAAATGGGGGAGAAGACATCGGTTTCGTAATTGGAGATAGTTCGTGAGAAATCTTTGAAGTTATCGGTGCACTGCATAAGGGAGCAGACGCGTTCGAAGCCCATGCCGGTGTCGACGTGCTGCGCGGGCAGGGGCGAGAAGGTTCCGTCGGGGTTGGCGTTGAATTGAACGAAGACGAGGTTCCAAATTTCGATGTTGAGTGGGTTGTCGGCGTTGACGAGTTCGGGGCCACCGTCCGCATTTGGGGTGAGGTCGATGTGCAGCTCGGAGCAGGGGCCGCAGGGGCCAGTGTCGCCCATCATCCAAAAGTTGTCTTTGCGGTTGCCGGGAACGACATGACTTTCGGGTAGAACTTTGAGCCACAGCTCTTTGGCTTCGAGGTCGGCCTCTGATTTTTCGTCGCCGCCGAAGTAGGTGGCGTAGATGCGGTTTTCGGGCAGACCCCACACCTTTGTGATGAGTTCCCACGCCCATTCAATGGACTCTTCTTTGAAGTAGTCGCCGAAGGACCAGTTGCCGAGCATTTCGAAGAAGGTGTGGTGATAGGTGTCGATGCCGACATCGTCGAGGTCGTTGTGTTTGCCGCCGGCGCGGATGCATTTTTGGGTGTCGGTGGCGCGGCCGGGGGTGTAGGGGCAGTTGGACTGGCCGAGGAAGATCGGCACAAACTGGTTCATGCCCGCATTGGTGAAGAGCAGGTTCGGGGAGTCGGGCAAAAGGCTGCCGGATTTAACGACGGTGTGCTGTTTCGATTCGAAGAAATCGAGGAACGACTGGCGGATTTCGGTTGAGGTCATAATTTTATTCCTGTTTTAAAAAACTATGAAAGATGAACTATGAAAGAAGAAAGCGGTCTTCCGCCTTTGCCAAGGCTTCGGCGGGACAGGGCGACAGCCTTTATTAAAAATTCCGGTTTCATAGTTCATAGTTCATCTCTCATCTTTCTGCTGCGTAGTCGCAATTGAGAGGTCACGGAATTTAGCACGGTTGCCCCCAATTTCACGGCTTTTTTGCGTTTTTAACCTCAACGCAAAGACGCGAAGCCCGCTGAGTCTCGCAAAGTTTTCTCTGCGTACCTTTGCGAATATTGCGTCTTTGCGTTGAGTCCTTTTTGAAGGAAGCGGTTCCTTTTTGGAAACATGACTAGAAAGGTTGGGTTTGTGCTGGATTTCCCCCGTGGGGTTTTGTATTACAGGGACTCGTTTTTAAAAATAACTAGGAGAACACCATGAATGTTGACCAACACTTGAAGATTGCCACCTGGCATGTTGAACAGGCTCGCTTGCACGCAACGGTTGAAGCCGGACACAGCTGCGGCTGCCCGCTGACCGATGAATATCAGAAAGTCATCGACCAGGTTGATTCCGGAAACATCGTCAGCGACGACTAGATTCGCGCGATGATTGAAAAGGCCGTCTCTCACGAGGCGGCCTTTTTTTTGTTTGAAGAGGGAAATGTAGACGCGGTGTCCTCACCGCGTTTCTTTGGCAGGATCGAACGCGGTGGGCCCCGAAGTATCGAGGGTCTTTGAGCCACCGCGTCTACGGGAGAGTTTCCAAACCTTGGGAAAAGTCACTTAGTCCAAGATCAAGTTTTTGATATCCGACTTCAGCTCTGCGAGCCAGCGGAGTTCGGTTTCGCGCATGGCTTCTCGGTGGACGGGGGTGTCGTCGTCGGCACCGGAGAGGTGGTCGAAGCCGTGGGCAATGTAGAGCGCGAGTTCGGCATCGATTCCATCGTGGGCCGGGCCTTCGCGGACGGCACAGTCGACGTTGATGATGAGATCGCCGGTGGCGGCAGGGTCTTCGCCGGGGATGGGGTCGTAGCGAAAACTGATCACATCGGTGGGGCGATCTTTGCCTAAAAAGTCGCGGTTGGTCTGCGTGATGCCTTCGTCATCGGTGAGGACAACGGTGACGCTGCCCCAGACGGAATTGGGATCGGCGGCGGCGAGGCAGCCGGCCAGTGCGTCAGTCAGCCGTTGAATCGCCGACACGTTTAGCCGGTGCGCGGTCTGATTGTTTATCAAATTTGTTTTCATTTTTGGGATAGGCGATGCGTCCGTGGAGCATGTTGGTGAGTGAGAAGACAAAGGATTTTTTTACGGTGTCGAGCTCGCGGAGCGTCAGGTTGCATTCATCGAGTTGACCATCGCGCAGGCGGGCATCAAAGATGTCGCTGATGATGTTTCCGATGCGTACGGGGTTCGGCTTTTCGAGCGAGCGCGAGGCGGCTTCGCAGGAGTCGGCGAGCATGAGAATGGCCATTTCCTTATTTTGGGGTCGCGGGCCTTCATAGCGGAAATCTTCGTCGCTGATGGCGGGCTGTCCATCCGCTTCGTTGGCCTGTTGGGTTTTGGCGCGGTGGTAGAACACGGAGACGAGACTGGTTCCCTGGTGTTGCTCAATGCCGTCGATGATGACCTGCGGGAGGTGGTGTTTTTTCGCCAGCGTGACGCCTTCTTTGATGTGGGAGACGATGACGAGGGTGCTCATGCTGGGCGCGAGGTCGTCGTGCGGATTCTCGGTGAATTGGATGTTTTCGCTGAAGAAACCCGGCTTCACTAATTTGCCGATGTCGTGGAAATAGGCACAGACGCGCAGTTGCAGTCCGTTGGCGCCGATGGCTTCGGCGGCGTTCTGCGCGAGACTGGCCATCATGAGGGAGTGGTGATAGGTGCCGGGCGCGTTGATGGCAAGACTCTGCAGAAGCGGGTGGCTGAGGTCGGAGAGCTCGAGCAGTTTGATGTCGGTGGTGATTTTAAAGATATGTTCAAACAGAGGAATCAACAGCAGGGCGAGCAGAGCGCAGGCGAGTCCGCTCATCATCGCGGTGGCGAGCTGGGAGGCAATGACCCCCCAGGACGGCTGGTTGAGCACCGCCAGAATCAGTGCGAAGAAGATTTTCACCGCGCCGATCCAGAGGCCGGCACGGAAGAGGTTCGTGCGGCGTTTGACATCGCGCGTGGTGTAGACGGCGGTGACAGAGACCAGTAGGCCGAGCACGAACACCTCGAAGCTGTTTCCGAGGAGGGCGGCCAGCGCAAAACTGGTCCAGAGGCCGACGAGAACTCCCGGGATGCCGCCGAGTAGAATGGCGGCGAGCATGGGGGCGATGGACAGCGGAATGGCGTAGCTGAGTACGGCGGTGGGAAGAATTTGAAGGTTCACGCTGAGGGCGAGAAGCACCTTGCCCAAAATAAGAGGCAGGGCAGAGAGCGTCAGCATCAGCAGGATCCGCCGTCGACTGTGCAGGAGGTTTTTCGAGACGATTCCGGTGATCGCGATGGCTAGCCCGAGGCCGAGGAGGAGCAGGAGTCCGCTGGCCGCGACCCGCTGAATTCGTTCCACGGCAGATTCGAGCTCGCTGAGGCGTTGGTCGTGCGCGGCTAGCCACGCAAGGGTCTGTTCGCTGACCGGATCGCCACTGCGGATGAGGACGGATCCGCTTCCGACCGACTCAATGACTGGGTCGATCAGTTCCATGGCCTGCGCTTTCCGTGCGCCGGTTTCGGCGGCGTCATAGATGATGTTGGGGTGCATCCACGGGGTGATGAGCGTGCGGATGATTTTTTCGTCGCGAACCTCGCGAGGCAGCTGGGCGGAAATTGTTTCGATGGCGGTGTGGAGTGCCCCGGCATGCAACTGAAAGCTGCTGAGTGGGCGGATGGTTTCGGCGGCGGTTCCTCGTACGGCGATCTGCCCATTGGCTACAGTGCTGTTGAATCGGGTGGACAGATCGTTTTCGCTGATGATGCCCTGTTCGATGGAGGAGGAGAGTGCGCTAATGATGACCGCTTGCAGATCGGTTCCATCCTCGGGGAAAATCCGAAGAAGCTCATCGATGGTCAAGGAGATCGAGAGCATGTCAAGACGGTCTTCGATGGAGTCCTGAATGAGCGCATGCCGTTCCGGTTCCACGGCGACCAGTAGCGTTTTCAGGCGGGGGACCAGCTTGCCGAGCGCTTGCTCGGCCTGGTCGAGTCCGCACCGGTCAACTTGGAAGACGGGCAGGATTTCATCTGCCCGGGCGCGCTTGGCCAGTTCGGTAGCCGAAAGGGTTTCCGCACGGAAGTCGATAGCCGCCACAATGGTTTCGGAGGCTTGCTGTCCAAGAACGAGTTCCTGAGGCTGAAGAAGACGTCCGCTATAGAATAGGGCGGCAACACCCAGCCAAAGCGTCAGTACGATCGTCAGATTAAAAGCCGGGAAGCGAGACCGATCTTTGCGAGCGGTGACATCCTTGGTCGCGGCGACTCTCTTCTTTACTTTTTTTCTAACCTTCGACATTCGATATTCCTTATTCGGTGTTCGATATTGCCATTCCACTTCGTTGCATTGCCGTCGCTTCGCGCCAGCCTCTGCCTTCGGCGGTCTGCTGTTCATACTCTGTGATGGCGGTACGCGCGAATTATTTTTTGAACGAGCGGATGACGAACCACGTCGGCTTCGCCCAGTTCGACAAAGGCGAGATCGTCAATTTTCTGTAGAGCAACGGCGGCTTCCAGCAGGCCGGAATTCTTTTTATCCGGCAGGTCGATTTGCGTGGGGTCGCCGGTGATGACCGCTTTGGCATCGAAGCCGAGGCGAGTCAACATCATCATCATCTGCTTGGTGGTGGTGTTCTGCGCTTCGTCGAGAATCACAAAGGCATGGTTGAGGGTTCGTCCGCGCATATAGGCGAGGGGAGCCACTTCGATGACGCCGCGCTCCATCAGTTTTTCAATTTCTCCGCCGGGGAGCATATCGTGGAGGGCATCGTAGAGTGGGCGCAGGTAGGGGTCGATTTTCTGCAGGAGGTCGCCGGGCAGGAAGCCGAGTGCTTCGCCCGCTTCGATGGCCGGGCGGGTCAGGATGATGCGGCTGACCTCGTCGTTGAGGAGCGCAGAGATGGCGGCGGCCATCGCGAGATAGGTTTTGCCGGTTCCGGCCGGGCCGAGCCCGAAGGTGATGGCGTGGTTTTGAATGGCATCGAGATAAATCTGTTGGCCAGCCGTGCGCGGAAAGACCGGCGGTTTGCGCGGGCTCACATCGATACGCATGGAGGCGAATGATTCGAGAACCGTTTCGCGACCCTCCGCGAAGGCGCTCAGTGCATGAACGACTAGTACGCTGTTGAGCGGCAGGCCTCGGTCACGCGCTGCGCGCAACGCCTCAAAAAAGCGTGCGGCACGTTCTGCCTGTTCGCCGTCGATTTTGAGCCACGTGTCGCGTGCGGTCAGCGATACGCCGAAAACCCGCTCCACTTCCGAAAGGGTTTCTTTGGGGAGGGCGGTCAGGTCGGACGCCTCGCGGGCGTTATCGAAATGGAGTGTTAGTTCACTCATTCAGGGGGGGAACGTACGGGTTTTCGTGTGGAAAGGTCAATTTTAAACAAATCTGGAAAAAGAGGTCAACGCAAAGACGCGAAGGGTCGCGGAGAACGTTGCGACCGCCGAAGGCAGAGGCCGGAGCGAAGAGACGGCAACGACCGAGGGGAGTGGCAAACTCCTGTCACGTTGCGGCTTTGCGTTAAGACGCAGTTTCTGATGAGCCGCGGAGGGATTGCTGGTGGGCCATCCAGTCATCGTATTGGATTTCCATGGTGTCGAGGTTTTCGTCGTGGTCGACGTCGAGGGCGGCGCCGCCGAGGTGGGTGTAGGTCAGCTGGGTTCGTGCGCCGAGAATATTGCCGACGGCGCGCTGAAAGGTTTCGAGCGGTGCGTGCATACGGATGCTTTTGGAGAGGTTCGGGTGCCCGTGCCGGTCGTAGTAGAGTGAGAGCTGCAACAGAGCGAAAACCCGCAGGGCGGTCATAAACCGCCAGCTGACCAGCAGGAGCGCAAACATCATTCGCAGAACGTTGAAGAGGTGCGTCTGATAGCGCCATTCGTACATTTTTTCGATGTAGTCGAGATGTTCAAATTTCAGAGGCTTGGCCAGATGCAGGTTGTTTTGGCGCCATAGGTCTTCGCGCAGATGGAAATAGATCATCTGAATGCCGGGTTTTTCTGCGGTCGGGTGGTAATAGGAAAGAATTTTTTCCGATGTGATGCCGATCGAGTAGTCGTAGTCGTGCATGTTGCTTTGGGTAATGAACTCATCCACCTCCCACGGGGTAAGCAGGGGGATGTCGCAGGGCACCACGAGCGCGGGGGTGTTTGCGTATTCCGTTCCCCGCAGGTCGGCAAAGGCGGTTGTTTCAGGGAGGCCTAGCGTGGAAACATAACCGACCTTGAAATTATCGATCATGTTGTCCTTTTGCCCAACCACCCGGATTTCGCCATCGCCTGTCAATTGCTCGGCATGAGTTTGAAGTATTTCGGAAAGGCGGTCGCTCGGACCGATCACGATAATGTTCTGCACGTGCTTCGATTGTTTGAGCGCGCGCAGAATATGAATCAGAAGGGGTTCGTTCTTTAGAGGAAGGAACGCCTTGTTGTCGTCACGAACTTGGACGCTTGCGCACCGATCACCCGCCAGCAGAATCGCATTCACCTTCTTCAGTCCGTCCATATCGCCCTCCGTTGCATCGACCCTAATGAGGAATCATAAAGTGGACAAGAATTTTCCAATGTTTGCCACTCCCGAGGGTCGTTTCTTTTAGGGATACCAAAAGCACTTTCGCTTCGCTCAGGTGGAAAAATTCATAGGTGACAAATGGGAGCCGCTGATCCTTAATGGACGGAATGAAAACCGAGGTGGTCATTGTAGGTGGAGGCGTGGTTGGGCTGGCGATTGCCGCACAGCTCGCCCCGCGCGTTGGGTCGCTGGTTCTTTTTGAGCGGCACGACAGTTGGGGGCAGGAGATCTCCTCGCGCAATAGCGAAGTGCTTCATTCCGGAATCTACTACGAGCCCGGCTCCCTGAAGGCAACACTCTGCGTGAAAGGGCAGCGTCTACTCTATGCACTGGCCGAAGCGGAAGGCATTCCGCACAAGCGTTGTGGAAAGATCATTATCGCCTCCGCAGTTGAGGAGGTTTCCGAGTTGCTCCAGCTGAAGACGCGCGCGGAGCAGAACGGTGTGGAAGGCCTTCGAATGTTGACGGGCGCTGAGGTTTCGGAGCGCGAACCGTTTGTAGCGGCCGAAGCTGGGTTGCTTGTTCCCGCATCGGGAATCATCAATGCGCACGCCCTGATGGATGTGCTGGCGGCTCGCGCGCAGGACGCAGGGGCTGATCTGATCCGTGGAGCGGAACTGACCGGCCTTGAAAAAACACCAGACGGGTGGAATGTTTCCTATCGGGATACTGCCGGTGAGGATCAACTGGCCGCCCGCGTGGTCATCAACAGCGCGGGGCTTGGCGCACAGCAGGTGATGCGCATGGCGGGGATCGACCCCGATGAGGCTGGGCTGACTCTCCATTATGCCAAAGGCGAGTATTTTACGGTGCCGTCCGACTACCGAAACCGGTTGCAGTCGATGATTTACCCTGTTCCGGATAAGAACCTGACCGGCCTGGGCGTTCACACCGTCCCCGACCTGTCCGGTGGATTTAAACTGGGGCCCAATGCGTTCTATGTGGATGAGATCGACTACACCGTCGACGAAACTCATGCGCCGGAGTTTTACGAAGGGGCGCATAAATATCTTTCGACCCTAAAACCCGAGGATCTTGTTGCCGACATGAGTGGCATTCGCCCGAAGCTTTCTACAGAAGGGGAGGCACCTCGTGATTTTTATATTCGTCACGAGGCAGATCGTGGCGCGGTGGGTTTCTTTAATCTGGCGGGCATTGAATCGCCGGGTTTGACGGCGTCTTGTGCGATCGGCGAAATGATAGCCAACGCCGTCTGCGAAATGCTCTAAAGGCTCCACGGCAGGCGGCCGGGCGAGGTTTTGTCGAGTGGGCGTAGGCCGGCGGGGTCCGCCGTAGCCTCTGGCGAAGGCTGGAAGGCGAGCAGGGCGTCGAGCTGATCGAGCAGGCGCTCTTTGTCTTTTGGGAAGCGCGCTTCGAGCGGAACGATGTTCGACGAGTGGTCCGCGCGGAAGACGGTCGATTCGAGTTCGAGGTGCGAAATCAGTTCGCGTGTTTCGGTGACGGCCTGAAATTCGGTGACCATTTTGAACCCGTTTTTATAGAGCGGTGTATTGGGGGTGGTGACCAGCCGCAGGGCAGAGAGCAGGCGCGGTTGCATTTTATTCAGCACGGTTGCCGTTGCTTTTGCATGCAAGCCGGAACGCAGTTCCCCGGCGATGCCAATCAGCACCATCACCGACATCCGAAGGCCCGCGGCCTGTGCGCGCTGGCCCGCCTCAATCATATTCTCCGCGCTTTCTTGTTTGTTCATTTTGCGGAGCGTCTGTTCGTCGCCGCTTTCGAGCCCCATGTAGAGTGTGTTGAGTTTGAGCTCTTTCAGGCGGCGGAGTTGTTCGTCGGTTTTGGCGAGAATGGAGGCGCCGTTGGCGTATATGCCGATACGGGCAAGGCGGGTGAATTTCTCGTTCAGCGAAACGAGCATTTTTTCCAAGGTTTGGAAGTCCAGATGCATCACATCGCCGTCGGCCAGAAAAATGCGTCGCGCGTCCGGTCCGATTTTCCAAGCATTGGAAATTTCGTGCTCTGCATTTTCCAACCCTTGGAACTTATAGGGGACGCCTTTATACATGCCGCAGAATTTGCAGCCGTTCCATGGGCAACCGTCCGCCACGCGGATGATCAGGCTGTCTGCCTCGCCCGGCGGCCTGAATAGGGTGTGAGAGGTTCCAAACATCGGAAGAATCTAGCGCGGCAGCGACTGCGCGTCGATATTTTCATTTTTTTGCAATAAACGGGTCGGGCAGACGTTTGTTGTAGAATCTTTGGCAGTTGATTTGTTTGTCACTTCGATGGGCACTGCCAGACAAGGAAAAGGAGTCGCAGAATGAAGACTAGAGCAATTATGATGGTGGTGGTGGCCCTCGCGCTTTCAACACAACTGGCGGAAGCAAAGGGCGGCGGACAAGAAAAGGGTGGAGCCGGTAACGGTACCGGCGAATGTACTGCTTCGGCAGACAGCGCAACCTGTACGGGAGAAAAAAAGCTACTCCAGCAGAAGAAGCAGCTTCAGCAGAAGAAGCAGTTGCAGAAGCAGGATCAGTCGGGTGACTGCACCGCTCCGGCTTCTAAATAAGAAGTTGTTTCAGAACGAAGGCGACCCGCATGGCGGGTCGCCTTTCGTTTTCCAAGGGTCGGACCTATTCTTCCAGCCCTAGTTTTTTCATGAGTTTGGCCGCCGGGCAGATGTCTGTGTAAGCGGATTGAATCAGGTTCGCGCCGATGAAGGCGGTGAATAGTAACCACCATGTACTGACCATGGCAACGAGTAGCGCGGAGATCAAAATCATGATCCCGGCCATGACACGGACTCCATTTTCTATTTTCATCATGTTCTCCTTTTTAGAGCACTTTTATAAAAACTGTAGCCGTGATCGCAAGGCAGCCGAGACGGCTGCGATACGTACCGCAGGCGTCCCGCCTGCTACACGTGGCTACGGTATTGTTTAATCCGCTCTAATGTTTGATTAGCCTTTGATGAGTTTCCCGGGCCACATAAGGATGCCGCCATCCATCACCTTGACGTCAGCGAAACCATATTTTTTCAAAATCAAGGCCGCTTCATATCCGCGAAGTGAGATTTTGCAGAAAGCGATGACCGGCTTGGTTTTATCCAGCTCTTCAGCTCGCCCGCGCAGGGCACCGAGTGGGATATCCACGGTTCCTTCGATTCGCATTTGCTCGCGTTCGGCGGGGGAGCGGACATCCAGCATCGTGAAGTCGTTGCCCTGTTCGCGCAAGGCGAGAACCTCGGCGGGCGTGATGCCGTCCATATAGCCATCGATCTTGTTGCGCAGGATATTGGCGGCCGTGATGATGTTGTCGACCGCTGGGGAGAAGGGTGGGGCATAGACGAGGTCGGCGTTGGCTAACTGGTCGACCGTCATGCCGGCCGTGAGCGCCATGGCGACGATGTCGATGCGGCGATCCGCATTGCCGGGGCCGGTGGCTTGCGCGCCCAGCAGTTTTCGGGTCTTGCGATCGGCCAGCAGTTTCAGAAACAGCGGCTTGGCGTCCGGCATAAAGTGTGGCTTGTCGGGGGCGGGGGCGAGGCAGGTGACCACATCGTACCCCGCATCGAGGGCTTCTTGTTCGCCGAGCCCGGTGCGGGCAACGCTAAAGTCGAACACTTTACAGATGGCACTTCCCAGAATGCCGGGGAACGCATCATTTATTCCGCAAATGGCATTGGCGGCGACGCGCCCTTCTTTATTGGCGGTCGAGCCGAGCGGGACGTACACCGCTTTGCCGGTGATCAGGTTTTTCTTTTCTGCGCAGTCACCGACCGCGTAGATATCCGAATCGGAGGTCTGCATCTGTTCGTTAACCGCAATGGCGCGGGTCGGGCCGATGTCGATTCCGGCATCCTGTGCCAGCTTCGACCCGGGTCGAACCCCAACGGCCATGATAACAATATCAGCAGGCAGTTCGCCTTGATCTGTGATCACTTTTTCGACGCGGCCGGTTCCCTGGAATTCGGTGACGCGGGTTCCGGTTTGAATTCGGACTCCTTTGGCCTCAAAATGTTTCTCGACTAGGGCGGCCATTTCCGGATCCATCATGCCCAGAATTTGCGGCAGGAATTCGACCACGGTGATTCGGCAGCCCATTTCGCTGAAGGCTTCGGCCACTTCGACGCCGATGAGCCCGCCGCCGACAATCACGGCGTTGATGGCCTTCTTTTCGGCCAGCGTGGCTTTGATGGCATCGGCATCATGGATGTCTTTGAGGTTGAAAATATTTTTCAGTTCGATGCCGGGAATGGGCGGCACGGCGGATTCTGCGCCGGTCGCGAGCACCAGTTTGTCGTAAGCTAGTTCGCGTTCTTCACCGGCGCGATTTTTGATGGTCACCGTTTTATCTTTACGGTTAATGACCATGGCTTCCGTATGGTTGAGTACGTTGGCGTTTTTCACATTTCGGAAGAACGCGCTGTCGCGCACTGTTCCGACCGGGGTGGACATCAGTTCTTTCGAGTCTTCTACCATGCCGGAGATGTAATAGGGCAGTCCGCACCCGGCGTAGGAGAGGAATTCACCTTTTTCAATAATGGTGACTTCCGCGTCTGCGCAGAGGCGATTGATGCGGGATGCGGTTTTGGGTCCAGCGGCAACGCCGCCAATAACAACAACTTTCATGTTTTTATCTCCTGTGGGTTATATCTTGGTTGGATTGTTTGACGTCAAGGTGGGGTTCCACCTCAACTAATATGTATTTAATTGTTCTAGTGTCTGCTGAGCCACTTTTAATTCTTTATTGAAGTGATTTTTCAGACGTTGAATAAGTTGTTTCTGTTTTTCAGGGTTTTCCGAATAATGAGGATGAGCGCGAAGTTTCGCGACCCATTCCGGATTGGCGTCAATTTCGCTGGGAATCAATTCGCTGTCGTGGCGCACAGCATCCCGAGGGCAAACGCTGTGACATATTCCGCAGCGAATGCAGCTTGCTGGATTCAGTTCTGCTTTTTGTTCATGAACCTCGATGGCAGTTGCGGGACAGTTTTGTTCGCAAATTCCGCATCCGGTGCACGTTGATGAATTGATCCATGGCATGGGGAGACTCCTTTATATAGTGGGTTCGTGTTGGGTGCGGTAGGCCAGACTGTACGCGGCGGGCAGGAACAGCAGGGTTAACAGCAACGAGTAGAGCAAGCCGCCGATGACCGCAATGGCCATGGTGACGAGCATGTCGCCGCCTTCGCCCAGGTTCATGGCTAATGGGGTTAAGCCCAGAACCGTGGTGAGTTGTGTCATGAGAATCGGGCGAACCCGCAACGGTGCCGCTTTGCGGATGGCATCGATGGCTGAAAGTCCTTTGCGGCGGTATTCTTCCGCCAGCGCCAGCAAGACAACCCCTTGTGATGTGATGCCGCCCATCATGACCAACACCCCGATTTGTACGGTGACCCCAATGGACGCGCCGAATAAAGCGAGTGCAAGAAAGACCCCGGTGAGCGTGAGCGGTACATTGAACATAATCAATAAGGGCAGAATGAACGACTCAAACTGAATGGCCAGAATGACGTATGCGAATAATGCCGCAAAGCCAAGAATCAGACCCATGACCTGATGGCTTTCTGCCATTAAACGCGCTTCACTCCCCATGGACACATCGACGCCGGGGGGCGGTTGTAGATCGTTTGCGGTTTGTTCGGCACGGGCTAGCGCCTCGCCCACGCTAATCCCTGCCGCATCGGCACGCACAATGACACGCATAATTTGGTCTTCTCGTGAGATTTCAACGGGCCCGACGGCGCGTGTTACGGTGGCGATGTCGCGCAGGTAAACGGGTTCCCCTTTGCGGGTGTCAACAATCAGGTTCTGTAGATCCTGTTTGTTTTTGATGGAAACCTCGGGAACCATCACGCGGATTGGATAATATTCAGATCCCTCTCGAAACTGCGTTCCAACCAGTCCCTGTACCAGCGAACGCATAACCGTTGCCACCTGGTCGACCGAAATATCCATGGCGGACGCGCGGGCGCGATCAATATGAATCCGGTATTCCGGTTTGGTCATGTCCATGGAGATGTTTACACCGGACAGTCCAGAGGTTTGGCGCAATTTCGCCGCCAGTTTTTCAGAGAATTCATAGAGGGAAACCGCATCGTTGCCTTTTATGTTTACTTCAACATCCTGTTCGCCGACTTTACGCATCCCTTTAATGGGTCTGGCTTTGACCGGTAGTTTGGCGCCGGGTTCTTCCGATTGAATCTTATTAATGATGGGTCGGATTTGGGAAATAAATTCCAATGTGCTGACCTTTCGCTGTCCGCGCGATACGAGCTGGATATTGAGGTTTCCTTCATTGCCGACTTCCAGCGTGTAGAGACCGAAAACGCGGCCTCCGGCCATTCGGAAGATGCTGTCGATTTCAGGAAGCCCCTCCAACTTGTTTTCTACACGCGTGAGAATACGATCCACCTCGGCAACCGAGGTGCCGCTCGGCATTTTGAGTTTCACCATGACGCGACCATCATCCAGTTTGGGTAAGAATTCTGATCCGGAGCGGTTGGCAATCCACAACCCGGCGAGGAAGATGAGCACGGCGGCCAAGATGACGCGCCATTTTGTACGCAAGCAAAGGTCGAGCAGGCGTTTGTAGCCCACCAGAAAGGATTCAATGAGATGATCAAACGTTCGGGCCAGTTTGGATGATTGCGCATTCGGTTCACTGCGCAGCAGTCGATCCGTCAATAGGGGCGTCAGTGTGATGGCGACCAGTAGGGAAATAACTACGACTCCGGCAACCACCAGCACGAGTTCTTTGAACAGAATCGCCGCCATGCCGGGAACAAATACAAACGGAAGGAAGATGGCGAGAAAGGTGAGGGTGGCGGTAACCACCGCAGAGGCAACCTCGGCGGTGCCGCGCTCCGCATAATCTTTAACCCCTTCCGCTTTGAGGCGAGTGATGTTTTCCAGCACGACAATGGAGTTGTCTAAAATGACGCCTAGCGCAACCACCAAGCCTCCCAAGGAGAAGACATTAATGGAGAACCCGGCTCCTTTCATTAGCGCAAAGTTGGTGAGCAACGTGACGGGGAGAGCCACCATCATGACCACGACTTGCCGCCAGCGGCCGAGAAAGAGGTACACGACAAAAATAACGAGGATCGAGGCGATTAAGGCGGAGTTCTTCACGCTGCTGATGGCCCCCATCACATAGGTGCTTTCATCTTCAACATATCCAAACTCAATTCCCTCCGGCATACCACCGCTGTCCTTGAGTTCTTGCAGGCGGGTTTTGACTCCCTCGGCCACTTCAACGGCATTCGCGGCATATTGTTTCAACACTTTGAATTCAATGCAGGAGGTGCCGTTGAAATGGGTTTGAATGCGCATCTCCTCGTGCGAATCTTCGACCCGGGCCACATCGCGGACATAGATCTCTTCTCCGGTTTCATCTCGGGCTATGACCACATTTCTAATCTCTTCGAGATTTTCAAATTCGCCCATCGTGCGGGCAATAATTTCGAGCGGTTCAATGGTCACGCGCCCAGCAAAGGATTCGTTGTTTTCATCATGCAGGGCTTGGGCAACGCTTCCCGGAGAAAGCTGATAGGCCTGCAGTCGTTCCGGATCCAGATGAACACGGATTTCGCGTTCTACGCCGCCAACAATTTCTGCGCCGGCAGTTCCTTGTACGGTTGCCAGTCGATCCATCAACCAGGTGTCGGCCCATTCATAGAGTTCGACTTGGTCATGTGTGTCGGAGGTAATCATCACCTCAATGACAGGCAGTTGGGACGGGTCGGCTTTAATCACGACCGGCGGGTCCATATCGCGCGGCATTTTTTTTGCGACGCGCCCCATGGCCGCCACAACGTCCTGGAAGGCAACCTCCACATTGACATCATATGAAAAGTTGATTAACAGCGTATACATGCCCTCAATGCTGGACGATTCAATATAATCAAGACCGTCAACGGTTGAGATGACCTCTTCCAGAGGATCGGCAATGTTGGTTTCTATGTCCTCTGCGGTTGCTCCGCGCCACCAGACATGAACCTTGACCATTGGATAGGAGATGTTCGGGAGATAGTTCACCTCCATTTGAGACAGGCTGAAGAGTCCCGTTGCAAATAATGCAACCACGAGTACGGTGACAGCCACTGGGCGTTTTAGTGCGGCCAGTGTGAGTTTCATTGTTGTTCACCTTCTGTATTGGCTTTTGCGACGGGGGCGGTGTTGATTTTGGCACCATTCTTGAGGTTTAAATTTCCCACTGTGATCACGAATTCATCGGGTTGAACACCGGTGAGGATTTGCACCCGATCCCCTTGCTCGAGACCCAGAGTCACTTGTCGTTTAACGGCGATTCCGTCTTGGGCAACAAACAGAACCTGCTCGCCGCGCGGCGTGGCAACAAGGGCTTGGGAGGGAACGACAACGGCATTTTCAATAATTCGCCCAGTGAGAGAGATGCGGGCAAACATGCGCGGCATTAACTCCACGGGGTCTGTAATACGCAGTTCAACCAGGCGGGTTCTAGAATTGCTTTCCAAGCGCGGGTAGATCCGTTCGATTTTTGCGTGATAGGTTTTCCCCGGGTAGGCATCCAGCTGCACTGTTGCGACCGCTCCTTGGCGCAGATACGTTGCGCAACTTTCCGGCAAGCCGGCACGAACGATCAAGCTCGTTGGATCCATTATCTTCAAGAGGGATTGGCGTGGAACGGCCATATCACCGGGACGCACATAAACCTGCGTGATGATTCCGGCGAAGGGGGCGGAAATCAGACATTCGTCCAGTTTGGCCTGTGCCAGATCGCGCCGGGCGACCGCTTCAGAAACGGTTGCTTGTGCCACAGCAATTTCTGTTTGGGTCGGCCCATCCACTAGCATGTTCACCTGTTCCTTTGCCGATTCGAGCTGTGTTTTGCATTTGATATAATCAACATGGGCTTTTTCCTGAGTTTCGGCAGGGAGTGCGCCGCTTTCGACCAGTGAATTAACGCGGTCCAGATCGGCCTTGGCAAACTTGGTGCAATCGGTGAAATGAAGCATGGCCTCACGCGCTTGAGCAATCTCTTCTGGGCGGGAGCCCGCCTTCAAATCGTCTAGTTTTGCTTGCGCCACCGCGCGGGCGGCTTCGGCACCGGCCAGCTCATGGGTGTAGAGCGGGCGGTTGATTTCAATCAGCTTTTGCCCGGTTTTTTCGACACGATCGCCTTCTCGCCAGGGACAAAACGCGATCGGGCCTTCCACCGTTGATTTGAGTAAAACCGTATTCATGGCCAGCACATCGCCGGTGGTTAACAGCTGTTCCTCGAGACGGGTTTCGATGGCTTTGACGGCGACAACCCGGCTGCCGGAGGATGGTTTTGGTTGTTGTTTTGGGCCGCAACCACTGAGTCCTGCAACGACTACGGTTGTCATCGTTCCGGCAAGCAGGAGGGTTGTAAATGGTTCGCGGATTCTGTTCTTTAGTCGGGGTGAGTTCATGGGGATGTTTCTCCTTGTATTTTAAAGGTTCTACTGCTTTTTAAATGGTTTGGGGATGAGGAAGACTGGGGCGGATGAGTGACGAGCCGTGTTGTGGCTGATGCTTCCCATAAACAGCTCGTTAATATAGCCACGTCCATGTGTTCCCATGATGATTAGGCTTGCGTGTTGATCTTCTTTGAGAATTTCTTCGATGGGGGAGCCGTGGCAAAGCTTTACGGAAATAACGGAGTTGCTGACGGCCTCAAGTCGGGTTTTCAGCACGTTGAGCCGCTGCCGATCAATGGCATCGAATTCGTCGAGTCGGGGTTCGAGATGCTTCTTCAACCGGGTCATATCTTGCGTGTGAAGGAGGGTGATCTGTTTGGCCCCTTGGGCTGCGATTTCGAGCAGGTATTCAAATGCATATTCCGCATGGTTGGAGAAGTCGGTTGGGAATAGGATGTGTCGCATAAAATCGCAGGGTTTTTCGGCGTGGAGGGTTTGATCTGTGTTCAGATCCGCATTCATTCGAATGATCAGCAAGGGTCGAGAGGCTCTATGCAGAATTTCTGCCGCCGTACCGCCTAGAAAAATTTCGCTGGTGAAGTTGTGGCCCCGAGACCCGATGACCATGAGCGAGCAGTTTTCTTGATCTGCCAAACGCGGGATCTCGAGACCGGGCAGTCCCGCTTCAACGATAATTTCCGTAGGAATTCCCAGCTGGTTCAGGCTCTCCGCGAAAGGCTCCAGAGAGCGCCGAATGCGGGCTTCAATTTCCGCAGGGAAAGCGACCCGTTCGGGAATCATAAAGTATTGTGCAATCAGCGCGTGTGTGCTGCCGAGGTTGCGTAATTCGCCGACGCAGGAAACCAGAACCTCGGTTGCGGGCGATGAATCGGCAGCCAGTAATATTTTTTTAAACATGGGAGCGTCTCCTCTTAGAAGTTTTCTCCGGCGGCCAACCGATATTGGGCGTGAGCGATTTTATAATCGGCTAATGAGCGATAATAATTCATTTGAGCTTCCAGCAATGCGGATTGCGCATCTAGCACATCGGTAACGGATCCTTTCGCATAGGCGTGTTTTTCACGTTCGATTCGCAGGCTTTCTTTGGCTTGTTCAATGCTTTTCCCTGTGGCGAGTACGCGTTCAGAGGATGAGTTGATGTTTAAAACGGCGGTTTCCACGTCCAGTTGAATTTGCAATTCGAGCTGGCGAAGTTTTTCAAATGCCGCGGATTGAATGGCCCGTTTTTCTCTGACGTTGGCACTAATATATCCGCCGGCAAAAACAGGAAGATCAATCTCCAGCATGATGCTGCTGGTTTCGTTGTTTTGATCGGAGTCATGGGTGTCCCATTGATTCCCCCACGCTCCCTTGACTGAGACCGAGGGGCTTCGCAAGGCGCGGGCGGCGCGCATTTCGCGCTCTCTGGCTGAAAGCGTGGCTTGTGCGGCTAGATAATCGGGTCGCGAAAGCAATGCGTTGTTCAGACTGGTTCCAATATTAGGAACGGTTTCTGTACTCGGCTCAAGGTGCCCGGTAACGACCGGAGATCCGTTCGTTGTATAGGGCACACCCATCAGATTGGTTAAGACGCGGTTCTGAATTGAGAGAATGTTTTTTTGCTGGGTCAGGTGATACTCCAGAGTGCTTAAACGGACTTCTGTTCGCAACAGATCAACGGTGGCCGCTTTTTTTGCCCGAATCAGCTCTTTGATTCGCGAGCAATGCTCCTGCAACGTTTTTTGAGAAAACTCAAGCGCTTCGAGGGTATGACGCTGTGCGAGAATGCTATAAAAAATGCTACTGACATTAAAAACTAACTCTTCACGATTACGGGCCAGTTGGTGTCCGGCGGCATCATATAATAGTTTTGCAGCGCGGGATTCGTTGATGAGCCGTCCGCCCGTAAATACTGGCATGCGGACAACCACATCGCCCGTGAACGGCTGATCCGTGTATTGCAACGTATCTCCGTCTCCAGGGCGGCGCGGGGTAATCATGCGATCTTCATGATATCGTGCGATGGAACTGTGCAGGTTAACGTGTGGAAGTCGCGAACTGAATGCCATGTCGTAACGGGCATCTATCGCACGCTGTTCATGGGTTCGAGCCGCAATTCCTGGGTTGTTTGCTAATGCGGTTTCGATGGCTTCGTTAAGCGGTAAGCCTTCAGTCGTAGTATCGGGTGCAGCCCAAGCGGCATTCCCGATCAACAGGGTGGCCAAGGTTAAAACTCCCAGGATCGGTTGGATCAGAAATGTTGAATACTTAAAGTTTGTTTTCATAAAATTCCTCATCTATTTCTCACTCATGTGTTGAATGATATCTTCTTGGGTTAAGACGTTGGCCGGAGAGCCCTGATCATCCACAATAATCACCTTGTATTCGTGGGCTCGTTTCATTGCGATGAGGGCTTGTTTCAGCGGAGTTTTTGCGGTAGCGAATACCACGGGTTCTAGTGTTAAATTCGACAGGAGGGTCTCCTGCACAGTTCCATCGGCCAGAGCATCCAGAACATTCGCGGTGGAAAACATGCCAACCGGTTTCTCCTGATCATCCAGCACGACAAACGAGTGAATGTGTTCCTCTGCCAGCAAATGGAGGGCTTGTTTTAGGGTGTTGGAAAGGTGTAGAGAAAAGACTCCTTCAAGCATGAGTGTTCTTACGGTTGCATCCGGTGCCGGGCCGAAGATCCGGTCGGTGAATTTGACATACCACGCTGCGGATTGAACCTGAATGATGTAGGCCAATGCAATAATCAGCGCGATCTCTGATCCCTCTTTGCCGAAAGCGGTCATCGCAATGGCCAAGGCGATCGACAGGTTGCGCATGACGGTTCCGTAAACCAGCGCAATGGCGTCGCCCCGATTAAAAAAGAATTTTCCAACCAGCGTGCTGAGTAAAAAGTTGAGGCCATACAGAACGAGTAGTGGAATGATCAATGTGATCAGTTGCGCGGGATTCGAGGCGATGGACTCCGCCTTGAGCGCCATCGCTACAAAAACGATTCCGACCACACCGAGGGTTGAGAAGGGCGGGAAGATCGGCTTGAGATCTTTTTGGTAATGCGCCATGCCGTAGCGGCGAATCATGAACCGCTGGGTGAGATTTCCCAGAATCAGGGGGAGCGCAACGACGATGAGTATTTGTTTGAAGATTTTGGCCATCGGGATTTCGATGGTGGTTCCCATCAGAAATTTAATATAGATCGGGGTCAGAATGGAGCCGATCAGTAGGCCGAACACCGTCATTTTTACGGCGGCCGCCATATTGCCACGCGCCATGCCGGTCCAGGAAATTGTCATTCCCGAGGTGGGCAGAAGGCTAGCCAGAAGAAGGCCGAGCGCAATATAGGGAGATTCTGGGAATGCAATCTTTCCAATCAAAAACGCGCAGAGTGGAACGACCGTGAAATTCATCAACTGAGTCACCAGTTGCACCTTAAAGTCGCCGCCCTCAAGAACTTTCTTGAGCTGAAGATTGATCATCATGGGATAAACCATCAGGAACGTAAGCGGCATAATGAGCTGTTTCAGTGGCGCCGGATTCATGGCCAATCCGGCTAAAAAGCCTGCGACCATGACAACGGGAATGACGACGATCAGATGTTTTTGGATTTTTTTGAGATGGTTGAGCATGCGATGTTCTTTCTTCTAATGAGTGGGACGTTTGTTTTCGTGCAGAGTTTCCTGTGCACATTCAATAAGTAGTTGCAGGTAGGAGGAGCCGACGGAGCAGTATTTGCTGGTTCCCTTCATCTGACAGGTGACCAGCTTGTTTGTTTTTAAAATTTTAAGTTGTTGCGACATGACCGACTGGCTACATCCGAGTGCCTCATATAATTCGTGGGAGTTTTTTGCCCCCTGACCCAGAAGCTCCATGACCCCGAGGCGAACAGGGTGTGCCAGCGCTTTGAATAATTCGGATAGTTCGATTTTTTCTGTTTCAGTCATGAGGATCAAGTTTTTCTAAAAGCTGTAGCGGGCGGCGAGACCGATGTTGTTATTGTCTTCGAACTGGCCGAAGAAGGTGTGGTTTTCTCTGCCGAAGAAAAAGTTTCCGCTGGCTTCGACCTTCCAGTTGTCGGTCAGCTTGTAGGCGGCGCTTGGGCGGATATACCCATCGTGATCGGACGGCGACCAATAGGTGAAGAAGCTGAGGGTCAGGTTCTGGTTCATCAGCATCTGCGTCAGACGCAGGGTAAGGACGTGACGGTTTTCGTCGGTATCCGGGGTGTGTTCCAGATAGTACTGCGCGGCGCCGGTCAGGTCCGTGGCCAGTTCGTGTTCGTAACCGGCTAGCAGGCGGATTTGGCTGTCGGGGATGAACGGATCCGTTCCGTCGCGGTCTTCGCGCGAGTCGTAATATCCCGCTTCGAGGTTGGCGATGCCTCCGAAAAGGGCGCGGCGCGCGCTGGCGCCGTAGACCGTGAGTTTCGGGAAGGTGTTTTGTCCGCTGAGCGGATCGAAACCCTGCGGTGTTTTCCAGAAGCCGTCATAGAAATAGAGGGCTGTTTCCAACCCTTGGAAATTCCGGCTAATGCGCACGGCGATTTCGTCGTCGGTGAACCAGTCGTCTGGCTTGTCGGTCCGCAGATTGGCGCCGGTCAGGCCTGCGCCGCCCCAATAGGAGAAGCGTTCGCCGTCGATAAATCGGTCGGCATCGAAGCGTGGGATATAGGCCACATCGATATTGGCAAAGGAGGGGAAGAAGCTCATGAAGAGGGCATCGGACGGCGCTTTGAGATATTCTACGTCGCGCCCTGAGAAGAACGATTTCCAATCCTTGGAAAAAAGATCGTTCACAAAAAGAAGGTCGCCGGTGCCCCATGTCAGAATCTGCCGCCCGATTTTTACATCCATCCAGTCGAACGGTGTGAACTGGATATTGAATTCGCGCAGATCAATGGGGCCTTCTCCGGTTTCGAGATCGATACGGTCGTGATTGTTTGCGACGCCGTCGTACACAAAGTCGGAACGGGCCGTCAGCGTGAATAGATCGTGATACCAAATGCTGCTCAGCTGAAGCCGCAGTTCGCTCAACGTTTCCTGATCAGCGTTCGGGTCGCTTTGCGTGCGGATGCCAGTTCGTGCATCGACAAAACCGTTGAGATCGAGACCTGAAACCTGAAAGGTGAAACTTGAAACTAGAATGGCGATAAAGGTCAGGGTTTTCATTTCTACGTTTGTCTCCTTTGATTCGGCTCACCCAGAGGGTTCGCCCTACCTTTACTTCTGGCCATGACGGGTGGGGCGACGCTTCCAGCGGAGCCGATCATCTATCATCTATCAAGTTTCAAATTTCTAGTTTCAAGTTTTCCGCCGGACGGCTGAGCCGCCCGGCGGAGGGCGTTTTATTTTTTGGCGACGGCTGCGAGCACGGTCTCTTTATCCATTTTCTTCTGACAGAAGAACCAGTCCTGACAGACCATGTCTTCTTTGCCGTCCATGCGGTCTTTGGCGGTTCCGCAGGAGCCGGCCGGGCCGATGATCAGGTCGTCGCCAGGGCGCCAATCCGCCGGAGTCGCCACGTCGAATTCGTCGGCGGTTTTCAGCGCCTGCAGCACGCGGTAGAGTTCGTCGAAGTTGCGGCCGAGGCTCAGTGGGTAATAGATCATGGCTCGGATGATGCCTTTCGGGTCGATGTAGAAGACGGCTCGAACGGCTTTGGTAGAGTCTTCGTTCGGCTGAATCATGCCATACATTTTCGCGACTTCCATGGTGATGTCTTCGATCAATGGGAAGTTCACTTCGACATCCTTCATGCCCTTGTATTCGATTTTTTCCTTGATCGTGCGCAGCCAGGCGATGTGGCTGTAGAGCCCGTCAATAGATAGTCCCACCAGCTTGCAACCGGCGTCAGCGAATTGATCTTCCATCGAAGCAAAGGTGATGAACTCCGAGGTGCAGACGGGGGTGAAGTCAGCCGGATGGCTGAAAAGAATAACCCACTCTCCCTCATACTGTTTCGGGAAGTCGATGTCTCCTTGTGTGGTGACGGCCTTGAAGGCTGGGGCTTTGTCGCCGATTCTCGGCATAGGTATGATGTTCTCTTCCATGGTTCTCTCCTTTTTTGGGTTGCGGTTTCTCTATTCAGTTGCTTCGGACTGATTCAGGCGTTGGCCACAAAAAGTCACGAAAAGAAATGTAGCGCAAGCGTCCCGCTTGCTTTCTGCCTTTGGCAGATCCACCACGGGGGAAAACGAGCGAGACGCTCGTGCTACTTTTTGACATGTCAGATTCGTTTTCATTCATGTGATTTGCAGGTAGTTTTTTATTCCAATACTCCATCATTCCAACATCCCATCATTCCATTCTCACCGTGTGGCTTCGCGCGGCGGGCGTCTGAGAAAGCGTTCGGTGAAGATCATTTCTTTTAGGCCGGTGTCGTACTGAATGTTGCTGAAGGTGTTGATGGTGTGGCCGCCACGGGCGATGTCGTCGACGCGCGATTCGAGCACGGTCGGATGGCCCTGAATGGTTTCAACGTTCGTCGCTTCGACGCGTCGGAAGAGCTTTCCGTTTTTATCGAGGTATTCCGCCTTCATCGGCAGGAAGGTCTGCTTGTCGATCCAAACGGTGTACTCACTAAAATCGACCGCGCCGGGCTTGATCGGTGTGTTTTTGATGAGGTAGTGCGTATCGGTTTCTTCGATTAACTCGTGGGTGTCTTCCCAGAGGGCGCGGCCGGAGACATCTTCGTAGACAAAGTCAGAGCCGACAAAGCTGGTACGTTTGTCACCGGGCGCGATCGGCTTGACCAGATTGAGCGCGGGTAGGAAAAGCCAGCGGCTATCGTCTTTCCCCTGTTCGACTTCTTTCCAGACCATGAAAATCTGGCGGCGTACATCGGCCGGTTCCTTGAAGTAGACATAGAACTTCTGGGTTCCCTCGCCCGTGTTTTTGCGCAGGATGCGGAAGGCACGCATGCGTTCGCCTCCGCTGGCATCGGTGATGACCATTTTCACATCGGCAACCCCATCGTCTCCGGAGTAGTAAGCGGCTTGGTTCGCTTTTTCGACAATTTCATCCACCGTCAGGGCGAAGGCCTGAACGGATGCCAGTAATAGAATGGTTGTAACGAGTGTTTTCATTTCATTTCTCCGTTTTTTTGCCCGCTAAATACGCGAAATTTTCGCGAAACAGATTCTGAGCTTTTTTTCGCGCTTCTTTCGCGTGTTTCGCGGGCAGGTTCTTTTATTGATGTTAATTTTTAAACAGGTACTTCTTCAGTGCGGTGATGAGTGCGGCGAGAATAAAGAGCGTGGCGATCCAGGAGACGGCCATGATGGTGGCGAGGAAGAAGCCAACGGTGCGGTAGGGCGAGAGCGGTGCAAAGAGCAACGGCAGGAATCCCACTGAGATGATGATGGCGTTGCGGCTGATCGCCATCGCGGGTTCTTTGAACATTTCCTGGATCGCCTCGGCCCAGCTACCGAGTTTTTTCTGTAGCTCTCGGGCGCGCTGGAGGAAATGGATCGCGAAGTCGACGCTCAGCCCAAGCGTGAGCGAGGAGAGGATGGCGACGGGCATGTCGTAGTCTTTGCCCATCCAGCCGATCAGCCCGTAGATGAAGGTGATGGTGACGGTGAGCGGGATCATGGCGAGTAGGCCATAGAGTGGCGAGCGGAACAGAACCATCATCATGATGAGAACCACGATGAAGCTGCTGCCGAGTGCGGAGAGCATGCCCGCGACCATTTTGTCCTGCCAAACCACATTGAGATAGGTGAGGCCCGCCCACTGGACTTTCATCGGAACGGGCGGTGGGTTGTTGGCGATGAATGCGGTGGTTTGTTCGGCGACGGCGGCCATATCACTATTGTCACCACTGGTGAGCTGCACCCAGATGTTGGCCTCGCGGTAGTCGCGGGTGACCAGATGGAAGAGGCTATCCTTTTTCTTCATGCCTTCGAGCTGGATGAAAACCTGTCCGCAGGCGGCGGCGGTTCCGGGAACGCTGAAGTGTGCGCTGTTTTTGGCCTCAATGCCTGTCCGCAATTCAGCGGGGGCAATCGCCGGGTCAATGTATTGCAGTTCGTAGGATGCTTTTTTGAGTGCATCCACTGCGGAGCTGGTTTTTCCAACCTTTGGAAACTCCGCCAAATGGGCCTGAAGTTGGCTGATCCAGCGGAGCATTTCCGGTTGTTTGAGCGGCGGGGCGGTGGCTTCGGCGCGCGTTTCGTAGAGGAAGTCGACGAAGGAGAGATCGGTGTATTCATCGGTGATCTGGAGCGCCGCTTCTCTTAGAGGTTCACCGGATAATTTTTCCAAGGAGGCTGAGCCTCCACCCATTTTATTTTCCAATGTTTGGAAAACAGAAAGCCTGTCGGTGCTACCGACTTCCAATGTTTGGAAGAATATTTCGGCGGACCCGAGGGCGGCAGAGTCCAGATAGTTGATGTCGTCGGCTAACGCCTGCCAGGGGCCGCTGAGTTGTTCATCTAGTCGGGTTGCTTCCGTAATGAGGTGGACGAAGCATTTGCTGGGGTCACAGGTTTTGACGTTGCTGTAAAGACTATGCTGCGAGTCGATCAGATTGATGAGCTGTGCGGTCCGTGCGGGGATTTTTTCGGCAAAGCGCTCTTGGGCGGCATCCGCCATTTTTACGAGGGTCTCGGCGCAGCCGCAGGCTTCCACGACTTCCGGGGCCAGCGTGAGGTAGGCGGTGTAGGTTCCGCCGAAGTGGCGGTTGAGTACGTCGTCGGCAATCCGGATGCGGTGGTTTTTGGTGAACCATTTGACGGGGTTGTCGTTGACGTGGATACGCTGGATTCCGACCGCAGAGCCGGCGACGATGAACACGCTGAGAATTAGAATCAATTTCCAATGCGTGTACGAAAAAGCGCCGAGTTTTTCAAGCAGGCGGTTGAGGGTTGAGGCCTTGACGTCGCAACTCTCCTGATCCTGTACACGGCAAGCGCGGTCGAGCGATTTTTTCGGAACAAAGAGAATGATATAGGCGGGCACGAGCGTCATGGTGAGGAGCCATGCGAGCGCGACCCCGAAGGCGACGTGTGCGCCGAAGATGCGGACGGGCGGGATCGGCGTGAAGGCAAGGGATGCGAACCCAGCAATGGTGGTGAGGCTGGTGTAGAACATCGGCATGAAGAGGTGTCCGACGACGTAGCGCAGGGTCTCTTTTTTGTCGCGGAAGCGATGATAGGTATCGAAGAACTCACTCAAAATATGGACGGAGTCGGCCACGGCGATGGGCATGAGGAAGATGGCAATCATCGAGCTCATGATGTGAACGTGGAAGCCGAGCCCAATCAGAAGCCCCATGGTGCAGATGACGCTGGCGATGGCGACGAGCATCGGCGCAATGATGAGAGAGAGTCGGCGGAAGAAGAGAAGTAGCAGTAGGAAAATGACGAGTCCCGCGAGCGGGGCGGAGCTAGACATCTGGACGAGCATTTCGACGCCGAACGTGTCCTGCGCGACCGGCTGGCCGGTAATGTAAACCTGATCGTCGGCGGGCCAGTCGGCGGTTAGTTTTTCGACGAGGTTGGCGACGTTGTAGCTGTAGGTTTTTTCAATGATTGGAATATAGATTGCGATGGCTTGTTCGTCTTCGGAGACGAGCGTGCCTTTGTAGAGCGGGTTGTTCATCGCGTCGTCGCGAAGGGTCAGTGCTTCCGCACGCGTGGCGGGCGGTTCCTCCATGAGGTATTCAATTTTGAGCGCGCCTTTTTCGGCCTGTTTGATGTTGTCGACCACGGACGGGCTGATGAGTTCCGCTTTGACGATGGCACTTTCGCCGTTGTCATCAAAGAGCCGGTTCACATCGTTCCGGAAGACTTTCGCCAGCATTCGCTTGATCGCGCTTTCGGGCTGCAGGTCGGGGGCGAACGAGGAAGGAACGGTGATCTCAGGAAGGCCGTCGGCATTTTGACGTAAGCTGAGCAGCTGTTTGGTTAATTGATCAATTCGCCCGAGCGTTTCGACGTTAAACACGCCGTCAGCATGGTTGGTGTTTACAACCCCAACAATGACCATGTCGTAGAGGTCATAGTTCGCTTTGTTCTGATTGTGAAAAACACGAATGGGCTCATCCGGAGAGAGCATGTTTTCCGGATCGTTATCGAACGTTACCTTGGGGAATTGCAGGGCAAAAAACAGGGTGGCGACAATCACCAGAGAAACGACGACCCACGGGAAGCGCAGGCTGAAATTAGTTAGTTTAAGTTTCATTCGAAATCTCCGTCGGAGCAGTTGGTGCAGATACAGTTCAAGATGGAAAGCGCGCGCGGGTCGGTGATGGAGTACCACATCTCTTTGCCCTGGCGGCGGGCGGAGAGCAGCCCCGTACGGCGCATCTGGTTGAGATGCTGCGAAACGACGGCCTGCGGAAGCCCGGTTTCCTCAACGAGTTCATGTACGGGGACTTCGGTTTCGCGCTCGAGGATTTCAATCAGTCGTAATCGTTGCGGATGTGCCAGAATTTTCAGTGTTTCAGCCGCTTTTTGTAGGGATTCGACTTTGAGTTTCCCTTGGCGGATACAACTAGTTATTTTTTTCATACCTCTTCTCCGTCCAGAGTGATGCTGAATTCCGGCGGATTCAAAATATGTTTTTTGACGGTGCAGAGGTTGGCGGTACGCCAGATTGCTGATTTATATTTCTTCGGAAAGCCGGTGGGCAGGGTGATGTCAAAGGCGATTTTTGGATAGCGTTTTTCCTCGGGATCTAATGTGGAGTGCAGTTGAACGCCGAGACCCTCGGTGTTGAGATCGCGACAGGTGCAAAACTCCAGCACATAGATTCCAACGCAGGTGGCCATTGAAACGAAAAATAGATCGAATGGTTCTGGCGCAGAGCCTTCGCCGCCGTTTTCAACCGACTGGTCGGTTTGAACTGTTTGTCCGTCATAATGCGCATCGACGCGCATTCCGCCGGGAAAGCTGATTTTGATATCTTTGATTCCTGCAGCCATTTTATTCTCCTCCGATTTCGGGTTGGATCAGGGTGTCGAGAATCGCCTCGTAGGCGGCCTTCTTTTTGAGTCCAGTTAGGCGTTCAACCACCTGACCGTCTTTGAAAAAAAGCACGGCGGGGATGCCCTGAATGCCGTAGGAGGCTGTCAACTCTTGTGCGGTGGCCGTGTTGACCTTGCAGACCACCGCGCGTCCTTTGTAGATCTCGGCCAGTTCATGAACTGTGGGGCTGAGCCGTCGGCACGGGGGACAACTGTCGGAATAGAAGTCGACCAGGCAGGGCAGGGTCGCTTGAACGATGGTTTTGTCGAACGCTTCTTGCGTGCCGATATAAATCAGTCCTTCGCCGGGGGGCGGTTGTTCTTCTTTATAATTAGATGTTGTTCGGGTTGTCGATCCGGACGAGAACGCAAAAAGTGCGCCCATTATGGCTCCATAGATTGCGCCTCGGAAGGGGTTGGCTGTGAGAGGGCAACTCCCCGAAGTGCATTTTCCAAAGTGTCCCATGAGTGCGCCAATTGCGCCCCCGATCAATAGTCCAATCAGTAGTTTACTCGTCATTTTTCACACCTTAATTTTAAAATTCAATCCCGGTCTCTATAGGGCGGCTTCGATCGCATCAACCAGCACGTTTTCCTGTTGGACGCCGACAAACTGCTGAACCACCTCGCCGTCTTTAAAAAGAATGAGCGTGGGAATTCCGCGCACACCGAACTGTGAGGCCGGGGCGGGGAAGTCATCGACGTTTACTTTGGCGATGGTCGCCTTGTCGCCTATTTTTTCAGCCACTTGATCCAGGATTGGAATTTGCATTTTGCACGGTCCGCACCACGGGGCCCAGAAGTCCACCAGGGTAACGTCCGACTTGATTTCTTCTGCAAACGATGAGTCATTGAGTTCTTTGGCTGCCATTTTTCTGCTCCTTTTTGATTAAACTGAACGACCAACATATTAAATAATTCAAATATGTCAATATATAAAACGTAAAAACCATTTTTTATCGGCTAAGCATGGAAGGGAGCCGCGCGTTCCTTTCCATGTTTAACCTTGATGTCGCCGAAAGGGTTTCGGCAGAATGGCTGTTTTCCAACCGTTGGAAATCTGTTACGCACGACCTGTGGACGGCAGGGATAATTTACAAGGAGAGTTTATAATGAGAGAGGATCAACAAATCGTGGTGGTATTGGGAGCAAGCCCGAAGTCCGAGCGTTACTCGAACCAGGCCGTTCACCTTCTTAAGGAACAGGGGCACCAAGTGATTCCGGTGCATCCGGCCATTAAAGAAATTGCGGGCCTGCCCGTTGCGAGATCACTCGCGGATATCGAGGAGTGTGTGGATACGCTGACCCTGTATGTTTCCCCCCTCCATTCCACCCCGTTGATCGATTCCATTGTTTCCTTAAATCCAGCGCGGGTGATTTTCAATCCCGGCACGGAAAACCCCGCCTTGCGAACCGCGCTTAAAGAGCAGGGCATCCCTGCAGAAGAAGCATGCACGCTGATCATGTTGAAAACCGACCAGTTTTAGACAGGGCGTTTCTTCGCGCCCCTTGCGTCAAGTCGAGGCTTTCGGAATATAAAATCTTCCCAACAAGCTTGTCTGAGACCGGTTGTGGTTTTAGTATAGCGGCGAAGAGAGGGGGCGCTTATGAGTGTGCAGAAAATCGAGTTTACCGATGCAAATTTCGGAACGGAAACCCGTGAGGGTTTGAGTGTGGTTTGTTTTGGAGATCCACGGGACGTGGAGTGCCGAAAAGAGGCGGCCCTGATCGAGAAGGCTGCCGAAGAGTTAACGGGGCAGGTGAAGATTGGTAAATGCGATATCGAGAATTGTACGGCATTAGCCGAACGATTTTGTGTGACCAATATTCCCACCACGATCGTGTTTCAGGACGGTAAGGAAGTCGAACGGCTGATTGGGTATCGGCACGAAATCACGCTGATTAAGCATCTGAAGAAGGATGTTGAAAAAGGCGTTTAATCGGGCGGTCAGAGGGTTCGATAAATCGGTCGTCCGCTTCCTGTTGCGAGACCTTGTGTTTCACCTGTTCCAGCCAACCGGTTCGAACATCGGATGGCGCGTCGAAGTCCGGCACGTAAGGTTTGATGTCGAGCAAGGGTGTTCCGTCGAGAATGTCCAGATTTTCGACGAGTAGCACATCTTCCTCAATCCGGTTCAGCTGTACAATCGAAAGTCCGATGGGATTGGGCCTTCTGGGCGCGCGGGTGGAGAAGAGTCCGCGAGGTTGTGAATCCATGAACGGCACGACCTGCGGCGTGAACCCTTGGCTACGGTGAAAGTGGTACAGCAGGATGATGTGGGAGAAGCCCTCAAGATCCTTCAATGCGGCGCGGTATTCCTCGAACACCTCGACTCGGCCTTTCACCCCTTTCGCGCCCGCCGGTTGAATAGGCATGCCTTTTCGGTCGGAGAAGGGTGATCGGATGATGCCAATGGGCTCAAAATGAATCATTTTTTTCTCCTTCGGTTCAAGTGTTTGCGGGTCCGCAGGTGGCGGTTCCGTTGCGGGGTTCGCATAGCGTGCGAACCGCGAGGAGTCCCGCGAGGAGCAGGGCGATTCCGATGCCGATCAGCGGGCGATATCCGAATTGGTCGGCCAGATAGCCGCCGAGCAGTGGCATGAAGTAGAGCGGCATCATCAGGGTGCCTTCCAGCGCAAAAAGAAGCGGGCGGATTTCCGGGGTCCCGAGTTCCAGGATATATCCGTTAAAGCCAACGAGCAGTGCGCTGGCACCGCCGCCGGTCAACGCAAAGGCCAGTAGAAGTGCGGGGCCGGTTTGTGCAAGAAGAATGATGCCCATGCCCAGAACCGCCAACCCGAGACCCGCCCAAATAACGGCGCGGGTTCCCCTCCGGTTTCCTAGAGGCATCCAGGCTAGATTGCTCAGGATGGCTCCCGTTTTTTGTGCGATAATGAAAAGCCCGATCCAGCCGAGGGAGAGGTTGAGTTCCTGTATGGCGTAGAGCGTTAGAAAGGGAAGGGTCAGTGGCAGTCCGCCGGAGAGCAGGCGCACGGCAATCAAGCGTTTGAGAACGGGATAGTCTCGTGCGATGTGTCTGAGTGGGGGGCCGAAGGGCGGGCCATTTATCGTCGTTGAGGTTTTTCCAACCTTTGGAAACCGAAGGTTCGACATAGCGATGTAGGCTAGGGCGAGTGTCGCGAAAGAACAGAAAAACAGAATGCCGTAGTTTCGGGGCCAGACGAGCGCTTCGTTTTTCAACACCTGTTTCACCACGAGGCCCGCCAGTATCGCGAGCAAACCGCCCGTGATGAGTCGGCCACCAAAGAAACTGCTTCTTCGGGTTGGGGGAATGGTTTCGCTGATGACGTAGCGCAGGGGCAGCACCGCGATGCCGCCGCCTAAGGAGTAAAGCGCGATCAGTCCGATAAAAAGAGGTGGAATCCATCCGCTGTTTAGGGGGAGCAAAAGCGTTGCCGTCGCGATGCCGCCCCAGACGAGGCAGCGCATCCAGATGCCGATGAGCATGAGGGGCTTGGCGGCGGCAGGCTTTCGCAGGAGCGTCCGGGCGACCGCGAGCTGCGGGAAAACGCCGACGGCCTCAGTCAGGCTGACGATCAGGCCAATCGTTGTGCGGGAGGTGGTGAATCCGGCCAGAAACAGCGGGATGATGGCGTAGGGATCGCTGAACGCGGTCGCCATGTGGAAGAAGGCCCCGTGTAAAATTCCGCAGAGCATGTTGCGCCGCTCCGGTGAGGTATCACCGGAGTGGCGGTCGCGCTCAAACCCGTGCAGGGCTTCGGTTGGGTGAATGATCGACACGGAACGGGTCTCCTCCTTGGGTGGGCTAGAACGCAATCACTTTGCTCTTTCCCCCTGTTTTTACAATTGAAAATCTGCCGACGGGTACGTGGTTTAAATTGGCGGGCTTTTCCCGCGGTTCCAGACAGTCATGCCCAGACCCAGACCCGCCGTGAAGCGTCAGCAGCGGAATGCCATCGCCGGTTCCGATCCGGTGGACCCATACCTGGAGGCCATTTCTGAGCTGAATGGTTTGTTCGACTGTGTTCACATCTATCCTTGCGTTTAGTGCCCCGTTGCCATGAGCAGGGCGCCGATGGACAGACCCACCAATAGGTTGATGAGTTTGATGATTAGAAAGGCACGGCGGGAATGTGCCAGCATGGGGAGCATGCCGTGGCCGTCCTGAACGATGGAGCTGGTTAGCAACACGCTGAAAGGGGCGAGGCCTTTTGCAAAGAGGGTGGTGAAGATGAGGTGGGGGCCGGATTCGGGGACTATGCCGATCAATCCCGCCGCCCCCAGCACAATCCATTTTCCGCTGCGAAGGGTGTCGGCGAGCTCCCATCGATCGATCAGGAAGTGCATGATCAGCAACGCCCCAAAGGTCCATGCAAAGACGCGCGGGACATGCTCGCGCACGACGTGTTTCCACAGGTGATCTTCGAGAAAATGATCCGGAACCGTGGCTGTGATGAAAAGCGCGCATGCAGAAGTGGATAGAAGGGTGATTCGAATCCAATTCCAGTGGGCAGGGCCAACCTGCCCGAAAACCAGCGCAAAGAAGAAGAGCAGCAATGTTCCGGTCAGGATTCCGCGTGTGGCCGAACAGTTTTTCCATTGGAGCGGGAGTTGTTTCAAATCAAGGCAGTGGCAATGATCCTCCTCGTGTAGCGTCATGTCCTGGCTACAGGACAGCTTGTCCATCTTGCGGTTTTTGAGCAGGAAATCCGTCAGGGCACCGGCACTGATCCCGATTACGAAGAGCAATCCGGTCAACAGGAATGCGGTTCGGGGAACCATGGCAAACAGGACGAAGGATTCGTCGCCGCTGGTCGCGATCATGGCGGCCACCACGGCGCCCAGCGAGAGCCGGCGATGGGCATACATCGACACCACGGCAAATGCGCCGAGGCATCCCGGCGTTGCACCCAGAAGGGCGGCCAGCAGATACTGCCCCCAAGGCCGTTTTGAAATCCGGTCCTGCCATTCCCCCCGCGATAGGACATTCAGGTATTCAATCACCAGCATCATCACCGCGACAAAGCTGGTAATCATTAGGGCATGTTTTATGACGGAGATCATTGTGTGGGTGCCTCCGCGCACAACGTGCGGAAGGAGTCGGCGATGATGGGGGCAATGCTAAAGGAACGATAGCCCATCCTTAGAAGTTTCGGGATCATCTCTAGGTTCGAGGCGATTTCCCCGCAGATCGCGACATCGTCTTCGCGACCGGTTTTTCCGGCTTCGGCCAGAATGAATTCCAGCAGCCACAGGAAGGCGGGATTGGTGGGGTCGTTGTAGTCCACGACTTCTTCATTGTCGCGATCGGCCGCCATGAAGTATTGGAGCAGATCGTTGGTTCCGAGGTTGATGAAGTCGACCCGTGAAAGAATATCGCGTGTGGCAATGGCCGCCGCCGGGGTTTCGATCATGACGCCCAGCTTGATGGAATCTAGGAATTCCGCCCCTTCCTTCCGCAGGGCCTGTTTAACCTCTGCGAGAATTTGTTTGGTTTGGGCAATATCGTCGAGCGTGGTTACCATGGGAATCAGCAGGGCGGTGTCGGAATCGCACGCCGCGCGAAGGATCGCCCGCAACTGGATGCGCAATTCATCGGGTTCCACCATGAGGTGCCGCCGGATTCCGCGGATGCCCAGCGAGGGGTTATGACCGGTGTATCGGCAGGCGAGCCCCATTTGTTTGTCCCCGCCGATGTCGAACGTCCGGATGTTCACTCGGCGCCCGGTGGCGGTTTCCACCACGCTTCGGTAGGCGAGATATTGTTCTTCCTCGGACGGCACCGGATCGCCGGGTGTGATCAGGAATTCGGTTCGGAACAGGCCGATCCCCCCTAGGCCGTGGGCCAACATGAGCTGGGCCTGTTCCGGCTTTTCGATGTTGGCCCGCAATGTGATCCGCTCGCCGTTGCGGGTGGTGCAATGCTGCGGGGAGGAGGGGGCGGTCCTCTGGCTCGCGACTTCTTTTTTTACAGTGTATTCCTTGCGCGTTTTGATAGACGGGTTGGCAATAAGGACTCCGCGGTCGCCATCCAGAATCACCGGAGTTCCTTCGTCTATGCGATCGAGTAAGGCATCGATCTTTCCAATGGATGGAATACCGAAACCCTTTAATAGGATGGCCGCATGGGAGGACAACGCATTGCTTTCGCACGCAAAGCCCAGCCCTTGGGTCTGGTGGATATGGATCACCTCGGAGGAGTGCAGATGCCGTGAGATCAGAATGTCGGTGGCCTGACGGGGGCGCTGGTGCTCTTGGGGGTCCCCCGAGAGGATGGTCAGAAGGTTCTGGGCCAGGTCGCGGATATCCTCTCCCCTTGATCGTAGATACGGATCCCTCATGTGGTTGAATTTGGAGATCACGATTTGAGCTTCCTGATTTAGACAAAACTCGGCGCATAGACCTTGCCGTTCGATTTCGTTGCGCACCAGATCGTGAAAGGATTCGTCGGACAGAATGGCCAGATGGATTTCGAAGAGGGTTTGGGACTCACTGGAGGAGTTCGAGTGCATGCTCTCCACGTGGTTGCGTAGATCTTGTTTTGCAGCGTCGACGGCTTGAGTGTAGCGCGTCTGTTCGGAGGTAATTTGTCCCGAATCAATACGGGTTTTCGGAATGGAAATGTCGACATCCACCCTGTGGATCTGACCGATGGAAATCCCCGGACAAATGGAGACGCCTGGCAGGGTGATCTCCTCATTACCGCAGTCTTTTTTTTCTGGCCGAGTTGGCGATGCCTTCATTTTTGAATATCTCCGATTTCCTTATCCTCGCGACTTGTCCTTTATGAAAAAGGTAAATGGGATGGCGCACAAGCTTAGAGCGGCGGTGGTTTGATAGGTGGGAATAAATCCGTAGCGGTCGGCGGAAAATCCGACGAGCAGGGCGACGATGGAGCCGACGGCGAAGCTGACGGTCATGAAGAGTCCGTTGGCGAAGGCGGGGCGGTCGGAGTTGAGATCGTGGATCATGGCCATAAAAACGGGGGTGCTGGCAAAAAAGATCAGCCCCATCAGGCCGAGCAGGATCCATTGCAGGGGGCCGGAGGTTAGGGTGAAGAGAAACATCAGAAGAGGACTAAGCAGCATGATGACCAACAGCACATCTTTTCGTCCCGCCCGATCCGATAGGCTTCCGGCGAGCAACACTCCGCCCGCACCGGAGAGTTCAAGAAAGGCTAGTGCGATGGCGGCGACTTTTATTGAATAGCCGCTTTCAACCATGTAGGCGGGCAGGAAGAGGCTTAGAGCCGTTTTTGAAAATCCGCGAAAAAGAAGGATTGGCGTGATCAGAGCAAAAAAAGGAATTACGTCGCGGATGGTTTTTTTCAGCGGGGTCTTGTCCGTTTGCTGGAAGCTGTGAATGTGTTTTTTGTCAATGGTCCGCAGGTTGAAGAAGAGGAGCGCGGATGCGACCAGCCCAACGGGGATGAGCCGCCAGGTTCCTTCTAGGCCCCACCATGAAACGGCGGCCGTGATGATCAGCGGCCCCGCTGTTCGTGCCATTTCTCCACCAAACATAAAAAAGCTCATGCCGCGCCCAATTTGGTTCCCGGAAACGCGCCGCATCAAAACCGGCGCCGTCACATGGAATACCGCGGCGCTGATGCCGCAGGTAAACATGAGAACCGCGAGAATCGCCACCGAGGGCGCCCGCCCCAGTAAGCTCATCGCAATTATCGTTAGCAGCGGCGCGGCGATGATGCCCGAGCGGATCACCACCCGGTCGGCAATGATCCCGATCAGCGGGTTGAGCAGGGACGGCAGTTTCTGCACCACCGAAAGCATGCCGGCCATGGCATAGGTGAATCCCAGCTTTTCCGTCAGCAGGGGGATCAGCGGCGCGAAGAACGAGGAGTAGACATCGTGCAAAAAATGCGCCGTTGCAACGGAGGCCACATTGCTGGTTCTGAATTTATGTTTACGGTCATCCATTTGGGTTGTTTATTTCTTGGTTGGGGCAAAAGGCTTGGTGCAGAACGTTCGCATAGTCCGGAATCAGCTCGATGAGGTGGGTGCCACGCAGGATCAGCGGATGGTGCGAGGCGGCAATGATCTGCCCGCCGCTGGCGACGATTTTATCGAAGCCTTCGCGGATGCGCTCCACGCCTGCGATATCCTGTCCGGTCTCCGGCTCATCCACCAGGAGCACTGCTCCCTCGCGAACGGGAAGGGAAAAGAGTACCGCGCGCAAAATCTCGCCGTGCGACGAAAAGATGCCGCGCGTCTTGAGGATCATTTCGCGCACGTCGGATGGATAGGTGTCGGGGTGGTGCGGATTCATCGTTTCTGGGTTGAAGTAGAGTGTTGGCGAGTTGTCCGGGTTTTTGATCCGGCATTCGCGGCAGGTATGGAGCGCTCGCAGCACGGTGCTTTTGCCGGACCCGTTGGGGCCGAGCAGCACATTCACTCCTGGCTGGAAGCGGAGGGTTGCTGATCCCTTCACTTTGAGGCGGTGCTTTAGGCACAGTTCGATTTGGGTCATAATGGCTGCCTTCCTGAAATCGCAACGAATCCGCCCCTCATGGAGGGACGTGCCGCCTGTATGGCGGTGACTTCCGAGGGGTATGTGGTGGGATTTTTTTAAACCACGACTCGTATCGATTGGCTGCTATTTCAAAGACGTTCATTTACGAAGAGATGTTCATCTCTTTGCGCAGTTCCGTCCAGATTTGTTTCAGCACCTCGACGGCGGGACCTTTCCCGTAGTCGATTACGGTTTTTCCTGCCATGAGCGCATCGTGGATGTTGCGGTCAAATGGGATTTCGCCGATGACTCGGGACTGCGCCTTCTCCGCCATTTGGTGGATGCGCCGGGCTTGATCTGGGTTTAGGTCGGCCTTGTTGATGACCACCGAGGTGGGGACGTCAAAATGGTGGCTTAGCGTCAAGACCCGCTCTAGATCATGTACGCCGGAGACGGTCGGCTCCGTAACGATCAGCACGTGGTCGGCTCCGGTGATCGAGGCAATGACCGGACAGCTGGTGCCGGGGGGGCCATCGGCAATAATCAGTGGGTAGTGCAATTCGGTGGCGATTCGCGCGGCGTGCCGCCGCACCTCGCTGACGAGCTTGCCGGAGTTTTCTTCGGCAATGCCTAGACGCGCGTGGACCACGGGGCCACTTGCGGTTTCTGAAAGATAGAGATTCCCGGTTTCGTTTGTTTCGGATGAGATGGCGTTGGCTGGGCAGACGATGGAGCAGAGTGAGCATCCCTCGCAGGCCATTTCATCAATCTTGTAGAGCGGCATGTTTGCGAGTTTGCATTGTTCCGAGGTTTGGGAAATGGCATCGAAGTGGCAGGCGCGTTCGCACGCGCCGCAGCCGATGCAACGTTCTGGGTCGATCTTGAATGTACTGCCGCCGAAAAAGGGCTGGCTTTCATAGGTCGAAGGGTTGAGCAACAGGTGCAAATCGGCCGCGTCGACATCGTTGTCGGCCATCACCTTTTGATCCGCGAGTTGGAGCAGGCAGGCCGTGACCGTGGTTTTTCCGGTGCCGCCCTTGCCGCTGATCACCGCGATTTCTTTAAACGAGTTCGCCGTGCCTTTTTCAATATTCTTCCGAGGTTTGGAGGTAAGGGTCACGGGGGACTCTTCTGGTTCCGTCGGGGCTTCGGTATTTTCCAACCCTTGGATATTTTTAAAGATCGAGAGAAGGTTTTCTTGCAGCTTGGGGAAGACCTCCGCAATGATTTCGCCTTTGGAGTAGGCCTCCGCATAGTCGCGCTTGAATGGGATTCTTCCAAGGATGGGAAGCCCGACCTCCTTTGCGTAGTCCGAAATCAGGTCGCTCTCTGCGTCCGAGCGATTGACGACAATCCCGGTGGGGATCTTCATTTTCAAGGTTAGGCCGACGGCTAGTTTAAGATCATGCAGGCCGAAGGGGGTCGGTTCTGTTACCAGCACGGCCATATCTGCGCCGTCCACCGCCTCGACCACGGGGCAACCCGTGCCGGGCGCGGCATCCATGATGCAGACCACATCCGGATCAATCCGTCGATTCAGCTCTTTTACTACCGTGGGCGCTGAGGGTTCGCCTAGATTGAGTACTCCGTCGGCAAAAAAGAACCCCTTGGTTTTCGGAGCGACGCGCATCTTGCCCATCTCGAACGGCTGTTCTGTCATGGCGCGGGACGGGCAGACCTGGGAGCAGACGCCGCAGGCATGGCAGAGTTCGTTGAAGAACAGTACGTTTCCGTTCACCACGGCCAGCGCGTTGTAGGTGCAGGCCTTGGCGCACGCTCCGCAGCCGGTACACAGGTTGGTGTTCCATACGGGTTTTTTCACATAGACGGGGTTCGTTTCCGTGAACGTGGGATCCAGGAAAAGGTGGCCGTTGGGCTCCTCGACATCGGCATCCATGAGTTGGATATTTTGTCCGGCCTGCGCCAGACTCCAAGCCAGATTGGTGGCGAACGTGGTTTTTCCGGTTCCGCCCTTACCGCTTGCGATTGTAATTTTCATAACTTCCTTCAAATTGTTTGTCTGCAGATAAACGCTGATTAATGCAGAGGCGGGGGGAAAGAAAATCTGCGCACATCTGCGTAATCGGCAGATCGTTTGTTTGGTTGCGGCTTCCTCCGTCGCTCTTCGAGCGATGGAGGACCGGCCGCCGTGTTAGGTATTTCGTGGTTCGTGTTTTATTCGGATTCAAGTTCCCCAATTTGTTCATTGAGTGCCTTGGTTTGCAACTCAAGTCCGGCGGCTTGCGCCTTTAGGGCTTCGAGTTGCTCCTCGCGGGTCGGTACCGCTGCGCGGAATCTGAAGCCTTGGCCCCGACCCATGCCGCGACCTCCGCCGCAACCGCGTCCGAAACCGAAGGTTCCTGTCCCTGTATTGTTTCCGGCGCAAACTCCTGCGCCTCGTCCTGTCATCGATCCCATTCCTTCTGGGCCTGTTCTGTCTCCTGCTGGCATGAGATGCCTCCTTCCGTTGTAACTTTGAATATCGAACAAGGAATTTTGAGGGCAAAAGGGCTTCTTCCGCTTTCGTTATTCATCGGTTCGTTATTCATGATTTTTATTTTATCTTCCTCGTCCGCCTCCGCGACCTGCACCCCGACACGGGCCTCCGCCTCCGCGCGGGGTTCCTGTTCCGCGTCCTATTGGGTTCCCGGCTGGCTGGCCTTGATTGCGACCGGGTCCTTTTCCGCAACCTCTCGGTTGTTGGAAGTCGAGCGGTGCATCGCCTTGTTGCAGTTTCAGCGCTTCGCCGTGGGCGAGGGCGAGGGCGGTTTTTTTTCGCCCTGCAGCCAGCAGACGCGCAATCGTGGACTGTGAAACGTCCATTTCCCCCGCAGCTTCCGTCTGTTTAAGCCCTTCGCCGTCGACCAATCGCATGGCCTCCAACTCGTCGAGAAGAATAGACGTGGTGCGCAATTCCCTTGCAGGAACTCCTGCCGGCTTGAAATACATCGAGTTCGGGCTGTGTCCGATTCGTCGTCCTCTGTGCGGTCTTGGCATGTGCGTTTTCCTTCTCTAGTTATGAATATATACCCAAAACTAAATCCGTCAAGAGGGAGGAGTGGAAAGTTTTCCTATGAAAGAGGGTTTTGTTTTACAAACCGGCGGGCGGCTTGGACGATTTCCCGGATCGGTTGTTCCTTCGGGAGTGCTTGTTCAAAGGCATCGATAAGATTTCGATCGACGATCTGGCGGAGGGATGCGGAATAGTTCAGGTCATAGATCCAGGAGAGCTGCATGAGCAGGAAATCTGTGAGGGAATGCACTTCCGTGATGGAACAGGATCGGTGGGCTTGGATTTCTTGGATGACGAGAGGGTTTAGTGGTCCGTCGAGCACCACTTGCGGCAACATGCGGGGCAGGTCTTGGAACCCGTCCCGTTGGACGGAGGCCAGAACAATATGGAAGATGTCCAGCTTGTCGGCATCGCGGATCAGCTTGAGAAATTGCAGGCTCTCTTCGGTTAAATGGGCCGGTTCGGTTTTTGCGTTGTGGTAGCGGATGCCCTCGAGGAGGGCATTTTGTTCTTCGGTCCTTAAGGGGGAGAGGGTCCCGGCGTCTCGAACGATTTCCCATCCTCGTTCTCCGTGGTTGACTGAGGTGGCATCGGTAAAGGTTCCGAACTCGGCAAATTGTGAAAAGCGGCCCAGATCGTGGAGCCAGCCCAAGGCTTCCGCTCGGTTGGCTTCCGACGGGTTCCTTCCCAGATCTTCCGCCAGGTGCCGAGCATTGTCCGCCACCCGTTGGCTATGATCCGCCTTTAATTGGAGAAAGGGGTGTAGGGTGCCATCGGTGGCGGCAAAGGTTCCGATATAGTTCGCGAACCATTCCTTGATCTCCTGTAGCTGCAAACCGGTCATGGCGCTGTGTAGTATGGATCGCCCGGGGCCGCCGTCGCATGGATCTGGTTGGTTCGCTCCAGGTTCCCAATATACTTGGAGACTTCGTTGGGATGGAGGCCGAGCACGGTGGAAATTTCCTTTGCGGTGCAGGGACGCCGTTGGAGCATGGCGAGAATGGTTTCTTCGTTGGCTTGGGTCGATGGGGAAAAGTCGGAACTGAATTCCGCAATGACTTCGGCGGGCGGAGTGAAAGAGTCCACGAGTTCTTCCAGCTTTTCCTTTGGCATGGGATGGACAAAGCCTTCCGCAGGGGGACGCACCGCGGTGTTCAGTTGGATTCGGTCCGGGCGGATCGATTGGGCCAGCTCGGCAATTTGTGAAACTTCCTTTTGGGTGGAATTCACGCCCCAGAGCATGAAAACCTCTAGCCACAGTTCGCCGGTAAATTCCTTACGGAAGGTCTGCATTCCCTTGATTATATCCTCAAAAACAAGATCCGGATGGGGGCGGTTGATGTATTGAAACGAATCCCGATCCCCGGCACTCAGCGAAATCTTGACGATGTTGGATTTTGAGGCGGCGTTTCGCACTTCGGCATTTCCCAGCAGGGCCCCGTTGGTGAGGAGTGCAACGGGAATGGACGAAGCCTTGCGGGCAAATTCGATGATATCTCCAAACCGGGAATGCAGCGTGGGCTCCCCCGATCCGGCGAGGGTAATATAGTCCGCTTCGCCGGATGATTGGATCCAGTCGCCAAGCTCTTCGAGGATTTTTTCGGTTGGAACATATTCCCGCCGTTCCATAGTCTTTACTGTGGTTCGTCCCAATTGGCAGAAAATGCAATCGAAGTTGCAGGTTTTATACGGGGTTAGGTCAACGCCCAGCGAGCGTCCGAAGCGGCGCGACGGGACCGGTCCAAATAGGTGTTGGTATTTTTTCATCTTTTTCTCGTTTCGTGTTTCTCCGTAAACCGGTCGTCCGTCTCGTGCTGCGAGACCTTGTGTTTTTCTTGCTCGAGCCAGCCGGTTTGAACATCGGGTGGCGTGTCGAATTCCGGCACGCAGGGTTTTATGTCGAGCAAAGGGGGTCCGTCTTCGATCCGATTTAGTTTCATAGCCGAGAGGCCGAAGGCATTGGGTCTGCGGGGGGCACAGGGGGCAAAGAGTCCGCGCGCCGCGCTCGTCGGCTGGATCGGCATGCCGTTGGGTTCTGTAAAGGGCGACCGAATGAGACCCATGGGTTCAAACGCAATCATTCCCCCTTTCTCCCTTTCTTTCTGTGGTGAACGCGCTCTGGTTTTTCTAAAGCCGTTTATTCCGTGATCGCAATGGCCTCGACGGGGCAGGCTTCCGCCGCTTCTTGGCAGCTGGCCTCCGCCTCGGCAGGGATATCTTCCCCCTTTGTTTTTGCCACATCGCCATCCATTTTGAAAACGGCCTCGCAGATCTGTTCGCAAATACCGCATCCGATGCAAAGATCGGGATTAACGTTTGCTTTCATGGGGTGAATTCTCCTGTTGTTGAGAACCTACTTGTGTTTTTGAGCCATCATCCATTTGGGTTTGTTCCAAACCGTTACGGCATTTCTAGACGCGCGCCTTCGTTGCGTGTGGCGTAGCGGGGCAACTTTTCGTATCGCCGCCTGCGCGTCCAGGCCTCTTCTTCTTAATGGTCGCAGGTGTTGGTGCCGGCAGACAGGGTGCCGGCAAGATAGTTTTTCACTACCTCTTCGAGCGCGGCGGTCGGAGCCCCGACCACGACGTCGATGTTCTGCGCGGTGAATAGCTGCTGCGCGTGTTGTCCCATGCCGCCTGCGATGATGAGATTGACCTTTTGTTCGCCAAGCCATGCGGGAAGAACGCCGGGTTCGTGCGGCGGCGGAGTCAGGTATTCACGGGAAATAATTTCTCGCGTGTCGGGATTGACGTCAAAGATTGAAAATACTTTGCAGTGACCGAAGTGCATGCAAAGGGCTCCATCGGCCGTGGGAATAGCAATTCTCATAGTTGTTCTCCTAGGGTTAAGCGAGGAACCATTCGGGTTCCCGGCGTGTTTTACAGTTTGTGTGAAGCCGTTCGGCAATTTCGGTAATTTTTGGCAGTGTGAATTTTCGGGCATGGCTGGTGCAGACTTTGATGCAGGCGGCGCACCAGATGCATTTGGAGTCATCGGTTTGTGGGCCATCCGCGGTCATCGTGATCGCTCCGGTTGGACAAAAGGTTTCGCATAATCCGCACCGGGTGCAGTTGTTAAGGATCACACGGGTGGCTGCAACGCCGGGCGGAGTCATGGCGTCTTTACTGTACGGATGAGCGCCCGGTACGGTTGGCGAGGTGAACGGGCCGCCCGTATCAAGTTTTTCCTGGATGAGCAGGGCGAAGGTTTCCGCTTTTTTCAGATCCTCGGCATCGGGACGTCCGACAGCGATCGGGAACTTTTTCATGGTAAACGAGTGTTCGCCGATGAAGGTCGCGGCGGCGATTACTTCGAATCCCTGTTCGGTGCAGAGGGTGGTCAGTTCGAGCAGCGCATCGCCAACGTTTGCGTTGCCGTAGATCGCGATGGCGACGGCTTTGGCTCCGTTGCCGCGAACGGATTTAAACCGTTCGACGGCCACGCCGGGGAGGCGGCCCGAGTAGATCGGCATAGCGATGAGTACGACATCGTCAGCGGTGAAGCTTTTTTCGACCGCGGCTTTGGTGATGTCGATGGATTCGCCGGCCTCCGGTTGCATTCCTTTTTGAATGGCCTGTGCAACGGTCGCTCCGGTTTGAGTTGGTGAGAAAAAGAGGGTGTGTGTTTGCATCGCGGTTATCCTTCCCATTCTTTGTCTTCAATGGCAATGAGGCAGTCGGCTCCGGTCCAGACCTGGTCGCAGTTGGCAACCACCATGGCAGGGGCTTGCCGGATTTGTTTGTGATCGAGGTCTCGGGTGGTCACTTCTTTAATTAAATCATCCATGTTTTCTTCTGTGGATAAAAGAGTATGTGGCAGATCTTTCAGGGCGGTTTTCACTTGTTCGCAGATCGGGCAGTTACGGCTGGTGTATAGTTTGATCATGTCTCTCTATTCCTCAATTTTGATTACGGTTCCAATAAAGCAGGGGTGGCATGTGCCGGGTAGATCATTCCATAGTCGGGCAACGGCAGAAATTCCAGTGCAGTGGCATGGGTAGAGCCGTTGAATATTCATCCGGCGCAGTTCGTCGAGGGTGCGGGCCATCCGGTTTTCATCGGCGTGAAGCAGATGCATTCCACCGATAACAGTATGAATGGGGCGGTTGTTCGTCAGAGAGAGAATAAAGTGCAGGGTGTTAATGACGCCGGAGTGTGCGCAGCCCAAAATCACAACGGTTCCTTTTGCGGTTTCAATAAACGCGGCCTGATCATCCGGCAGCTCATCCGGAATGGTGCAGTCGGCATCCAGATAAAATGCTCCACCGGTATCCTCAAAATCGGTGACGCGAGGGATCGGTCCGGTCAGCCGCAGTCCGCCGGGCAGTTCGACGGGCGTTTCAACTCGAATCCATTCGGCGTGCAGAAGTGCCTGCCGATCCACCTCCGGCATGCCGACCGAATGGCTTCCGCCCTCCGGATTCGCCGAAAATTTCGAGCCGGTGGCCGCTGGGTGGGCGTACACAGTTCGAGCGTCCGTCAGCGAGAGGGCCGTGCGCAGACCGCCGGTGTGGTCATAGTGCCCATGGCTCAGAATGATTCCGGACAAGTTACTTAAATCCAGATTCAGTTTCTGGATATTATTTTCCAGCACCGTGCCCTGTCCGGTATCGAATAGGAATCTTTCCGAGCCGGTTTCAATCAAATAGGCCAGGCCGTGCTCCGCGAGCACGCCATTTTTTCCCGCGGTGTTTTCGACTAAAACGGTGATGGTTAGAACATTCATAGACTTACGCATGGGTTGGGCAGGTTTCGCTGCTGGAACATCCGCTACAGCAACTATCGCATTCACCTTCGTCCGTGGGGTGTTGACGTTTCAGAGCCATGTCGATCTGTTCAACGGCGGACTGAAAAGCTTGAGCGGTGGTGGAATCGGCATGTTTCTTCAGGAAGCATTCTCCCGCATCACCGCTGACGCCTACAGCGGGGTCGATCGGGATGTCGCCGAGAAAGGCGAGGTTGAATTTTTCACAGATCCGGCGACCGCCGTCTTTGCCAAATAGATAGATCGGTTCGCCGCATTTCGGGCAGGAAAACTGACTCATGTTTTGAATGATTCCAAGGATTGGAAGATCGAGCTTTCGGCAGAACTGAATCGATTTTCGCACATCGGCGGCGGCGACCTCCTGCGGGGTGGTCACCACAATGGCACCGTCGGGCAGGTCAATATGTTGGCAGATGGCGAGCGGTTCATCGCCAGTGCCGGGAGGGCAGTCGATGATGAGATAGTCGAGTTCTCCCCAGTCAACATCGCCAAGCATTTGTCCCAGTAGTTTGTTTTTCATCGGGCCGCGGACAATCACCGCTTGATCGGGATCGGCGATCAAGAAGCCGGATGACATCAGCTTGATGTCGTCTGCTTCGAGCGGAATCAGTTCATTGCCGAACTGCTTTGCGGTGCTGTCGGCGAGGTTGAAGAGGGTGGGGATGCTGGGGCCGTGGATGTCGGCATCGAGCAGGCCGACCTTAAAGCCTTTGGCGCTCATGGAGCGCGCTAGGTTGGCGGCCACCGTGCTTTTGCCGACGCCGCCTTTTCCGGACAGGACGACCAGCTTGTGTTTAATCTGCTGCATGCGCAGGGCGATTGCGGAGGGTTCGGTGGTTACTTCACATTCTGACATAGTTTCTCCCATAAATCTTTGATGGTTGTGGCGGCGGGTCCGTCGTTCAGTTCCACCACGCTTTTGCCCTGAATCTGGGCTTCGGTGATGGATTTGTCGTATGGGACTCGCTCTAAAATCGTCGAGCCGGCAGTAGATGCGGCTTCTTCGATGGCTTCTGTCATTTCCAGATTGATGTCCCATTTGTTGACGCAAACGAACGAAGGAATTTTAAAATGTTTGCACAGTTCCAGTACGCGCAATAGATCATGCCGCCCGGACAGGGTGGGTTCTGTGACCGCTAGCACTGCATCCGCACCGGTGATTGATGCGATGACCGGGCAGCCGGTTCCGGGCGGTCCATCTACGATGATCCATTCCGCCTGAACGGCTTGCGCAAATTGTTTGGCCTGTTGGCGGACGGTGCTCACCAGTTTGCCGGAGTTCTCGGCACCGATGCCCAGTCGGGCATGAAAGAGCGAGCCGAAGCGGGTTTTTGAATGGAACCATTCGCCGCACAGGCGGTCCGGAAAATCAATCGCTTTTGCTGGGCAGAATTGAACGCACACGCCGCACCCTTCACACGCGGAGGGTTCGATGGAAAATGCGTCTCCCTCCGGCTTGACGGCGTCGAAGCGACAGAGCGTTTCGCAGAGTCCGCAGGCCGTGCAGTCCGTCGGGCGGATGATGGCTTCGTTGCCGCTGTAGAACTTGTGCCGGTCGCGGATGTCCGGATCTAAAATCAAGTGAAGGTCGGCGGCATCGACATCGCAGTCGGCCAGCACTGCATTTTTTGCGAGTGCCGCAAGCGCCGCCGTCACACTGGTTTTGCCCGTCCCGCCTTTTCCGCTGATAACGATTAGTTCTTTCATAGGAATGATAACCTAAATTGTAATTATCCGGTCTGAGTCCCGGACGATTTCATAGTGATCTTTGAGTGTGGAAAACGGGCAGGTTTCAGAGCTATTCGATTGCCGAAACTTCAGACAGGTTCCGCAAGCAAAGAAAATTCCGCCTTCTTTGAGAATGGATTCCGTAACGGATTTAATGTCAAACGCCGGGTCTTGGATTTGGTCAATTTCGACGCCGCAACCTGAAAGGAAAATTTTAACATGATCGCCTTCTTTCAGACTATAAAGCGCCAGTCTTAATACATTAAAAACAGCTTCTGGATCTGTTTGTGTAATGATGATTCCTAGTTTCATGGAATCTCCTTTTTTCGGATGGAGTTAATCATTTTTTGTAAAGCCTGATGGAGTTCTGGTGCCGCCGCTAGAATACTCTCGCCGCGCGAGTACGCTTCCGCAATGGCTCGCGATTCGGGGATTTGCAGGAGCAGAGGAATCTTTTCCTGAGTGCAGTATTGAACCACCCGGTCGTCGCCGGCATCGGAGCGGTTGATGACCACGCCGAACGGGATCTCCAGTTTCCGCATGGTTTCTACGGCCAGTTTCAGATCGTTGAGTCCAAACGGCGTCGGTTCCGTCACCAGAATCACGTAGTCCGCGCCGTGGACGGCGGCGAGCATCGGGCACGACGTGCCGGGCGGACAGTCGATGAGAACCGGTCGCGCCGGGTCGGCGGCTTTTTTTACCGCGCGGATGAGTGGCGGCGCCATCGCACGGCCGATATCGAGTCGGCCTTCGGTTAGCTGGATGGTTCCCAACTTTCCGGTTCGGATTTTTCCGATAGGGCGGGGTTCCTCGGTGATTGCCTGTTCAGGACAGATGAGCGTGCAACCGCCGCAGCTGTGGCACAGTTCGTCAAAGATCAGAACGCTTGTCCCGGCCACGGCCAGTGCGTTGAATTGGCAGTGTTTTGCGCAGAGTCCGCATCCGGTGCAGAGCGAGGAGTCGACCCGCGGAACCGGTACGGTCACCGTTTGTTCGGTTGGGTTTTTCAAGGTTAGGAAAATCGACGCATTTGGCGCTTCCACGTCACAGTCGAGCAACTGAACGGGTCCGTCCCAGACCTGCGCCAGCGCCACCGATAGCGTGGTTTTTCCGGTTCCGCCTTTTCCCGATGCAATCGCCAGTTTCATATTATGAGATCCTTCGGTTGTGGAGAAGCGCGTGGCTTCCCAGTGGGTATTTGGAGGCCTCTGCCACCACCGGGCATTTCACTTTAAAAAGAAAGAAGAGGTTCGGGACGGGGGAGCCGCCGAGGGTTTCGAAATTCCCCTGACCTTTTGAAATGATCAGGTCGGCCTCCTGGAAGCAGCGCTGAAAGGCATCGCTGCACTCTTCTAGAATCGTGCCGGGGGCATCGGAGCCGTTGTCGATGACCGTCGTGATTTCGTCGAGACCCGCGGTCTGCGCGTCGATGCGGGTGGCATCGTTAATAATGGGGTGCCCGCGAACCGCGACGGTCACCCGGCCCCCTCCCAGTTGTTCAATCAGCAGGCGGTCAAAAATAATTTCGCCCGCATTATCTGCCAGATAAAGAATCCGTTTAGCGGAGGAAACGGCCGATCGAAAGGTCTTTAGATCGCCGGTCAGTTCTACGTCGGCGGCATGCTGTAGCGCATCGAGCACATCGATTTCACTCAGGCCGCTTTTGGCTCCGAGATCAATGATGTTCCCGGCGATGGCCAGATGGGCCGCTTCCATTAGCGGGTCGCTGGACTCCTGAACCTTTTTCTCCAGCGGGGGAAGCAGATCAAGCGCCAGTTGATTATGAGCCGCTTTATCCGCTTCATACGGATCGTCGACCCCGGTGATTTCCCGGAGGCGGCGATGAATCCGCTGCGCCAGAGCCGGCGGAGAGAGCGTCAGATCCATTTTGCTAATCCATTGCAGCACTTCGCGAAGCATCTGCTCATGAATTGCGGGATCGTCGGTAACCATCCGGCAGGCATCGAGCGTTTGGCGAACGAAGCAGGGAATACAATCTAAAGAGGTGCGCATAGGGGATTCCTGTTATTGAGCTTATTTTTTATGAGAGAGTCTTCGCGTTGACCATCGTATTGCCGATTGAAGAGTGTAGATTTCCGATTGAAGTGCAGACGTCCTCCTCTCGCTAATCATCAATCTAAAATCGGCAATCAACAATGTCATTAGACCCAGTGCCCTTCCACATCCGCAACCTCTGCCTCCGTCAGTTTGCCTTCAAGATACAGATCCAATGCTTCCTGTACGGTGGCGGCAGAGGAGGGGTAGATCGCAATTTTTGATGCATTCAAGATGCGGAAAGCCTTCGGGCCGCAGTGGCCGGAAACAACCGCTTTCGCTCCGGTGGCCGCGACATTCTGCGCCGACTGAATTCCGGCGCCTTGTGCAGCGTTCAGATTTTGTTCGTTGGACTCGTAGGTCGTCTCTTGGGTCTCACTGTCCACGATTAGAAAGCCGGGAGCCCGGCCAAATCGGGTATCGAGCGGGGAGGATAGATACGGCCCCACAGAGGTAAATGCTATTTTCATGATTTGCTTTCCAATGTATCGATCTGTTGTTGAAGTCGATCCATCTGATTTCTCAATTCGCTCAGCTCTGTAGCGGGTGTGGCTGGAGAAACTCCGCTTCTCCATCCGAGGCCTCTTCCGCGGCCGAAGCTGGGGGTGCAGACTCCCATGCTGCGTCCGGTCATCGGTCCTGCGCCCATGGGTCCTGTTCTGTCTCTTCCTGGCATTTTACTTTCCTCCGTGTTGGTTTTCTTCAATGCCGATGGCTTTGCCCAAAACAAGGGCTTCGGCCACCTTTTTATGCGCACGTTTCAAGATGGCACCCAGCGTTTGACGCGAGACACCCATCTGTTCGGCGGCTTGTTCCTGATACATTCCTTCCAGATCAGTCAGTCGGATGGCTTCGAGTTCATCGGCGGCCAGTTCGACGCTTTCGAGTTCACGCATCGGGATGCCGCGCGGCTTGAAATAGGTCGAGGAAGCCCGGCAACCGATCTGTCTTTTTATTTGAGGTCTTGGCATGGGTTGTTTTTGGCATATGCCACTAACTGTGTCGACTGTTTTTTGTATTCATTTATAATTCGCTTCCAATGGTTGGAACTTTTCGGTTCACTGCCCGCCCTATGAGAAAACCAAATAGTCGATATGTCGCTGCAAAAATCATCGCTCAGTGGATGGATGACGAAAGTTTTCCGGATCGCCTGTTGGCGACCGTCCAAGAGGACCGTGCCTTTATCACTGAAATGGTCTACGGCGTGGTGCGCCGCAAGGCGACGCTGGAATATATTGCGCAGAAGTTCGTGCCGCGTCGTCCAGAAAATTTTGTACTCGCCGCGCTCTATGTCGGCATCTACCAGCTCTGTTTCATGGATCATGTCGAGCAATTCGCCGCGGTTCACGAAACGGTCGAAGTGGTGAAGAGTAGTCGCCATGAAGATGCCGTGCGCGCCGCAGGCATGATCAATGCCGTTCTGCGCAATGTGCAGGATGAGCGCGAGGCGATTCTCAAAAACCTGACGCGTCAGCCGGATGAAATCCGCACGTCACATCCTGAACAATTGATTCATCGCTGGACCAAGCAGTATGGCGAAAGCGATACGCGGAAGCTTTGCGAGTGGAACAATGTTCCGGCCGAAACCATACTTCGCATCGAGACCGAACGCGTTACGCCCGCCAATTTTATGAAGGAACTGGAAGTGGCCGGGATTGATGCCACGCCGCATCCGTTCAAATGCCTTTCCGCCTTTGTGACGCTTCCGCGCGGTGTGCCGGTGCCGAAGGTGCCCGGTTTTGAAGAGGGTTGGTTTACGGTGCAGGATCCTGCCACATCCGTCTCGGTGGAGCTGCTCGACCCGCAACCGGGCGAGAGCGTATTGGATGCTTGTGCTGCGCCGGGCGGAAAAACCGCAATGATCGCCGGATTTATGGAAGGCGAGGGCGAATTGGTTGCCATGGATGTGCACGACGACCGTCTGGATACGCTCGCCGATACGCTGAAACGCACCGGATGGGATTTTGCTGAAATTATCAAAGGCGATGCCACCCAGGGTTTTCCAACCCTTGGAAAAACCTTCGATGCAGTATTGGTCGATGCCCCTTGTTTAAATACCGGTGTGCTCCGCCGCCGAGTCGATGCCCGCTGGCGCATCACGCGCGACCGCATTGAAACGCTCAAGAAAACCCAGTGGAAGATTTTGACCGCGATGTCCAAAGCGGTGAAGCCGGGCGGACGGTTGGTGTACAGCACGTGTAGTTTGGAGCAGGAAGAAAACGAAGAGCTGGTGAACCGTTGGGCGCGCGAGCATAGCGAGTTTCGCCTTGTGAAAGCCAAGCGCCTTTTTCCGCCGAAGTCCGGCACCGACGGGGCCTATGCCGCGTTGCTCGTGAGAGCTTAATTTCGGAGTGCTCCGGCAAACGAAATGCGACGGAGCTTTTCAAAGCGGCCTCGCGCTACGCTTGCGTCCGCACTCCAGATTTTTTTCTGTTCCCATCTCCCCTTTCCCTGCCTATAGTCCGCCTCTATGAAGGCAATGGATAAAAATCTCTCGAGCGAAGTGGTCCGCTGGCAGGAAAAACTGTTTAAACGGTCGATCCGCCGGCAGATGCGGCTTCAGAAAATCAAGCAGCTCCTCGGTGCAGTTTCGAATCAGCACTGTTTGGAAATCTGTGCGGGCGACGGAGTGATCAGCGAGCAGCTTCAGTTGGATGGCGGGATCTGGACAACTCTCGTTCCCAACGCGGAAGCAGAGGCTGCGCTGAGCTATTTTGTGAAAAACAATGTGCGGGTTCTCCAGAACGAAATCATTGACGCCCCCGATCAGAGTTTCGATGCGGTGGTGATTGTCGATGCGCTGGAGCGGATGCGCGATGACCGGGCCTTTATCAAGGAGTGCCACCGCGTTCTCAAAACGGATGGGCGGCTAATCATCAGCGTGTCGCGTAAAATGGCATTTTGCCTCGGGGCTTGTCCGATACGTTCAATACTTGGCCTGTCCTGGAAACGCAGGGGGATGGCGCGTTCCGGATATGCCAATGGCGATTTTTTTGATGTTCTCAAAGACGGGTTTGATGTGCCCGAAACCGCTTCTTATTCGACCTGTTGCGTCGAAGTGCCTGGGTTGCTGTGCGAAGCGGCCGCAAACAAGCTGGCCGGAGGACCCTACAATATGCCGACGGCCGATGCCGACACGGAGGCATTTTATCACTATACGAAGCTGGTTGCCCTCGGCACGCTGATCTACCCGCTGATGTGGCTTTTATCCAAGCTGGAGGGGATTCTTCTCTTTGTGATGCCGGGGCATAATCTGGTCGCAAAAACCAAGCGCCGCGTCTGGCGTGAGCGCCGGACTCCCATTCTCATGGATGGCCGCTCTATCGCCGAGGCCGCCCTGAATACCAAGATTGGAACCGCCGCGGCGTTCTAAGCGTTGGAATGATGGATTGCTGGGTTAATGGAAATGTAGCCGCGATCCGTGATCGCGGATTTGGAGAATACAATGATCAGTCATGAAGTGGATTACGAAATTATGGGCAGCGATCTTCAGATTGTAGAAATCGAAAATCTGCAATCATCAATTTTAAATCATAAGCGTTGACACCTTGGAACGAATTGGTAGGGTGTTCCGCTCTTTTTAGAATTTCTGGAGATTTGAACAATGAAACGTACATGGCAACCCTCAAAACTGAAACGCGCTCGTAAACACGGCTTCCGCAAACGCATGGAAACCGCTGATGGTCGTGCCATTCTGAAACGTCGTCGTCAGAAAGGCCGCAAGATCCTGACTGTTTCCGACGCATAAACAACGAGCCGGAGGACTCCCGGTGATTGGAAATACCCTTTCCAAAAAACAGCGACTGACGAAAGCCTCTCTATTCAGGGAGGCTTTTGCGCAGAAAAGAAGCTTTGTCGGGCGTTTGATGGTGCTCTGGCTTCGCGAAGGCGAGGGCGCAGCCCTTCGTCTTGGCGTGGTGACGAGCAAGAAAGTCAGTAAGCGCGCAGTCGATCGCAATCTGGGCCGTCGTCGTTTGCGCGAAGCGTTTCGTGCGAATCGCGACAAATTCCACGGCGACCCGTCTTCGCCCGGAGGCTCCGACGTGGCAGGTGTGGATCTCGTTATCATTGCCCGACGAAACATCCTAAAGGCCACGCAGGCCGAGGTGGAATCCGAATTGCTTTGGCTCGCCTCGAAAATGGGACTCTTAAAATAATGCGGCGCCTGCTCATAGCGTTGGTTCGGGGCTACCAGATGTTGATCTCGCCCTGGCTCCCGAAGTCGTGCCGTTTTTATCCCACTTGTTCTGATTATGCGATTGAAGCGCTCAATAGATATGGCATGATGCGCGGTCTTTGGCTGAGCCTCAAGCGCATCAGTCGATGCCATCCATGGAATTCGGGCGGGGTTGATCCTGTGCCGGAAACCAGCCGCCTTCGCCGAAAGGCTTCGGCGGGCCATGGAGGACGGAGATCAGAAGACAGAAGTCAGAAGCCGACTTGAACGGGTTCAACAATTTTTCCGCCAAGGGCGGATCTGCCGACGGCAGAAACGAAAGAGTATAACATATGAAAAAAAATGATTTTATAATCGTCGCCATCCTTGTCGTCATGATGTTCGGCTGGAGGAAATATTATCCCGCGATTGAAAAGAAATATTTCCCTCGCCCCGAACAGCCCGCTGTGGAAGAGAACGTAGAGGCAACGTCCCCGTCGCCTCAAGCGGCAGAAGAGTCTGCACCTGTTCTGGCGGCACCGACATCGGTGAAAGAAAACGCGACGGGGACGTCGCGTCTACAGGAAGAAATTGAAGATCTCGCACCGGAACAACAGTTGATTCTTTCCAACGGCCAGATCGAACTGAACGTCTCTTCGCACGGAGGCGCCGTGGTTTCCGCCGTGCTCAAGGACTATCCTGAGCTCAACGAAGAGGACAGTGGCCCGGTCGTTCTCGATTTTGCCGCCGCGCCCGCGCTGCGTTATGACGGGTTGCCGCTCTCTGGCGGAACGCTTGAATACGAAGGTGAAGGCCTGCGCTATACGGCTTCGCTCGGAGAGGGGCGGGTTTTTGAGCGTCTTATCTTTTTGGACGGTGAATATCTGCTGACGGTTGAAGACTCGTTCGTTAACAACAGTGATATTCCCTGGGCACTTCCTGAATTGCGTCTGCCGACCGGCCCCATGAGTAACCCGACGAACACCACCGCCATGCGAGGTATGACCACGCTGGGCGTGGACGTCTTTGCACCCGCCGCCGGCGTCACTCACTTCGGAAAGAAGTTTCGGAAGATGGCGAAGGGTCTCCAGCAGTTCACCTCCACTCCGGAAATGATCGCACCCGTTGCGCCGACTGCGCCGCAGGCAGCGGGCTGGATCGCCGCCAAAAGTAAATTCTTCGTTCAGATTCTAACGCCCGAAGGCGGCGCCGCAGCTTTTGACCTTTCGGTTCGCCGCGAAGGCGAAGGCAAAAAGATGGCCCCGTCCGAAGTTTCCGCCGCGCTTCAGTTCGACCCAGAACTGATCGGTGCGAACGAAACCTTTACCCGCTCAACTCAAGCCTATATCGGCCCCAAAGATTTTGGATTCCTTAAAACGCAGGGCATGGAACAAACCGCGGTGATGGAGTTCAAAAGCGTCGGCTTCTGGAAATTCATGAATCCGGTGATGTACCCAATCAAAAGGGCACTCCTTTGGGGTTTGATTCATTTTGCTCCGTTTGGCAATTACGGAATCGCCATCCTACTTCTCACCGTCATCATCCGTGTCATATTTTGGCCGCTCACGCACAAGGGTACGGAGAGCATGAAACGCATGCAGGCGCTTCAGCCGCAGATGAAGGAAATCAAAGAGAAGTACAAAGACAACCCGCAGCGCGTCCAGCAGGAGACCATGGCGCTCTATAAAGAGAACAAAGTCAACCCGATGGGCGGCTGCCTGCCGATGTTCATTCAGATTCCCGTCTTCATTGCGCTTTTCGCGGTGTTGCGTAGCGCCATTGAACTGCGCTTTTCCGGATTCCTATGGATCAGCGACCTTTCCGAGCCCGAGAATCTTTTCGCGGGCATGATCCCCATTGTCGGTTCACTCAACATTCTTCCGCTTTTGATGTCCGCCACCATGATGTGGCAGCAGAAGCTCACCCCGACCGCGGGCGACGCTCAGCAGCAGAAGATGATGGCCGTCATGATGCCGATCATGATGCTCTTCTTCTTTTACTCCATGCCCTCCGGTCTCGTCCTTTACTGGACGACCAGTCAGGTGCTTATGATCGCGCAGATGTTGATCAAAAAGAAAAAAGATGCGTAAGTGTCTGTGGATAAATAAAAAGGAGTTCGTATGGCTAATGTAATGAAAGCACTGAAAGAAGAGATTGCTCGGATTTCACGGAGCGAAATCAAAGCGGCACTCGCGCCGATTAAATCTGTCAACGCGAGCCAGCGCAAATATATCGCCGACCTTCGCCGTCAGGTGGCCGAGTTGGAAAAAGAAAACAAGAACATCATCCGTCAGGTTGAAAAACTGGGCGCGACAATGCCGCAACCGGAGCCGGAAGAGGATATCGGACGCGCATGGATCACCGCCGCGGGCGTTCGCTCCATGCGCAAGCGACTGCGCCTTTCGCAGAAGGCCTTTGCTGAACTCGCCGGGGTAAGCCTTCCGACGGTGGCCAATTGGGAATCGTCCAAAAACCAAGGCAAACTCAAAATTCGTCGCAAAGCGGTTCTCGCTCGTCTGCTCGAAATCAAAAGCATGGGCATTCGCGACCTGAAAAAAGAAGACTAAACAGAACCTCTTTTTGAGGTGTCAAAACGGCTTTTTCCAACCTTTGGACCTGAGGTATTCCGAACGTGCTTTTTGGTATTCCGAAAAGAAACGACCTGAAGGGGAGTGGCAAAAAGCCGTTTCTTTTTTTCCAAAGGTTGGAAAAAGGGGTACACTCCTTTTAGAAAGAAGGAGGAGATTATGAAGGCAATACGTATTATTTCACTTTTAATGGCAGCCCTGTTATTGGCGGGTTGTGTCTCCAGTAAATCCGGCGAAGTGTATGCACGCGATGAAGCCCGTCAGGTGATGACCGTTGAGCTCGGCGTAGTTGAGTTTGTTAAAGAGGTTCAGGTTGAAGGTGCCAAATCCGGTCTCGGAACGGCTGGCGGCGCGATTATTGGCGGCGTGGCTGGCGGTACCATCGGCGGCGGTAGAGGGTCAACCCTCGCGGCTCTGGGTGGCGCAGTACTGGGCGGAATCGCCGGAAACATTGCTGAAGAAAAACTAACCGACTTCAACGGCCTTGAAATCACTGTAAAGCTTGATGGCGGAAAAGCGATTGCGGTGGTGCAGGCTAATGATGTCATGTTCGTGGTGGGTGATCGGGTTCGTGTGCTGACGACCCGCAACGGAACCACTCGCGTCGAAAAGTAGAGGGAATATCGAACACAAGCGTATTCGCGCAGGGGCTTCCAAAGGAAGCAGTGAGCGAAGTGAACGGCAACGACCGCAGAGTGTAGAAGTTTTTTAACTTCGGAGTTCAATATTCCTTGTTCGATATTCTACATTCTGTCCATATCTTATGGACATTGAACCCAAATCTCTAAATACGTATGCCCTCGATGTGCTGGGTTGCAAAGTCAACCAGTACGACGCGCGGCAAATTGCCCGCCTGCTCGAAGGCTTTGGCTTGCGCGAGGCGAATGGCCCGGCCTGCCCCGCCGGAGGCCTTGGGGCCTGCCCCGCCGGAGGCCTTGGGGCCTGCCCCGCCGGAGGCCTTGGGGCCGATCTGGTCGTTGTGCACACCTGCGGGGTGACGGCTGCCGCCGTTCAAAAATCCCGCCAGACCCTCCGCCGCCTGATCCGAAAAAATCCGGGTGCCGCGGTTTTTTTGACCGGTTGCGCCGCCGGCGAAGAGATTATTGCGAACTTGGAGCACGTGGATGCGCGCGTCGCCGCCGGAGCGGGGTGGGTACAGATGCTCGCCGATGAGCTTCAGACCTTTTCTCTGCCCAATCCAGATTTTCATCTGCCGGAAAATGCGGATGAACTTCCTGTTGAAACGTTCGGCAAACAGACCCGCGCATTTTTGAAAATTCAGGATGGGTGCGATGCGGCCTGTGCGTATTGCATTGTGCCCTGTCTTCGTAAAATGCCGCGCGACAAGTCGATTGCCGCCGCCGTCGCCGAAGCCGAAACGTTGGTGAAGCATGGCTATAAAGAAATCGTCATTACCGGCGTCCATGTCGGCCTCTATGGTCGAGGGACGGATGTATCGCTATACGATATATTGGCTAAAATATTAAATGTTCCAGGCATTGGAAGAATCCGCATGTCGAGTTTGCATCCGTCGGAGCTGACAGATGAACTGCTCGCGGTTTGGACCTCGTCGCCCAACGTGATGCCGCATCTACATCTTTCGCTTCAGTCGGGTTCCAGTTCGGTGCTGGAGCGAATGGGGCGGGGTTACACCTCGGATGAGTACGCCGCCGCCGTCGCCCGCGCCCGTGCTGTCCTCGACCATCCCGCGATTACCACCGATGTGATCGTCGGGTTTCCCGGTGAAACGGATGAGGAGTTTGAGGAAACCTTCGAATTCTGTAAACAGATTGGGTTTTCGCAGATGCACATTTTCACCTTTTCGCCGCGGCCCGGAACCCGTGCCGCCGAAATGCCAGACCCTGTTGATCCGCACGTCGCGCAGGGGCGTCATCAGCGGCTCGTCGATCTCGCGAAGGAAATGAGTACCACGTTTAACCGGACATTTATCGGGCAGACGGTGGATGTGCTTGTCGAAGGCTACAAAGGCGGCATTTGCTCCGGCGGTTCGGAACACTACGTCTCCACGAGTTTCCAAGGGTTGCCTGCCCTGAGCTCCGCCGAAGGGGAAAAACAAAAAAGAACCGTCGTTTCCGTTAAGATTTCGACCGCCTCTGCCCAAGGGCTTATCGGCGAAGCCATAAAGTAGAACGAGCGTCTCGCTCGTTTAGTTGCAAGCGGGATACTTGCTCTACGTTGAGTAGACGGCGAGGCTGTGTGGCGGCAGGGTGAAGCCCTCCGTCGGTGCGGTGCTCAACTTTTTTTTCCAATCCTTGGAAACCTCAAACGAAACGTCATGATCCTCGTTGTTGATGAGGATCAGAAGTTCGTCTTTCCCGAGTAGCCGCATGCCGATGGCATGGCCGTGATGCCAATCAACTTCGGTTCCGTTTGGGCCGATCCATTCCACGTCGCCGTTGCCGGTGAGAAATGTTTTGCGGCGAAGAACGGGATGTTTTTTGCGGAGCGCGATGAGCTGCTTGGTGAAGCTGAACAGCTCGTGGTTGGTTTCGAGCAGGCTCCAGTCGACCCATGAGATGTCATTATCCTGACAGTAGGCATTATTGCTTCCGCGCTGTGTGCGGCCGAATTCATCACCGGCGGTGAGCATGGGTACGCCTTGCGAAAGCAAGAGGGTGGCGAGCAGGTTTTTCTGTTGTTGCAGGCGGCGAGCCTGAATGGCCGGGTCGTCCGTGGGGCCTTCGATGCCAAAGTTGACGCTGTCGTTGTGGTTTTCGCCATCGCGATTTTCTTCGTGGTTGTCTTCGTTGTGTTTCTCTTCGTACGCAACGAGATCGGCGAGGGTGAAGCCGTCGTGTGAGGTGATGAAGTTAATGCTTTTGAGTGGGGAGCCACTTTTGTGTTTATAGAGGTCTGCGCTGCCGGTCAGGCGCGTGGCGAGGTCGCCGACGGCGTGGTTCCGGTTCCAGAAGCGGCGGGCATCGTCGCGGAATTTCCCGTTCCAGTCCGAAAAGCGTTTGCCGGGGAAGTGGCCAACTTGATAGCCGCCGCAGTCCCACGCTTCGGCGATCAGTTTGACGTTTTTGAGCGCAGGCTCTTTTTCCAAGGCTTGGAAAAGCGGCGGTTTTTCAAGGAGTTCGCCGTCTTCGCCGCGACAGAGTGCGGTGGCTAGATCGAAGCGGAAGCCGTCGATGTGCATTTCTTTTGCCCAGTATTTCAGGCTTTCGATGATGAACTGTTTGGCGACCGGATGGTTGGCGTTGAAGGTGTTGCCGCATCCGCTCCAATTTTGATAGGTGCCCTCCGGACTCTGTATGTAGTAGGCCTCTTCGTCCAGAGCCCGGAAATTATAGATGCCCTCGTCTTTTTCGCCTTCGGCGGTGTGATTGAAAACGACATCGAGTATGACTTCGATTCCGGCGGCGTGTAGCGCTTTGACGAGTGTTTTGAATTCAGCGACCGCCGCGCCGGGCTCGGCGGAGTGCGCGTAGCCGCTCATGGGGGCGAAGAAGGAGCGGGTGCTGTAGCCCCAGAAATTGAGTAAGTTTTTGCGATTTGCGCACCCGATAAAATACTCGAGCTCGTTGAATTCAAAGAGGGGGAGAAATTCGACGGCGGTGATGCCGAGCTCTTTGAGATGCGGAATTTTCTCGATGAAGTCGAGGTAGCTTCCGCCGCCGGTGAAGCCGCGCAGGTGGGCCTCGTAAATGACGGAGTTTTGAAGGGGAATGTTCGGTCGGCGGTCTTTGCCCCAGTCGAACTCATCGGAGACGATGACTCCTTTGGGGAACATTTTTCCACCCCTTGGAAAAACGCCGGCGGTGAAGCCATCGCGTTCGCCCCAGCGGTTCGGGGTGTGGACGGCTTTTGCGCAGGGGTCGAGGAGCCATGGGTCGGAATCGGCGCGGTAGAGGTAAAAGGAGCCCGCCTGCAAGCCGGAAACGTGAGCGTGGAAAAGACCCTCGGTACGGGTCATTTCGATTTCGCGCGCGGGCATTTCGGCGTCGGGCTCATCGAAGAGCATCAGCCAGAGTCGCTCTGTCGTGCTGTGAACGGTGAAATCTGCACCGTTTTTATTGAGTTTAACTCCACGTTTCATAAGAAGGGAGTTTACGCTACCTATTTTGAATTTCAACTTTTCCAAGGTTTGGAAAAAGTGAAGGAAACAGTTTCCAACCTTAGAGGCTTTCAGTAACGTGTTATTTCTTTTGGCTGAACCTGTTTGAGGACTTTATGGGCATAACACTTTTTATTCTTGGGCTGTTAGGCGGATTTTTGTCCGGCCTGTTGGGTCTGGGCGGCGCTGTGGTGATGATTCCACTGATGTTGTCCGTTCCGCCGCTGCTCGGGGTTGGGGACTTGACCATGAAGCAGGTCGCCGGACTTTCAATGCTCCAGGTTCTCGCTTCATCCGTTTCTGGGATCATCATCCATAAGAAAAATAATTTCGTGAACGGGAAGGTCCTGTTAAGCGTCGGAATTCCAATGGGAATCTGCGCGCTGGGGGGATCTTACTTTTCTAAATACATGGCCGATCGCACGCTACTGATCTTTTTTGGCCTGCTGGTGCTGGTCGCATTTTTCATGTTGTTGGCTCGCAAGCAGGAATCGGACGACGCGCCTGTTGAGGAATTCAAATTCCGGTTGATTCCCAGCGTTTTAATTGGGGTGTTTGTCGGATTTGTCTCTGGATCGGTTGGTGCGGGGGGCGGATTTATTCTAATCCCGTTAATGATTACCCTATTACGTGTTCCGTTGAAGGTGACCGTCGGGACGAGTCTCGGGATTGTATTCATCGGGGCGTTGACGGGATCTGTTGGAAAGCTCCTTTCGGCCCAGGTGAGTTTTCCTCTAGCTCTTCCTCTGATTCTCGGAGCAATTCCCGCCGCCCAGATCGGCGCGAGATATAGCAAAAAACTAAAGTCAAAAACCATTCATCGCATCCTGTTGGTTGTTGTATTGGCCAGCGCGATCAAGGTTTGGTGGAAAATCATCCTCGGTGGTAACTAAAAACGAACGAGAACCTTATTGGAAGTGAGCGGAGTCTTCAGTATATGTCTTACACGATGTCAAAAAACTCATACTACGTAACGACGCCGATTTACTATGTGAACGATCAACCGCATATCGGCCACGCGTACACAACGATTCTGGCGGATATTCTTGCCAGCTATCATCGACTGCTCGGAACGCCCACCTTTTTTCTGACCGGTACCGATGAGCACGGCCAGAAGGTCCAGCAGGCCGCCGAAAAAAACGGCCTCACCCCGCAGGAGCAGTGCGACCAAACCGTCGTTCGTTTTCAGGAGCTTTGGGAGCGGTTGGA
>Ga0307929_1000127_pt1 | contig 75872 bp, 70 predicted proteins | sample AceLakmetage1330_FD_203160 | JGI IMG/M metagenome (GOLD analysis project Ga0307929, IMG submission 203160) | Saline water microbial communities from Ace Lake, Antarctica - #1330 | ecosystem: Environmental > Aquatic > Non-marine Saline and Alkaline > Saline | place: Antarctica: Ace Lake...
ATACGGATATTACGGAACTCAAGGAACGCGAGCGCCAACTGATTGAGCGCGGGCGGACCCTGCAATACACGGTGCAGGAACTCGAAATGAACCAGGCGATGCTTGAAGATCAGGCATCGAACCTTGTTGATGTGGCCGAGAAACTCGACTCCGCGAAGTCCGCTGCCGAGCGTGCCAATGAAAGCAAGACATCATTCCTGCGCAATATGAGTCACGAACTGCGCACGCCGTTGAATTCAATCATCGGCTTTTCCGAAGTGCTGGAGCAGGAACTGTTCGGCAAGCTGGGCAATGATCGATATGTCGATTATGCCGGGATGATCCACACGTCCGGCGATCATCTGCTGACGCTGATCAACCAGATCCTTGATCTGTCGAAAATTGAAGCCGGGCGCTACGAACTGGTGCGGCACCCCTTCGATCTGCGCGATGTCATCGCCGACTGCACGGACCTGTTGGCGACCCAGTCGCGCGATGCCAAGGTATCGCTTGAAGTGGAGTTGCCGGAAGGTGAGCTTGAGGTCGATGCGGACCACACGGCGATCCGGCAAGCGGTCCTCAACATCATGTCCAACGCCGTCAAATTCACAACCGATGGCGGTTCGGTGACGGTCCGGCTGGAAGCGGTCGACCGGATGGCACGGCTGACGGTAAGCGACACCGGCATCGGCATTTCACCCAATGATCTGCGCCGGGTGATGATTCCGTTCGAGCAGGTCGATTCAGCCTTTGCCGCCACCAAACAGGGCACTGGCCTTGGGCTGCCCATCGTCAAATCTCTCGTGGAACTGCATGGCGGTTCGGTTGAACTTGCCAGCACGCTCGGCAAGGGGACCAATGTCACGCTCTGGATTCCGATGGATGCCGCCGAGCCGATGATCGGTGGCCGCACCGCGGACCGGCAGCCCTATGGCCTGATTGCGTCACCCTCTCATTAGCTGCCGACCTTCTAGAAAATCAGGCCACGAGCACGCGACGGTCGGACACACGCAACTGAACGGTGTGACAGGTGACATGCGTGCTCAGGCATGGTCCCATCACGTTTCAATTCACAATCGATGGAATGCTTGATGGGGGACGGAAAACCACAGGTTGATGCGGCGGATCACCGGGAAATGTTCTCGATCTGGCAGCCGAACGGTTTCAGCCTGTCTTCAGTGGATCAGGGAGCTTCGCTCTCCAGCGGGGACTATGAGAGCATCATTCAGGATCTGCAGGAGAAGGTCCGGCGCATGCAGCTGGCGTTTCTCTATAACCGGCTCAAGGGAGTTATAGTGTTTGAGGGATGGGATGCTGCCGGAAAAGGCGGCGTCATCCGCAGGCTTACCAGTGTAATGGACCCCCGCGCATTACGGGTCTGGCCGATTTCGGCGCCCGACACCCGCGAGCGCGAGGAGCATTATCTTCAACGGTTCTGGCGGCGCCTGCCGCCGAATGGCGAACTGGGCGTGTTTGACCGCTCGTGGTACGGGCGGGTGCTTGTGGAGCGTGTGGAGGAACTGGCGAGCCGGGAGGAATGGGGCCGGGCATATTCCGAGATCAATGATTTTGAAAAATCGCTGGCGGCCGACGGCTTCCGGCTGGTGAAGATTTTCTTGCATGTGACGCCGGAAGAGCAGGCCAAACGGTTTCGCGAGCGGCTGAACGATCCCCTGAAACGCTGGAAGCTCACGCCGGATGACCTGCGCAACCGGGCACGGCGCGAAGACTATGAAGCGGCGATCGAGGAAATGGTCCGCCGCACCTCGGCACCGGACGCGCCTTGGCACGTCATTCCGGCCGACGACAAGAAATTTGCCCGTGCGGCAGCCATCAATACAATTATACAGGCCCTATCCGTCGGCGTTGATTTCGAGCCGCCGGAACCCTCAACGGATTTCATCAGGCAGGCACAGGAATCCCTCGGTACGAAGACCGGCAACAAAAAGATAAAACTTTAGACATTTTTGAGCCGAACTTGCGCATGTGGCGGGAGGCTTTGTTGGCCATCCCCTGTGCAAAAAGGCGCGCGCAGCGGCATTGCATCAAATTCGATCTATTTGTTTTGCAACCTCAAAACACTCTGCCCCCTATCCTCGTGTTCATGATTGATGACCACTGCTGCTGACCGCTGCCGCAAGGTAGCTTTGGTGGCACAACCGAGGGGTCGGTTCGATGTTTTTAGTAAGAGTTCTTTTCTGGATTGCCGTTGTAGCAATGCTGCTGCCGACCGCGCCGGACACATCTTCCACGGATGGTTCCGCACTGGTGGCAAGCGCCCCTGCGGCGCGCCCGCTGGATGCAGGCAATGCCATAAATGTTGCGACCTCCACGGGATCAGACGTTCTTGGTTTTTGCGAGCGCAATCCGGCCGTATGTGAAACGGCGGCATCCGCCGGCCTGCATGTGGTCAACCAGGTGGTCTATTACTCAGGCGAAGCCCTGAGCATGGCAACACAGGCGCTGATTGATGCGCGCCAGCCCAAGACCCCGGGCGTACAGCAGCCGCAGGGCGTCTGAGAAAATAGGCGCCTCACAAAGATCCGGTAAAATACCGGTAATAAAGGGCACTTCGACTGCCCTGAATGTCCCTCGATCCTAAACGGCGCGTATTGCAGTCCCAAACAGGCCTCCCCCCGGCCTTCCCCCCTGCAATACGCGCCATTTTTCTTTAGCGGATCACGGACGTCCCAATTTTTCCCTCCCGATACACTCGTTGCACCGGCATGTTGTCTCTCAGTGCCGCACGCCTTATGTCTTGCTTCAAACCGGTTTGACCGGCATCCAGCAGAAGACCCTGAAAGGCATGTGCACTGTGAGTATCCATGATCTCATTGAGGATTTTGCCTATCTTGATGATTGGGAAGACCGCTACCGTTATGTGATCGAGCTCGGCAAGGGGTTGGCCCCTCTGCCTGACGCCGACCACAATGACGAGAACAAGGTCAAAGGCTGCGTCAGCCAGGTGTGGCTCACCACTCACGTCTCTGCCGATGGCGGCGGTAACCCCGTGCTGACATTTATCGGCGACAGCGATGCTCATATCGTCCGTGGGCTGATTGCCATCGTGCTTGAACTTTATTCCGGCAAACCGGCATCCGAGATTGTTACGACAGACCCGGGTGATGTGTTTCACCGCATCGGGCTCGATGAGCATCTAAGCCCGCAACGCTCCAACGGCCTGCACGCGATGGTGCAACGCATACAAAGGGATGCAGCGGCAGCCCTCGGCGAGGCAGCGGCAGACGCTGCCACATGATCGCGCTGGCATATATCGGCGGGGTCATCGGGCTGGCGCTTGGTGTCTTTGCCATTGTGCGCCCATACGGTGCCGCCCGGCTTGTTGGCATTCGCATTGATGACACGTTGCCGCATTCAATCTCCGAAGTGCGGGCCACCTATGGCGGCGTCTTTGCCGGCGGGCATACGTTTGCATTGATAACCGGTCATGAGGCGGCGTTTCTTACCCTGGCGTGCGGCTGGGGGCTTACGGGTCTGGTGCGGTTGTTTTCCATTGTTGTTGACCGCGCCGCCAACCAGCCCAATTTCGGTGGCATGGTGTTCGAGTTCGTTATGGCGGCCTTGCTGGCCGGGCCGATACTGATCGGCTGAGACCTGGGCTTGGCCGCAGCCTCATCTGGCACCATCCTCTGCTTTGTCCTCTGCTTTGCCCTCCCCGGCACGCCAAAGGCCGATACGGCCTGAGCGGGCGCGATTGCCGTTGAAGCCGTAGTGGTCGGCCAGCCGCTCCAGCGCGATTGCCAGCACCACTTTCCCCGAGCGCTGCGGCCAGCCCATGCGGCGCTCGGCATCTTCGAGACCGTTCAGGTAACAGCAGACATCAAGCAGTGGTTCGGCAAGGCCCGGGCCGACACTTTCAAGTGCGCGGTAAAAGCGCTGGCGGGCGGCCGCTGCCCGTTCGCTCACTTCCATGCGGTCGCCGGCATTAGCGTGGGATGCATCAATCGGTGCTGACCAGTTGGCGGTTACGCGGGGGGTCATTTGCGCAAGGCTGAAATCGCTGCGCAGTTTCTCGCCTGCCTCGAACTGGGTTTCGCTGATGAGGGGCTTGCCGTCCGCCCCCTTGCGCTTGCGCAACCAGCCAAGTGGTGTTTCAGCCAGATTGACCCGCATGGGCGTCATGGCGGTGCTTGTGCCTGCACCCCGGCCATCGATCATCCGCACGCCCTGCAGCTGATGCTGGCTGCGAAACGGATCAACACTTGCCGCGGCGCGCGCAACCCAATTGCGGCCCAGATCACTCAAGGTGAAGGTGTTTGTGGTTTCGTCCTGGGTCACAAGCCCAGCGCGGACAAAGGCGGTTACATAGGCCGCATCGACCCGCAGCCGCGCATTGCCATTGCGCGTGCGTGGCGTGCGTACAGCAAACCGGTGCGTACCGGACACCGGGACAAGGACCGCACCGGCGGCGGCCAGGCGCGGCAGAATCCGCTTTTGCTCGCGCGCCAGTTCGCCTGCGGCAATTTTCGCGGGCGCACCGGCGGCGGCACTTGGCGCAGTTATCCATTTTTTTGTGGTGCCCATCACAGCGCTCCTCTGGCAGCTGCGCACAGGTGCCATTCCAGATGGCAAAGCAAGCGGTCGAAGGCTGCATCATCGCGCTTCAGTTCCACCACCCGGCAGGCATGATAGGCCGTCGACCGGTCGCGACCGAAGGCGGCCGCCACATGGGTGAGCGGCACGCTGAACACCACATGGGTGAGATACATGGCGATCTGCCGGGCATTGCAGACGGGTCGCGACCCGCGGTGACGAGACGCTATGGCATCAGGCGGAATATTGAAGGCCTGGCAGACAAACACCCTGACAAGCGCTGCATGGCGCCTGTTCCGGTCTTTTGCGACCGGGATCTGGCGTCCATCGGGTCTTGGGGCAATTACGTCAATTACGTTCGACATTGAGAGTATCCTCGGCATAAGGTAGGAACATAATGCGAACTCAAGGTTCGATTTGCGATATTTTTACGCATTATGTAAATACCGGGGATAAGCTTTTTGACTTTACGCGGTGCCGGGACCAGCCAGAGCGGTTTGGGTCTTCGCCGGTAGCACGGGCATGAGGGAGAACAAGGCGGTGCAGACACGCATCCGGCACTACCGGAAACTGCGCGGGCTCACATTGCAGCAGCTGGCAGACCGGGTCGCCACGACACCACAGACCATTTCACGGCTGGAGACCGGCAACATGACCGTCTCCATGGACTGGCTGGAGCGGTTTGCAGAGGTGTTCGACATTCATGTGGCCGACCTCATCGAAGGCGGCGGCGGACGGGAGATCACCCTTCTGGGCACGCTGGCCGGCGACGGCGCAGTTATGTCTGTTGTGGAGGGCGATGTTGCGCGCTTTGTGCTGGATGTCCCGGCTGACCGCCCGGTGGCGGTGAAGCTTGCTGTACGCGTCGGGCGGTATGAAGCGGGCGATCTTTTGATTGGCAACCGGCTTGAAGGAGATGATCTGGCAGCCGCGCATGGGCAGGACTGCCTGGTGCCCGGCGACGAGAACACCTTCTTTCTGCGGCGGCTGGCGCGCGAAAGCGGCGGCGCATTCACGCTGATGCCGCTGGACCCGGGGGGCGATGTCCGGTTTGGCGCACAGTTGGACTGGGCGGCGCGGATCGTCATGCGGGTCTCTTATTTTCGTGAAAGCCGCTAGCTAGTCGTCGCCCGCGGCATCGTCCGGTGCAGAGGCAATACAGATACCCGACCAGCGGCCCCCATTGTTGGCGCGGTTGATGCTCAGCCCCCAGCCACCGCGAAAGACGCCCTCCCCCATCAGGCGAAGGCGCGTGCCACCGCTGCCAATTTCAGATTTCCATATGCCGTCGAACTGGCCATTGCGGCTTTTACCGACGACAAAACCGGGACGGACGCCGGGAGACTGGCGGTAGCTGCCCGTCACTTCTCCGTCTTCGTGCTCAACGGTTACCATGCGTCCGAATTCGGTCTGCCAGATACCTGTCCACCCTGTGCAATGGGTTGGTTCTGATCTGGTCACGCGCAACGGCATGGTTGCCAGGCGGGCACCACCAAGCGACGGACTGCCATAGATCGCCAGCATGTAATTGCCTTTGGCGGGTGCATGTATCAGCACATCAGATGATGGTTTTGCCGGCACGCGCAGATGTTTTGGAGACTTCGGCAAATCATCAATCCCGCGCGGCAATAGCGGTGGCTTTTTGCCAGCATCATCCGCCAGCAGCGCAACCAGACCACCGTCGGCAAGGCATCTGTTCTTGTTGGTTTTGACGGCCAGAGAAATGGCCTCGCCGTTTTGGTAGGCGCGCCTTGTGAACAGCAGCGATGGTGTGGGCGAGGCCCGCGCCGCCGCGGTTTGCATGAGATGTTCTGAAACACCCGCCTCTTCCTCCAATGCGCGCAGCACTTCCATCTGGGGTTCATGCACCGGCGATCCCAGCAGGGCTGCGGCGCGCACGGTGCCACGTTCAATCGCTTCGCGGGCATCACAGTCTGAGCGGATGGAACAGTCAGCGGCCAGGTTGAAGGCACTGCTGAGGCGCGACAGGGCGGATGAAACCCGAGGGTCAACAAGCTCGCAGGCACCCGCGATGGCAGCTGCGTCCAGCGACGCGGAGCGCCGGTTGCTGTCCATGCGCACCAGCGTTGCCACCGCTTTTTCCACACGCAGCGCGAACTGGTGCCATTGCGCCGGTGCCGGGCCGTCATTGTTTGCCATGCTGAGTTGCCCCAGCCCATCGCGCAGGCCCGCCAGCGCAAGCCGTGCGGCTGTCGCACGCCATTCCGGGCGGGGCGTGGTGGATTGGGTGTCTTCCGGACCAGCTTCCGGTACCAGCCTGGCCTCAAATCCGGCAAAGCGCTCAGCGGACTTGCGCACCTTCACAGGGTCAATGCCTGTTGAGGTGATGGTCTCGGCAAGGGTCTGTATCTCTTCAAGCGCGCCGGTTGCAATGTCAGCCACAATTTCGGGAATACCCGGCTCGCGGCTCATCTCGCCAGCAGGGAGCAAGGTGCCCATGGCGGCACCCAACATGCCCTGGGTGAAGGCCGCGGTTTCCAGCAGCTCGGCGCGGGCGGCACAGTCAGCCTCAGGACAGGACATTGCCGCGCAGGAGCGGCCGTCGCTCTCCAGCAGGTTGACGGTTGCGTTGATGCGGGCGAGCAGGCTGTTGGTCTGGGCTGACGACAGGCTTTGTGCGGCAGCGCAGGCAGACGCGTCCGGCGGTGCGGGCCGGCGCACCGGGGCACAAAATTCTTCGGTATTGCATCGTCCGGCTGCCCGCCGCGCCGCTATGGCAATGTCCGCTGCACCCTGTGCCGCCGTGGCAGCCTTTTCGGCCCGGCGTGTGTGAGCGAGTGCGACTCCGCCGCTGGTCCAGATGGTAGAGACGGCATCCTGCCTTGCGGGCCCCGGCCAGCTTTTGGTGCGCGGGTCCGTGTGGCGCAGGGCGGCGCGTTGCCGTGATGCGGCTCTGGTTTTGAGCGCCTGCGCGCGCGCTTCAAACTGAGCTGCAATCTCCTGCGCCGCCGAACACGCGGCACAGCTTTCCGGGCCCGCCTGCGCGGCGGCCACGGCCGGAGCCACAAGCAGGAGTGCGCAGATTGACGCGGCCAGAACCCCAATTCGGCGGGTTTTAACCGATTGGACACTGCGTTTGCGGGGGGTGGGCCGAATCGTGTTGGGGTTGGAGTGCATCTTCCATATATTGCAGAGCACACGGGTGGATGTGTATGTTTTGCGCATCATCCCCCTTCTGACATATTGTCAGAACTAAGGATTGAAAGCTGGCGAACCGTCGGCTCTGGACAAGGTTGTTCTCATGGCTACTGCAAAAACCCGCACAAAGTCGCCCGCCACCCCCTCGCGCGCCAAGAAGCCCGCAGCGAAAAAGGTGAGCGCCAAGACTGCTGCAAAGACATCCTCAAAGGCAGCCACCAAGACCCGCGCCAAGGCCAAGACTGCCGCACGCAAGACCGTTGCAAAACCGGACGCAAAAGCGAGCCAGACAGCAAGCACGTCAGCAAAGCCGTCGCGGCCCCGCGCGATTGCGCAGCCCGTCATTCGCCGGATCTGGCCGATGGAGGCAGACAGCCTGCGCCGCCATTTGTGCCGCCTAAGCCGCGAAGATCGCGTTCTGCGTTTCGGTCGGCCGGTGACCAACCGCTTCATTCAGACCTATGTGGACCGCATCGACTGGTTCCGCGACATCGTCATTGGCGCGGTCATTGAGAGTGAGATCAAGGCCACGGGTATTCTCACACCGATCGGCTGGCGCCTGCCGCTGGAAGGCTCTGCTGCTGTTGCCGTGGAAGAAGACCTGCAGGGATATGGGCTGGGGTCGGAACTGACCAAGCGGATGCTCACCATCGGCCGCAACCGCTTCATGAGCCGCGTTTACATGCTGTGCCTGGTCAAGAACGACCGCATGTACAAGATCGCCGAGAAGTTCGGTGGCGAAGTGGACAAGTTCCGTGACGAGACGGTGGAAGCGCAGTTTGATCTGTCGCGCCCGACCCCGCGCACGGTTGCCCGCGAAGCCGTGTCGGAAGGTCTGGCTATCGGGCGCACCGTATTCGGCCGGGTGCCATTGCTTGGTGGCCTTGCAAACGGGCGTCACGCCGCCTGAGCCGCTTTCTTATGCGCCTGACGTCTGACGCCCTGCAAAACGCTCGGGACGCAGCACCTTTGCGTCCGACACGGAAACGATGCCCGGGTATCGCTCAAACAGATCGCTGATCTGCGAAAGCACCGTATCCGCAGCACTTTCATCGGTGATGGCGATCATCACCAGATGATCCTCAGCGCCGGTCAATTGGTCTTCGCGCCAGATGCCGGACGAGCCGGCACCGCCAATGGTCTTGAGGGCGGTCCAGCCGGTGACGCCGGCTGTTTCAAAAATGCGCGCGAAGACGGGAAGATGCACGCGGGCAATCGCCAGCTCGATGCGTTTGCAGTTCGTCATTTCAATCGCCATGCCTGACCCTTTGGACACTTGGTGCGGACATCATAAGCCTGCCAGCAGCAGGGCGGCGGACGCATAGAGCGGAATGCCGACCACCAGATTGAACGGAAACGTAATCGCCATCGACAGTGTGAGATAGATGGCGGCATTGGCCTGTGGCAATGCCAGCCGCATGGCTGCGGGAACCGCAATGTATGACGCACTGGCCGCCAGCACCGCCAGCAGAACCACATTCCCCACATCCAGACCAAGAATGCTGCCGAATGCGAGCCCCAGAACGGATGCTATCAGAGGCATATAGATGCCAAATGCAGCGAGGGACAGCGTCAGGCCGGACGACTCCCGCAGTCTGCGCGCCGCGAGCAGGCCCATATCCAGCAGGAAAAGACAGAGTATGCCCTTGAAGGGCGCCTGCACGAACGGGCCGATTGCCTCCATGCCCTTACTGCCGGTGATGACCCCAACGAGGAAGGCACCCAGTAGCAGCACGACGCTGCCATTGAGGAAGACTTCCCTTGCCAGGGTCCCCCAGGGGGTGGCCTGCGCGCCGTTTGATTTTGACGGCGACATGCGAAAGAGGAGAAGCCCTGCAATGATTGCGGGCGTTTCCATGAGCGCCATGACGGCCACCATGTAGCCGTCATATGTCAGCCCCATGCTTTTGACGACTTCCGTCGCGGCCACAAATGTAACGACGCTGATGGATCCGTAATGCGCTGCCACCGCCGCGCGGGTTGCGTCATCAAGGCGGGTGGTTGCCTTGAGAAGCAGATGAGCAATGACGGGGATGACAAACCCCAGAATTATACCAGCGAACGCCGTTGCCAGAAGGGCGGTGCTGAGGCCTGCGTCGGCCACCGCAACGCCGCCCTTGAATCCAATGGCCAGCATCAGGTAAAGGGCCATCCCCTTACCGATCGCTTCGGGCACGGACAGTTCAGACCTTGCAAGTGCCGCAAGGAATCCGAGCATGAAGAACAGCACCATTGGTGATGCCAGGCTGCCAAGCGCGATACTGAATATGTCGGCCATGGAAAGAAGAACACCCGGGCGGGAACAGGTTGCAGGTTCAACCAGCTAAGTTTGCCAAGTTTTTGCCGGTCTGCCAACAGCTATAGCTTGCGGCATCTGAACCAGAGCGCTCAGAATTGTGTCCTGCTATGCTCCAACGGCGGCAGTTTATGATAGTACAAAACCAAATGGTGGTGCCGGAAACCGCGATGTGGCGGCTATGAGGTGAGGAAATAGGGTTGGCAATGGATCAGGGCGACGGCTTCCTAAGAGACATCTGGTATTTCGCCGTACACGGGCGCGATATTGCCAAAGGCGCCCTCACCCACAAGGTGATTGCCGGGCAGCCGGTGCTGCTTGGGCGCACCAAGGCGGGTGACGCGTTTGCCATGCGCGATATCTGTCCGCATCGCGGCGTGCCCTTGTCCTACGGCAAGTTCATCGACACTGATAATCAGCCCACTGTGCAATGCCCCTATCACGGCTGGCGGTTCGGCACCGATGGGGTCTGCAAGCATATCCCCTCCCTCTATGAGGGGCAGGATATGGACCCGACGCGGATTGCGATCACGTCCTATCCGCTGCGTGAGCAGCAGGGGGTTTTGTGGATATGGATGCCGTCTGATCTGCGCAATCCGTCAACGCCCGACGACGAACCGCCGATGATGCCCGGCGTCGGCAACCGTCCGGCGCGCATCGTCGAGACGATGCAGCTTTCCTGTCATGTGGACAACGCAGTGATCGGGCTGATTGACCCGGCGCATGGGCCCTTCGTGCACAAGAACTGGTGGTGGCGCGACGAAGGCCGGATGCGTGAAAAGGCAAAAGAATTTGCGCCGGTGAAGAACGGCTTTTCCATGGTGGCGCACAAGCCGTCCGCCAATTCCAAAGCCTACAACCTGCTCGGCGGCGACGTGAAGACCGAGATCAGTTTTTTGCTGCCCGGCGTACGGGTGGAACACATAACAGCCGGCAAGCATCACATTGTGGGCATGACGACGGTGACGCCTGCCGGTGCGGAAGACACCGAGATTACGCAGAGCTTCTTCTCGACCGTGCCGTGGCTCAATGCCATCGCGCCGCTGCTCAAACCGTTTGTGCACCACTTCCTCAAGCAGGATGTGGATGTGGTCAATCTGCTGCAGCAGGGGCTGTCGTTTGATCCAAGGCTGATGCTCATCAACGAAGCCGATGTGCAGGGCAAATGGTATTTCAGCATGAAGGCAGAATGGGACCGGGCGCGCGCTGAAGGCCGGGCGTTCAAGAACCCGGTGCCCGACCACACGGTGCTGCGCTGGCGCAGCTAGGCTGTTCTGTCCGCAATGCGCGTCTGTAGAAAACTGCCCAACCGGCTTACCGCCTGACGGCCTTCCTCCAGCATTGGATGGAAGGACTGCCAGACATGCACCATGCGGTCCCATACCTCCAGCTCGACGCTGCCGCCGGTGCGGCGGATAGCGGTTGCAACGTCGCGGGCATCATCAAGTAGCACTTCGGCCTCACCCACCTGAATGAGACAGGGCGGCAGGCCGCCTAAATCCGCGTTGACGGGTGAGGCCAGCGGCGTATGCGGGTCTGCGCTGCCGAGATAATCCGCAGCGAGACTGCGAATGCCCTGCCGGGTAATCATCGGGTCCAGATCGGCGCGCGTCACATAGGCGTCCCGCCCGCAGTCCAGATCGGTCCACGGGCTCAACATGATCGAGGCCGCAGGCAGCGGCAGGCGTTCGTCGCGGGCGCGCAGCAGCACCGACAGGACAAGCCCCCCACCCGCAGAATCACCGCCAAGGGCAATCTGTGCGGCGGGCATCCCCTGATTGAGCAGCCATTGATAAGCGGTGAAGCAGTCATCCAGCGCGGCGGGAAAAGTGTGCTCGGGAGCCAGGCGGTAATCAACGCTCAGGCAGCGCATGCGCGCCTGTTCCGCGATGGCAGCGCTCAGGTGGCGGTGCGACCGGGGTGAGCCAAGCACGAACCCACCGCCGTGAAAATAGAGCAGGCAGCGATCTTTGTCGGCAGTCGGCGCGGCCTGCCATTCAGCGGCCACACCGTTGGCTGAAACGGTCTCCAGATCGGTGCCGGGACTGACGGGGTAGAGCTCGGCGTTGGCATTTATGGCCGCACGCCGCTCCTCAAGGGAGAGGTTTGCGCGCGATGCGGATCGCTGGCGCACAAAGGCCGGGAGGCTTTGCGCCGTGAGGTTTGAGATTTGCTGAGACGTGTCCATGTGCGGTCGGTCCCTTCGCTTCAGGTGCCGGAACCGCGAATCGTATATCGTTTGCGCATGGATGCGCCATCAATGATGTGCGCTAGGAGAATTGAACCGCGTGACCCCACTATTTTACAGCCGACAGGCCTTCAGGGCGCTTGCTGCACTGCCACGGCAGGCGCAGGCAACGGTGCGGCAAATGGCGGAATCGCTGCAAAAGCCGGGCGAAACATCCGCACCGGTGCGCGCATTGCCCGGCGGGCTTGAGCACAATCTGGCGCAGGTGGCCGTTGAAGGTGTTGGCCGCCTTGTCTGCCGCGTGGACGCAACACGCATCGACATTCTGGCAATTGTGCCGCGTGACCATGCGTTGCCGCCCTCAGCGCGACGGTTGGCAACCGAGACAATTATTGGCGGGGCAATGGCATGACCACATCCCAACCTGTTCAAATCATCGAGACCGCAGACGGTGATCCGGCATTTGCGGCGGTCCCCATAGAGACCTACCGGGTAATGGTGCGCGATCTTGAAGCGTATCGCGACCTGAAGACCGGCATTGGCGAACTGCATGGGCTGGAGGCCGGTGCCGAGGCGTTTCCGGCTGACGTCGCCCACCGGATTGCCGACGGCGACAACCCGGTGCGGGTATGGCGCGAATATCGGGGCCTCAAGGCCGTGACGCTGGCGCGCAATGCGGGGATCAGCCCGGCCTATCTTTCCGAGATCGAGACGGGAAAGAAGGAAGGCACCTTCCGCACCATGGCCATGCTGGCGCGGCATCTGGGCATCAGCCTTGATGATCTGGCACCGCTTGCCGACAGTGATGATACGGAGAGCCTGCGCCGCGTCGGTCGTGAAGCAGCGTTGCGGGCGGAAATTGCCGGTATCCGGGCGACGATCGCCAGCGGTGCCTTTGACAGCGGCGCCGTGCGCGCTGCCGCCGCGCGACTGGAACGCGATACGGCCGCGCTGGTAGCCGATGGGGCAGATACCGGGTGGGCATCGGCGTTGAGCGCTGGTCTTGCGCAGATCGTGGCACTTGTTGACCAGGCGGAAAACGACATTGTGCAGACTGCGCGTGATGCGCAGGTGCGCCTTGAAGAAATCATGTCGTATGAGGCATTCGCGACCCGGCCGTCCCGCAAGGCTGCGGCGTCCCGTCAGGCTGCAAGCACACCGGTTGTGGCAGATGACATGCCGGTGCGCCATCGCGCGGCTGGCGAATAATCAGGCAGCAACCCGGGCCGGAGCTTCTGGCTTTTTCAGATTGCCGTCCCAATAGCGCAGCACAACGTCCGCTTTGTCGTTTGCCACCATGTCGAAGAGTGCCGTTAGGCGGCTTATCTCGTCGGCCGAATGAGGCGACGCGTCGTGGTGGGACGCCACAAGCAGGCCAAGCTGCAGATATTCCTTGCGCGTCAATCCTAACGCCTTGCTGGCAACCGCCAGAGCTTCACCGCCACGGTCGGTCACGATATGTGCGGCGGTGGTGGGTTCGATCTCAGCCTGCTGAACCAGCAGCACGACGAGTTTGCGCAGGTCCTTCGATCGGGCCGCGGCGATCAGATCCTCACCGAGCGATGGACCATAACGCTTTTGCGGTGCCATGAAGTTGAGCGCATGCAGCAAAGCCGGATCACTTGAGAAGGCTGCCATGCCTTCCTCAATCGCGTCGGTGAGAGCTTCGCGCAGCATGCGGCGGTCGGCGGTGAAACGGCCGACGATTTCCACGCGCAGCTTTGATGACACCCACCAGAACATGGTGTGGGCAAGTATCGGGGTCATATCCGTGCGTGCCAGCAGCGGTTCACACAGATCCGCATTGGTCTCACTCATGGATACGATGCGCTCAAACCCGTCATGAGAAAACAATGCACTCTCGTTGCGGGCGATGTTCAGCAACGCTTCCGGTTCACAGGTGGCAATGATGGCATCCGTGACGGCCGCGGAGAGCTGTGCGCGCCTTGAGGCCGCAATGCCGTGCTCGGCACCCTTGATGGTAATGATATCGACGAGATCAGCGTCTTTCAGGGAGCTGGATTTTTCCAGCAACGGACGCGCCACGGATATCACGTCATAGGCCAGAGCGATTACGGTTTCAGGCGGTGCATCCGCACGCTCGGCAAGGCGCGTAGCCAAACGGGCGCGCAGATCCACTTCAATATGGGCGACAAGCTGGGTCAGCATCTGGTCCACCAGCTGCCGCTCCTGCGGGCAAAGCTGGTTTTCCGGCAGCAGCGCAATGTCAGTGAGGCGGCGCACAATGAGCGCGCGGGCTTTGCCGACCTTTTCCTGCGCCAAGCCGACCAGCCCCAGCATCTCCTGGGCTTCGCGGTTGAGCGGGCGCACCGAGCGGTCGCTGTGTGCGGCGGAGGTCATGACAAACTATCCTTCAAAACTAAACTGCCTTTGTCGGGAAACGCAGGGTCACGCATGAGGCGTTTACGACTTCCCAATCCGCACGGCGGCATTCAATTCGAAGCCGGTTCTGATTTGATCGGGTTTTTAGCGGTGTTTTACGCGCCACTGGGCAGACACAAAAAAGCCGCTGATTTGCGCCACATTTACCCAATTCCCCGGCGGACTTCGCAGACGCTGCATGAAGCTGATAGCATCAGAAAAGAAGCCGTCGCTGGCGGCAGATTTATGCCTTTTTGTCCCGGAGATGATCCCCATGGCCCGCACCATAAGAACCCGGCACCTTACAGCGCCGCTTTTTGCCGGCGTGATGGCGCTATTTGTGGCGGCCTGTGCGCAGGATGAGGGGCGTGACCTCGAACGGTTGCCCGCCTACCAGGCCGGGTACAATGAAGGGTGCCGCACAGCCCATGCGCGCGAGCGGGCATTTGCCAGTGAGGTATTCCGCGACGACGACCGGTTTGAACAGGATGCGGCCTACCGGGCAGGCTGGCGGGAAGGCTCCATGGTCTGCGGCACATCGGACGGACTTGGCCGCAACCGCATGTTCGATGAGCCACGGGTCGGGCCTGAACGGCTTTAGAAAAATGCCGCTGGCAGCCAGGCAACCGAACCGGCATTTTCAGCCGTTGACGCAATGATGCCTTGTTGAACCGGCTTGGGCGCATGGTTGGCGATTGGCTTATGCTGTGCAATTCAACTGCTGTGACATACAGGCTTTGCGGAGCCGTCACAGTCCTTTCTGCAGCATTGGCGGCACCCGAACACACAAAGTTCATATGGGTTGCCCGGAGGCACGACGCTTGACCGTTCAGTCCACGGAGCAACAACAAGAAGAAAAGGCACGCGGCCAATCCATCTTCCGGTGGTATCTGGGCGGACATGGCACATGGTTCAGCAGTCTTGGATTGCAGATGGTGCTGTTCCCCGGCCTGGTTGCTGTGGTTCTGCAGGAAAGTGCATTTCGTGTCGGACTGGCGCAGGCAGCCTTGATGGCGCCATCGCTGCTGTTGATGATTTTCGGCGGGGCCTTTGCCGACCGCCGGGATACGCGCGCGCTTTTGATACGGCTTCACTGTCTAGCCGCACTGCCACCGGTGGTGCTGGCAATCGTGATGCTGGGTGATGGGCTCTCTTACGCGTGGATCATCGGTTATGGGCTGGTGATGGGCACCCTCTCGGCCTTCGCCATGCCAGCTCGCGACTCGCTGTTGTCCAATGTCGCGGTGCTGGCCTTTGGGGACGATATTCAAAAGGCCGTTGTCATGTCGTCGGCCACACAATTTATTGGGCAGCTCATCGGTATCATCGCGGCAAGTGCCGCGGCCTTGACGGGCGCACCGGCACTGCTGGGCCTTCAGGCGGCGGTGATGGTGTCAGGTGCGTTCATGGCCCGACAGCTGCCGCCTGCCCCACCAGTAGAGCGCCCGCCATCGCATCCGCTTGCAGATATGCGTGACGGAATAAAGCATGTCGCCTCGTCGCCCATTCTGCTGCCCGTGGTGCTTTGCATGTTTGCAGTCGGCATTCTTTATGTCGGCTCTTTCATGGTGCTGCTGCCAATGATGGTCCGGGATTATTACGGCGGCGACTATCAGGAAATCTCCATCGTGAATGCGTGCTTCTGGGGCGGCACGATCATTGCCACTTTCGGCCTGTTGGGTTTCGGACATATTCACCGGCGCGGGCTGATGCTCACCTGTGGGCTATCCGGCGGTGTTGTGATCCTGTTCTTGATCGGCATTCCCGCACCCTTCTGGGTCCTGTGCTTGCTTTGCTTCATGTGGGGTGTGGGGGCCGGCACCTCCATGACCATGAGCCGCACGATTGTTCAACTGGCGGCACCACCGAGCCACCGGGCACGGGTGCTTTCGATTTTCCAGCTTGGTTTTGCAGGTGGCGGGCCGGTCGGGGCGTTCTTCACGGGTGCGCTGATCTCACAGACCGATGTGCACACGGCGGCATGGATTCCCGCAGGAATTATGGTGCTGGTTCTGGTGACGGTCGTAAGCACAACCAGGCTGGTTTCGATCACCGCCGATGACGTGGCCGACGCGCAGCCCCAATAGTGGCACCCAATAACGGCGCAATGGCTGGACGTAGCGGCCTGATTAACTGACTATAAGTCAGTTACGGGGGAATCATGCGTTGCCTGCACCCTCCCCGCCCATCTGACCGGACACTTTCCCTTGACCGACGCCACCATCGATTATCCGCACGAGAACCGGTTCTACATGATCGGGCATTCCGCCTATTTTCTGGGCGTCGGCTTTCAGGGAGTGCTCGTGCCGTGGCTGGTGGCAATTGTTTTGGCGGAAACGCCTGAGCGGGTTGGCTTCGCACAGATGTTTTCCATGCTGCCGATGCTCCTGTTTGTGATGTGGGGCGGTGCATCTGCTGACCGGGCAGAGCTTCGCGGACACTTATTCCGCCTACAGGTGATGGTCGCCCTGCCTGCTCTTTTCCTGGCGGCGGTCATTGCGGCGGGTGCGCTCAATTACTGGGTGATCCTCGGCTATGTGTGCGTGATGTCGCTGACCAGCGCCTGGGTTGTGCCAGCGCGCGACTCGATCCTGACGCGTATTGCCATGCGCTCGCTCGGCGGTGCCATTCCGCGCGCCGTGGCGCTGGCTACCTCGGCGCAGTTTGCTTCACAGGTGGTGGGCATGCTGCTGGCAGGTTTTGCCTATATTATCGGGGCGGTGCCGTTTCTCATTGCGCATTCCGTGCTGGCTTTTTTTGCAGCGTTTACGACAACGCGGCTGGCACCTGCACCACCTGCGCCCCGCACGATGGCCCATTCGCGCGGCAAGGAAATGCTTGAAGGACTTTCGATGACCTTCGGTGATCCCGACATTCGTGCGGTGATGATCCTGATGGGCATTGGTGGTATTTTTTATATCGGTGTCTTCATGGTGATTTTTCCGCTGCTTGCGCGCGATGTTTATGGCGGCGGGTCGCTTGAGATTTCGCTCTTCACGGCGGCGTTCTTCGGTGGCATCGGCGCGTCGAGTTTTTTGCTGACGCGGCTGCGCGAGATCAAGAAGCAGGGCAAAGCCATCATGATGGCCATGTGTGTTGGCTCCATCACCATGACGGTTGTGCATTTTCATCCACCGTTCTGGGCGGTGCTTTTGCTGGTGCTGGTGTGGGGGCTTTCTGCCGGTGTCAGCATGTCCACCGCGCGCGCCATCGTGCAGGCGCGTGCACCCGACAGCCATCGCGGGCGGATGCTGGCGGCGTTTCAGATGGCAATGATGGGTGGCGGGCCGATCGGCTCATTAATGGCGGGGTATACGGCCAGCGCTCTGGGCCTGTTTGATGCCCTGCTGGTGCCGCCGGCGGCGATGTTGGTGATCTGGCTCAGCGTCTTCTTCTTTACTGACCTGTGGAAAGCACAGGCCCGCATGGCGGTGCCGCAACCAGCCGACTGACCGGCCGCGGCACCAAATCCAACACGGTTGGACTAGCTGTATTTGCGCTCATCCCACCACGGATAGAAGCTCGGCATATCCTTTGACGGTGTGCACGGATATTCCGGCTGGCGCTTTTCAAGGAAGGACATGACGCCTTCCTTGGCATCCGGCGTCTGGCCGCGCGAATAGATGGCGCGGCTGTCGATCTTGTGGGCTTCCATGGGATGGTCGGCACCCAGCATGCGCCACATCATCTGGCGGGTGAGCGCAACGGAGACCGACGCTGTGTTGTCGGCGATCTCACGGGCAATGGCGCGCGCTGCCGGCAGCAGATCTTCAGGCTCATGCAAAGACCGCACAAGGCCACCATCGAGGGCTTCCTGCGCGTCGAACACGCGGCCGGAATAGCACCATTCAAGCGCCTTCGAGATACCGACAACGCGCGGCAGGAACCAGCTTGAGCAGGCTTCCGGCACGATACCGCGACGGGCAAAGACGAAGCCAAAGCGAGCCTTGGTGGAGGCGATGCGGATATCCATCGGCAATTGCATTGTGACGCCAATGCCGACAGCGGCACCATTGATGGCACCGATGACGGGCTTGATGCTTTCATAGATGCGCAGGGTCACGCGGCCACCGCCATCGCGTACGCGCTCATCCGACCAATTGACGTCGCCGTCCTTCATGGCAGACCCGGCTTTGTCGGGGCGGTCATCGCGAGCTTCATAGTCAAATGTCTTGGCCCCCTGCGACAGGTCGGCGCCGGCGCAGAACGCACGGTCGGCACCCGTCACGATGATGGCGCGCACGGTGTCGTCCGCATCAGCGCGATCGAAGGCGTCGATCATCTCCGCCATCATTTCGCCGGTGAAGGCGTTCATCTTTTCGGGGCGGTTGAGGGTCAGCGTCAGAATGCCATCCTCAACATCGTAGAGGATGGTCTCATATGTCTTGTCGCTCATGGGCGTCTTCTCCTGAAGGATTATTGGATCGTGTCGATTTCTGTCGGCGAGGAGTTTAGCGCTCCTGCGGCGTACGGCTAGATGCCGTAGGGTCAATCTGCGGCTTTGAGGTTCCCCAAAGAGCGAGTTTGTCAGGCGGTTTCAACGCGTATAAATCATAAGAAAAGCCACAACAATCAGCGGCAGTGAGAATCCTGCCGCCTTGGGAGACGTTCGATGCATCCGTGTGACCACGCCCAGACCTCGCCAGACAAGCCCGCCTACATCATGGCCGCCACCGGGGAAACGGTGACGTATGGCGAACTCGACGCGCGCTCCAACCAGGTGGCGCATCTGTTGCGCAAATGCGGGCTCAAGCGCGGCGACTCCATTGCCATCTTCATGGAGAACAATGCCCGCTACATGGAACTGTGCTGGGCGGCACAGCGCTCAGGCCTTTATTTCACCTGCATCTCGTCACGCCTGACGGCGGGCGAAGTTGAATATATTGCCGGCGACTGCGGGGCAAAGCTGCTCATCACCTCAGCGGAGGTCGGCCCGGTTGCGGATGAGCTTGCGGGCAAGATGCCCGGCATCAAGCATCGCTTCATGGTGGGGGGCACGCGGCCTGGCTATGAGTCACTGGAAGCCGCCCGCGATGCGATGCCGACAACGCCGATCGCGGATGAATCCGCCGGCGTCGACATGCTCTATTCCTCGGGCACAACCGGACGCCCGAAGGGCATCAAATCGCCGCTGCCCGACACACCGATCAATGAAGCGCCCGGCCTGCTCAACCTGGTGACGCTGCTCTACGGGGCCGGACCGGACTCGATCTATCTGTCGCCGGCGCCGCTCTATCATGCGGCCCCGCTGCGCTACAACATGTCGATGCACCGGTTGGGTGCGACCTGCATTGTGATGGAGCATTTCGACGCTGAAGAAGCGTTGAAGCTCATCGAGAAATACAAGATCACCATCGCCCAGTGGGTGCCGACCATGTTTGTGCGCATGCTGAAGCTGCCGGACGAGGTGCGGCTGAAATATGATGTGTCGAGCATTCAATGCGCAATCCATGCGGCAGCGCCGTGCCCCATCCCCATCAAGGAACAGATGATCGAGTGGTGGGGTCCGGTGATCAATGAGTATTACGCCGGCACCGAGGGCAACGGCTTTTGCGCGCTGAACTCAGAGGAATGGCTGGCGCATAAGGGCTCGGTCGGCAAACCACTGCTCGGTGAGCTTCACATAGTGGGTGAGGACGGCGAAGAAGTGGAACCCGGCGAGATCGGCACCATCTATTTCGGCGGCGCCGGGGAGTTCGAATATCACAACGACCCCGACAAGACCGCTAAATCCAAGCATCACCAGGGCTGGACCACGTTGGGCGACGTCGGACGGATTGATGAAGATGGGTACCTTTATTTGACCGATCGCAAGTCCTACATGATCATCTCCGGTGGCGTGAATATTTACCCGCAGGAGGCGGAAAATCTTCTCGTCACCCATCCAAAAGTAGCGGATGTGGCTGTGATTGGTGTGCCTAACGAAGATTTTGGTGAGGAAGTGAAGGCGGTTGTGCAGCCCCTGAACTGGGATGACCGCGGCCCCGAGCTTGAAGCGGAGCTGATTGAGTTCTGCCAATCGCAGCTTGCCAAGATCAAGTGCCCACGCTCGATTGATTTCGACAAGGAATTACCCCGACATCCGACCGGTAAGCTGTACAAGCGGCTTATCCGTGACCGGTACTGGGGCAATCGTGACTCGAAAATCGTCTGACACCAGCACGACTGAGAATACGCCGGCTGAGGGTCAAGGGTTTGCCCGTGTGCCCCTCAAGCTGTCGCCGGACGGGCTGATCCTGCGGGAGAATTTCACCCGCGCGCGGATGGAAAGCCTGCGTCTGGAAATGATGGAACTGGGCGATGCGTCTGTCCTGACCCATGACGAGCGCGAGGCGAGCCGCCGCGACTTCATGCAGGCCTGGGATGGCAGGTCCGATATCTGGGTATTCGGATACGGCTCCTTGATGTGGAACCCGGCCATTCATGTGGCGCAGACGCGCGAGGCAAAAGTATTCGGGCTGCATCGTGCGTTCTGCCTGCATCTCATGCTGGGGCGTGGCACGCCAAAGTCACCGGGGCTGATGCTGGGGCTGGACCGGGGCGGCTCATGCCGGGGGATGGCGCACCGGATAGCGGCACATCAGGTGGAAAGCGAAACCGAAATTCTGTGGATGCGGGAGATGATCGGCGGGTCTTACGTGCCTGCATGGGTCAATCTTGACGTTGACGGCAAACGAACAGCTGAGCCGGCGCTCACCTTCGTCATCAATCGCGGCCATGATCGCTATGCGGGGAAGCTGGATGAAGACCTGATTGCCCGGCGCATCGCCCGTGCCGAGGGCATGCTTGGCACCAACCGGTCATATCTCTACCGCACGGTGGAGCGGCTTGATGCGTTGGGCATCCGCGACGGGCAGATGCACCGGCTTTGCCAGCAGGTGAAAACGCTGGCCGGCGACTAGCGCTCGTTTTGCCGCGTGAAATCAGCTAGCCTGCGGACCTGTATCGGGTGCCTCTCACATTGCTTTCAAAGGGTTGACCTCATGAACCGTATTTTCGTGTCCGCATCTGGCATCGCGACCGTATTTGCAATGGGTTTTGCAATTGTGCTGTCCGCGGCCGGGCCAGCGCAGGCATGGGCCGACAAATGCCGCAAGAATGTCGATGCGCAGATCGACGAGGAGTACCGCATTTATTTCCGCACCTCGGACAATGAGGTGGATGAAACACCGGCGACCCAGCTGGACGAGGAAAATATCAAGCGCATCGACCGGGCCAGTTCCATCGGCAAGGCGCGGGATGTCGAGCAGATCTGCATTATCGGGCAGGCCAGCAAGGAGGGCGACGCGGACCGTAATGCGAGCCTCGCCTATGCCCGCGCCGAAGCCGTGGCCCGTGCCTTTGTGGCCCGTGGCTGGCGCAAGGATCAGATCGTGGTTGAGTCATCGGGCGAAACTTGGGGATTTCTGTCGGACTGGCTGACCAGCGACAGCTCCGCTGACCGCCGGGTGGACGTGACCTACTCCTACTAGGCCCACCGGCCATCACAGCCCATGGGGCGGCATGGCGCCCGCCCCATTGGCATTGGCCAGCCCGGGCGGGTAAAGTCGCGCCCGAAATTCAAGAGACCAATAGTCCAAGAGGGAACAGACAAATGCGCGTATTTGAAAATATTGCAGAAATGGAAAGCGAAGTCGGTAAGGAGATCGGCGTCAGCGACTGGCTGGAAATTGACCAGGACCGCATCAACAAGTTTGCCGATGCAACGGGCGATCATCAGTGGATCCATATTGACCCTGAGCGCACCCAGAAAGAGCTGGGCATGCCGACCATCGCGCATGGCTATCTCACCCTGTCGCTGCTGCCGCTGCTGCAGAGCCAGGTTTCGGGCATCAAGAGCGTGACCCGCGGCATCAATTACGGCACCAACAAGCTGCGTTTCACCGGCATGGTTCCGGTCAACAGCAAGGTGCGTGCACGCGTCAAGCTGTTGAAGATGGAGCCCAAGTCCGGCGGCGTGCAGATGACCAATGAAGTAACCATGGAAGTGGATGGCAGCGACCGTCCGGCCATGGTTGCGGAAACGCTGTCGTTGATCTTCGAATAGGCCACAGACGGCTTGATACGTCGCGATATTGTGACCGGCGGGTGACTTCAGTGTCCCCGCCGGAAACACCACATCAAGAGTTGCACCAGAACACGATATTCATGAGGTTCTCCAATGGCTGACGCGACACGGGCGCTTTGGACCACAAGCAGCAACCACGCCAAGGTTGAAAAATCTGAAGCGGAATGGAAAGCCGAGCTTACGCCTGAGCAATTCAAGGTGGCCCGCAAGGCGGGTACGGAACGCGCCTTTACCGGCCCCAACTGGGACCAGAAGGCGCCAGGCACATATAAATGCGTATGCTGCAACCAGCCGCTGTTTGATGCCGCCACCAAATATGACAGCGGCACCGGCTGGCCGAGCTTTTATGCGCCGGTGGCAGACGACGCTGTTGAATATCACGCAGACAAATCGCTGTTTTCAACGCGCACCGAAGTTGTCTGCGCAAAATGTGATGCTCATCTGGGGCACGTGTTCCCTGATGGGCCGCAGCCGACTGGCTTGCGCTATTGCATGAATGGCATGGCGATGGATTTTGAACCTGCCGGCGCTGCGGCATCGGATGACTGATCCCACACCGCCGGTTGCCGCCCGCAAGCCGCAGCACGAGACTCATCACGGCCGCACGCGGACCGACGATTACGCATGGCTGCGCGCTGAGAACTGGCAACAGGTCATGCGCGAGCCGGACACGCTTGATCCCGAGATCCGCGCCTATCTGGAAGCTGAGAACGCTTATACGGATGCCAAGCTGGCGCCGACCAAGGCACTGCAGGAAACGGTGTTTGGCGAGATCAAAGGCCGTATCAAGGAGGATGACAGTTCGGTCCCCTCCCCTGACGGGCCATACAGCTATTATTCGCGATGGGACACCGGGGCGGAGTATCCGCTCTATTGCCGGCAACCGCGCGATGGCGGCGACGAAACCATTATTCTTGACGGGCCGGTGCTGGCGCAGGGCCAAAGCTATCTGCGCATAGGTGACGCTTCACATTCGCGCGATCACCGGCTGCTCGCCTATTCAATCGATACGGCGGGGTCTGAGTATTTCACGGTCCGCATTAAGAATCTTGAGACCGGCGCATTGCTGGACGATGTCATTCCCGATACGTCCGGCGGTGTCGTGTGGGCGGCTGATAATGCGACGCTGTTTTATACGCTGCTGGATGCCAACCACCGGCCGCACAAGGTGATGCGGCATTCACTCGGCACGCCTGCTGACGTAGATGTCTGCGTCTATGAGGAAACCGATCCGGGCTATTTCGTCGGTGTCGGCCAGACCCAGAGCGGGCGGCTGATCATTATCGACAGCCACGACCACCAGACATCCGAAATACGGTTTGTGCCTGCGGACGCATCGCAGACGCCGCCGATTCTGGTCGCAGCCCGTGATGAGGGCCACGAATACGACATCGAGGAATGGAACGGGCAGCTCATCATCCGAACCAATGCGGCGAACGCTGACGATTTCAAGATTGTGCAGGCACCGCTGGACAAACCGGCGCGCGAGCACTGGAAGGATCTGGTACCGCACCGGCCCGGGACGCTGGTTCTGACGCATATTGTGTTCAGCGGCCACATGGCGCGGCTAGAGCGCCATGGTGGATTGCCCCGCGCGATCATCCGCGACATGAAGACGGGCGACGAACACGCGATTGCCTTTGATGAAGAGGCGTATTCGCTGGGCCTTGCGGCCGGGTATGAGTTCGACACCACGGCACTGCGCTTCACCTATTCGTCGATGACCACCCCGTCAGAACAGTATGACTATGACATGGCGACACGGGTGCGGGCTTTGCTGAAGCGGCAGGACGTGCCAAGCGGCCATGATCCGGCGAACTATGTGACACAGCGGGTGATGGCGAAGGCACCGGACGGCGAAGACGTGCCGGTCTCGATCCTCTATCACCGCGACACACCGCTTGATGGGTCCGCCCCCTGCCTGCTTTACGGCTATGGCGCATACGGCATCACCATTCCGGCGAGTTTCTCGGTTGCCCGGCTGTCGCTTGTGGATCGTGGGTTTGTCTATGCGATCGCGCATGTGCGCGGGGGCAAGGACAAGGGGTACCGGTGGTATCGCGCCGGCAAGCTGAAAGAAAAAACAAATACGTTCACGGACTTTATCGCGGCCGGTGAGCATCTGATTGCTGAACGCATTACCTCGAAAGGGCGCATCGTGGCGCAGGGCGGAAGTGCGGGCGGCATGCTGATGGGGGCGATTGCCAATATGCGGCCTGATCTGTTTGCCGGGATTGTGGCCGAGGTGCCGTTTGTGGATGTGCTGGCGACCATGCTGGACGACACGCTGCCGCTGACGCCGCCTGAATGGAACGAATGGGGCAACCCGATAGCGGATGCCGACGCCTATGACTGGATCGCCGCCTACTCGCCCTATGATCAGGTAAGCGCGCAGGACTACCCGGCCCTGTTCGCGCTGGGTGGGCTGGCCGATCCACGTGTGACCTATTGGGAACCCGCCAAATGGGTCGCGAAGCTGCGGGCGCTCAAGACCGACAACAACCTGCTGCTGCTGAAAACCAACATGGAAGCCGGCCATGGCGGCAAGTCAGGCCGCTTTGAGGGCCTGCATGAAGTCGCGGAAGTTTATGCCTTCTGCCTACTTGTCACAGGCAACGCATAATTGGGGCACCGCATAACCGGGGCCATGCGCGCTTGATGCTTAAGCCCCGGCTGACGGCTGAATGACGATCTCAAGTCGGCCTTTACTGGCTCCTTCGATCGTCACCACCTGACCATCACCGCCATAGACCGCCTTGCCCGACGACAGGCTGATGTCGCAGCCGGAACCGTAATGCAGGCGGGGCACGTAAAGCTCGGTGGGTGCCGCGGACGGGTCCACTTTTATCTCCGCCTTGAAGCGGCGCGATGACAGCGTGAACAGGTGCGACACCAATTCGCCCTGCGCGCGGCGCACATAGGGACGACAGAACCCTTTCAGTCCGCGGCCACCGGAATCCTTGTCCAGCGGGTTTGCTTGCTGGTCACGCGAGAAGATCGAGAGGTCTTCCTGGTTCCACCCATCCCCGATCGCCTGATCATTGCTGTTCGAGGCGGTGTAATTCCAATGGGCGGAGGACAACAACAGCCGGTCCAGCGCGTTGTACATAAGGTCGAGCGCGATCACGTGTTTTGCCCATGGGGCATCGCCGCGGTCGCCTGCCGCCCATGCCTTGTAGGCGGCGGCATTGTCCAGATCATACGGAATACCGAATTCACCGATGAGGGTTGGGGCGCCGGTGCCCCCATTCAGGGTGCGGCTGGCGGATTTGGTCTGAGACAACTGATCCACATACTGTCCTTCAATCGCCTGCGCACCTTCCAGCACCTTGCCGGAGAAGGGGTTGATGGCGGTCGGGTACATGAAGGTCTTGGTCACCAGGGTGACGATGTCATACCAGTGGCTGGCATTGACGGTGTTCTGCGGCGTCTCCTCGGGGAAGCCCTCGCCGCTCATGCCACGGAACGGGTCAAGCTCCGCGAATACCATCCAGTCTGATTTTATTTCGCGTATTTGGTCCGCCACATGCTGGAAGAACGGGGCCATGTAGTCCGCTTCCAAATCGACCGGTTTGTCATTGCGGTGGGTGAAATAGGTTTCATTCACCTCCTCAGCCTCGCCATTGGCCCCAAGACGGTACGCGCCTGCGGCCTCGAACGGGCATGCCACGCCGTCGCGCCAGATCGGCGTGCGCGCATCATTGGCGCGCTCCTCACCGGTGACGGCCATCTGCATTTTTTCGGCGTCGAAACTCAACACCGGGATGGTGCGGGGAATGCCACGGGCGACCAGCAGGCCGTCCAGCGGCGACCAGGCGGGACCGGGTGTGACGCGGCCGGGGTGTTCCTTGGTGCGCTGGGTGTGCTGGTAACTTGTTTCCTGCGCAATCCAACCGGAGCCGGGTTCGTTCAACGTATCGAAGCCAAGCACATGCGGCATGTCCTTGACGCGCAGGGCGATCTGCTTCATCGCGCCCAGATAATGCTCCTGCAGGAAATGCTGTGCGTTCTGGCCGTCGATATTCAGATCAGGCGCGAAATCTGCGCCTGCGAAGAACAGCGTCCACATGATGGCGTTGGCCGGGCGGCGGTAATTCTGAGCCCATGTCATAGTGGGATAGGTATCTTCCTGACGGCCACCGCCACGCTCGTAATCATAGCAATGCTGCATGACCTTGGCGGCACCGGCCTCATGGAACTTTGTGAAATCCAGACCGGCTTTTTCAAACGTCCAGCCCGGCGCGCCGTCACCCCCGGACATGCGCGACCAGACATCTTGGTGGAAGTCGATGAAGACGTAGAGGCCGTGATCCCCGGCGCGGCGGCAGACATCGGCGAGGTAATCCAGATACGGCTCGTCATACTGGCCCGGGCCTGCATGTTCGCAGGCTTCCCACGTGGTGAGCAGGCGCAGGCAGTTGAACCCCCAGTGCTTCAACCGGCCCAGATGCTCCTCGGCTTCCTCGATGGGGAACGGGCGGCCGATGAAGCTGATGGATTTATGGTCGGCAAAATCTGTTGGTATGTGGGTGCCGCCATCGGGATAGGGCAATTTGCAGTCACCGCCCAGATTGACGCCGCGCAGGATGACATGGCGGCCATCCTGATCAAGGAACCGGTCCTTATCGATACGCAGCTTGGACAATGGCATGTGCTCTTCCTCCCGGCGGACCTTGAGCGGTCCCGCATATTTTGATTTGAGCAACTATGGCAGAAAAACCGGCTATCAGAAATTGTACTGCGACCGACCACCTGCAATTGGTCTTGCGGTGAGATTTGGCTAATGTGCTGCTCATGACAGACATTTCAAACACCAAGACGGGGCTTGTAGCCCTTCCCCCGCAACCGACCGGCGTTGCATGGCCCACCACTGACTGGCCAACGGGTACAGCGGCAAGCGCTGACCATGTGGCGTTAGGCGATTTGCTGGACCATGCGTTCTCGGATCCTGACGGGTCCGGCAAAGGCCCGGCAGACATGGGGCCGACGCATGCCTTTGTGGCCATTCAGGGCGGCAAGCTCGTGTCCGAAGCCTATGCGGACGGCTATGGGCCGGAGCAGACCTATCCGTCATGGTCGATGGCCAAGAGTATTTTGCAGGCGCTGATCGGCATTGCTGTGCGCGACGGGAAGCTGTCGATATTTGATCGGGTCGGCGCGCCTGAATGGCCGGAGAATGACGACCGGTCTGAATTGACCTTCGACCAGCTGCTGCGCATGGCGAGTGGTCTTGAGTTTGACGAAGATTACGTGGACGGCGACATCTCCGACACCATCGCCATGCTGTTTGGCGACGGCAAGGAAGACACGGCTGCCTATGCGGCGAACAAGCCGCTGGTGCACCCCATTGATACGGTCTTCAACTATTCCAGCGGCACGACAAATATTCTGTCGCGGGCATTGTCGGCCGTGCTGGGCGGCGGCGAGCCTCTGTCAGCGGGCGACTTTGAAGCCTTCATGCATCGCGCGCTGTTTGATCCGATCGGCATCAAGAGTGCGGTGCCGAAGTTTGATGAGGCGGGGACATGGATCGGTTCGTCCTATTGCTTCATGACGGCGCGGGATTTTGCCAGGTTCGGCCTGCTCCATATGCGTGGCGGGCTTTGGGAAGGGACGCAGATATTGCCCAATGGCTGGGTCGATTATGCGCGCACCCAAAGCAAGGTGCCGACGGGACCCGACGAATTCATGGGCTATGGCGCACATTGGTGGCGGGAGATTGCAGGTCCCGACACGTTCTCGGCCAATGGCTATGGCGGGCAATACATTGTGCTGGTGCCGCAAAAGGATCTGATACTTGTGCGCCACGGCGATAGCCATGATGCGCAGGGAGAGGCGGTAAAGCGCTGGATCAAAAATGTGGCGGCTACATTCGGGCCCGCCTGAATCCAGCAAATGCGATGGTAAAAAGTGCAGTTTTGGTAAGCTTACTTGCGGGACATGCATTCTGCCTCTTGCCCGCGCGCGCATCCTGTCCAAGAATGAGCGCCATAGAAATTTGAACGTCAGAATGACGGTTGCAGCGGTGCCTATTTGAATGGCTGCTCGCAATGCAAACCGCGGGTGCAGGGGGTGTTTCTTGGGTGAGGTCATAAGGCTTCCGCTTGACCGGATTACAGAGCATGACCGCACGCGGCTTTTTCGTGCCGCGGCACAGTCGCCGCTCGACATCGATCTCGTCACCAATGAAGACGGATCGCCCTGTGTACTTGTGTACCGCTGCGGGTGGACGCATCCCAGTTTCCGCATTGAGAAGTCGGAAGGCCAATGGCAGGCCTTCGATCTCGAGCATGGCGGGACCCAGCCCTTTTATACATCGCGCTTGGCGAGCGACCTGATCGCAGCCATCAGCCATTCTCCCGCTCTTGAAAACAGGCCGACCGCATCATGAACGCTCCCGTGCTCACAGACCCCACCACCGCCGCCAAAAAAGCGGGCATGTGCCCGGAGCGGCTGGAGCGGATTGCCCCCTTCTTCCAATCCTATGTGGACAACAAGAAACTGGCCGGGCTTTCAACGCTGGTATGGCGCAAGGGCGAGCTGGCGCATTTTTCGGTTCAGGGGCAGATGGATGTCGAGCGCGGCAAGGACCTCGCGCATGACACGATTTTTCGCATCTATTCCATGTCGAAGCCGATCACATCCGTTGCGGTGATGATGCTGTTCGAAGAAGGCCGGTTTCAGCTTGAGCATGAGATTGGCCGCTACATTCCCGAGCTTGCGGACCTGCGGGTATACGCAGGCGGGCCGGCGCGCGCGATGGTGACGGAAGCGGCACACCGGCAGGTGACGATCCGCGATCTGCTGACCCATATGTCCGGCTTTACCTACGGCTTCATGGAGGTGCATCCGGTTGATCAGGCATACCGGCATTTCCAGATCGGCGGCGTCGATCTGACAACGTCCAACCTGGAAGAATTCTGCAAGCTGCTTGGCAAAATGCCGCTGCTGCATCATCCCGGTGAGCATTGGAGCTATTCGGTTTCGACCGATGTACTGGGGCGGTTGGTGGAAGTTGTGTCCGGGCTGTCGCTCGACGCGTTTTTCCGTACGCGTATTTTTGCACCGCTGAACATGACCGATACGGCGTTTCAGGTGTCGTCCGAGCAGATGCCGCGCTTCGCCGCCAATTATCAGCGCGACCCGAAGACGAAATCCTTCACGCTGGCGGATAATCCCGAAACCGGGCGGTATGCCAAGCCGCCGGTCTTTACATCAGGCGGCGGCGGGCTTGTGTCCACGCAGTCGGACTATCTCAAATTCTGCCAGATGATGCTGGCGGGCGGCACCGCGCCGGACGGCACACGCTTGTTGTCGCGGCCGACAATTGCGCTGATGACCAAGAACCATCTACCCAATAATTGCGACCTTGAAAGCATCGCCAAGGGCGCGTTCTCTGAAACCACCAATGCGGGTGTCGGCTTCGGGCTGGGCTTTGCGGTGACGGTGGATGAAGCCAAGGCGCAGATCACCGGGCCGAACGGCACCTATTACTGGGGCGGTGCCGCGAGCACAATTTTCTGGATTGACCCCAGCGAAGAGCTGATCGCCATCCTGATGACGCAACTGATGCCGTCAGGTGCCTATCCGCTGCGGCGGCAGTTCCAGCAGCTCGTCTACGGCGCCATCAACGACTAGGTGGTGACTAGATGACGGGTGGGCATGGCTGGCATGACTCGCCAGTGGGCCATCGCGTGGCCTAAAAGGTCCGTGCACATTCGTTGCACTGGACATCTCAATGCCTCTTTGGATCGCCTTCACTCTTGTCGCGGCCTTTGCGCAGAATGTGCGCTCGGCCTTGCAGCGCAGCCTTGCCGGTGACCTGACGGCCACGGGGGCGAGCTATGTGCGGTTTTTGTACGGGCTGCCATTCGCCTGCATCTATCTGGCGGTGCTGCTTTATGTGAGCGGCGAGGCGCTACCCTCCCCCGACCTTTATTTTGTCGGCGCGGTACTGATCGGTGGGACCGGACAGGTCATTGCCGCTGTACTGCTGGTGCGGATGTTCGCGCTGCGGGTGTTCACGGTGGGCACGACATTTTCAAAAACAGAAACTGTGCAGACGGCGCTGATCGGCTTTCTGGTTATTGGCGACACCGTGGGGCCTTATGCATTCGCGGGCATCCTTGTGAGCTTCATCGGCGTGATCGCGCTGTCGGTGGCGCGCACGGACCTGACACTACGCAGCATTGTATCGTCACTTGGCTCACCTGTGGCGCTGATGGGCATGGGGTGTGGCGCAGGCTTTGCCATTGCGTCCGTCGCCTATCGCGCCGCCGCGCTGTCGCTTGAGGGGCATGGCTTCGCGGTCTCCGCGGCAATGACGCTGGTCTGCGTGCTGATCTGGCAGACCGTATTGATGACCAGCTGGCTGGCGACGAGGGATCGCACGTCGCTGCGGCAAAGCTATGTGCGCTGGCGGCCTGCCGTCATTGTCGGGATTGCCAGTGTCATCGGGTCAATCGGCTGGTTCACGGCCTTTGCGCTGGAAAACGCCGCCTATGTGAAGGCGCTGGGGCAGATCGAGTTGGTGTTCGCGCTGGCCACCTCTGCCCTTGTGTTCAGGGAAAGGACCAATGCCGCAGAGCTGGCGGGCATTTTGCTGGTGGTGGCGGGGCTTGTGCTGATTGTGATCTGAATAAGCGTGTCCCCGGACTTGATCCGGGGCCTACTCTCGGTTGCTCGTCGCACAGTGTCGGCCAGCCGGAGCCCTCACTTTCCCGCTGCGGCAAGCAGAAAGGCGAGTGGCCCCCGGATCAAGTCCGGGGATACGGATGTGAATATGTTTCACCACATTGCTCGCGCCACTTTCCGGTCAGGCCGGAGGGAGAGCGCATACAAAAAATCCCCGGATGCATCGCTGCATCCGGGGCTTTGTTTGAAATTGCCTCAGTTTATTCGGCGGCTTTAGCAGCACCACCGACCACAAAACCGTTGAGGCGGCCCTGAATGAGGGTCTGTGCCTCGTTGACGATGCGGGAGATCAGTTCCTGCACGGTGGGGATATCGTGGATCAGGCCCTGGATCATACCGGCAGACCAGATGCCGTGATCGGGGTCACCTTCCGAATACACCAGCTTGCCACGCGCACCGGCGACGAGATGCTGGATCTCCTCGAACTTGGCGCCTTCACGTTCCTTGGCAATTACTTCCTGAGAGATCGCGTTCTTGGCGACGCGCGCCGTGTTGTGAAGCGTACGGAAGATAAGGTCCGTGCCGCGCTCATCGGTATCGACCATCTTCTGCTTCACATTGTCGTGGATGTCGGCTTCCTTGGTGGCGCAGAAACGCGTGCCCATGTTGATGCCTTCAGCACCCAATGCCAACGCCGCAACAAGACCGCGCGCATCACCGAAACCGCCTGAGGCGACCAGCGGGATTTTCACTTTGTCAGCGGCAGCCGGAATGAGGATCAGGCCGGGGATATCGTCTTCGCCGGGATGGCCTGCGCACTCGAAGCCGTCAATTGAAACAGCATCAACACCCATGCGCTCAGCTGACAGTGCGTGGCGAACGGCGGTGCATTTGTGGATGACCTTGATGCCGTGTTCCTTGAAGTGGTCCACATGCTCCTGCGGCTTGTAGCCGGCGGTCTCAACAATTTTCACGCCGCTATCAATGATCGCCTGACGGTATTCAGCGTAGGGCGGAGGCTTGATAGCCGGAAGAATTGTGAGGTTCACGCCGAAGGGCTTGTCGGTCAGCGCCTTGCAGCGCTCGATTTCCTTGGCGAGGTCATCAGGTGTTGGCTGCGTCAGTGCGGTGATGAAGCCAAGGCCACCGGCATTGGCAACGGCTGCCACCAGCGGCGCCTTGCCGACCCACTGCATGCCGCCTTGAACGATGGGATGTTCGATGCCGAACATCTCCGTGAAGCGTGTCTTGAGCATGGCTTGCTCCCCTAAACTTGTCTTGTTGCAAAAGGCGATTGAATTGTTGGTTTCGTCGCGATTTTAACAGAGTTGCGGCCCCTCTTGCACCCCGCGCACTGTTCAGATTTGTTCAGCATCTTGTCACTTTAGCAACAGCAGTGGAAACTGCCGCAGGGGAACCGGGCAATATACTCCCGGATAGTGGGCGAACCGCATGAGCACTGACAACTGGGATCTTTACCGCGTGTTTCTGGCCGTTGCGGAAACCCGCAGCCATTCGGGTGCCGGGCGACGGTTGAAGCTGAGCCATGCCACCGTTGGGCGGAAGATTGCCGAGCTTGAGGCGTCGCTGGGCGTCAAACTGTTCGTACAGACAAATGACGGGTTTGGCCTGTCGCCTGCCGGGGAACGGCTGAAGGCTGAAGCCGACCAGATGGCGATTTCGGCCCAGCGCGCGGGGCTTGCAGTGTCGGCGGAAAGCGGCACACCAAAGGGCATTGTACGGGTTTCAACGGCGGCCACATTGGCGGGCTACTGGCTGATGCCGCATATGGCAGCGTTCCATGCGCAGTATCCCGATCTCGAAATTGAGTTCGTCACAGATGCATGGCCGGCCTCGGTGACGCGGCGGGAGGCGGAGATTGTGATCCGGCTTTATGGGCCGGGAGAAGAAAACCTGGTGGGGCGCAAGATCGCCCGCGCCGGTGTAGCCTTCTACGCCGCCAAGACCTATGCGCACGCAAACGGGTTGCCCAGCCAGCGGGCGGAATGGGCGGAACACCGGCTTATCGGCTTTGCGGGCGAAGCCAACGAGGCAGAGCTTGCGCGATGGGCGCAACATGTGACGCGCGGTGCACCAACTTACGTGCGTTGCTCCAGCATGGCGGACATGGTGCGTGCGGTGAGTGCGAATGCGGGTATTGCGCCCCTCACCTGCCTGATTGGCGACAGTCACCCGGAGCTTGTGCGCGTGGCGCCAGACAAGCTGTTCAGCGCCACAGACGTATGGCTGCTGGCGCATCCGGACCTCAACGACACCGCTGCCGTACGCTGCGTGCTCGACTTTATTGCGCAGACAGCGAAGAATGATCGGGAGCGTCTGTTGGGGAGGATTTGATGCGTAATCTGATTTTGGCTGCTGCACTGCTGGCCACGGTGTTGGCTGCGGTACTGGTGACCGGCTCAAATGCCGACGCCGATGAGGCGCCCCCCTTCTCATATATAGATGCCAACGGCATTAGTTTTGCCTATGTGGAAATTGGCGAAGGGCCACTGGTGCTGTTGCTACACGGCTATCCCGAAACGTCCGCAAGTTGGTGGCCGGTACAGCAAAAGATCGCCGCCGCAGGCTACCGGGCGGTTGCGCCCAACATGCGCGGCTATAGGCCGACCAGCATTGCCGAAGATGGCGACTATACGGTGGGCACGCTTGGTGCCGATGCGCTGGCGCTAGTCGAGGCATTGGGCGAAACCCAGGCCGTGATTGTAGGCCATGACTGGGGTTCCACGGCGGCTATGGCAGCTGCAGTGGCAGCACCTGATAAGGTCAACGGCCTGGTGTCGCTAGCAATTCCGCATCCGGTCGGCACGCCGTTTAATGTCAGCCTGCTGATGAATGCACCACATTTCCTCTATTACCAGTTGCCCGGCGCGAGCTGGTGGGTGGCGCGCAATGACTTTGCGCATGTCGAAGGCATCTATGAGGCATGGTCGCCCACTTTCGATCAGTCCAACCATGATTTCTCAGCCATCAAGGAAAGCATGGCGATGGAAGGTGGCGTGGACGGACCGCTTGGCTATTACTGGTCGATCAGCGCTGACCCGACGCCCGGCACAAAGCAGGCAACGGCTGAAACCCTGATCGATACGCCTGCGCTGATCATCTCAGGCGATGCCGACGGCGCCATTGATGTTTCGCTGTTTGCCGATGGGGCCGAAGGGTTCACCGGGCCTTACACCTATGTAGAACTGGCGGATGTCGGCCATTTTCCGCAGTTGGAAGCGCCGGATGCCGTATCCGAAGCCATTCTCGAATTTCTGGCGACTGTAGATACCGGGCGCTGAGAAACCTCTCCCTGTTCAACTGTGGCCCAGTATCTGTTCACTGGTGAACTGGACAAGCCGTGCCGGGCGACCATATATCGAGACAACGCAAAAGCGCCCTTCCGCCATTCGGAGATTTTCCCATGTCCATTCCCGCCCATATCCGCGACCACCTGCGCCTGCCGCTCATCGGCTCGCCGCTGTTCATCGTGTCCGGCCCGGAACTTGTGATTGCCCAGTGCAAGGCAGGCATCATCGGCTCATTCCCGGCGCTGAATGCGCGGCCGGAACCTGTGCTTGAGGAATGGCTCATCCGTATCAAGACGGAACTGGCTGAGTATCAGGCAGCCAACCCGGACAAGAAGGTTGCGCCCTTCGCGGTCAACCAGATTTGCCACGCCTCGAACGACCGGTTGATGCGCGACATGGAAATGTGCGTGAAACATGAAGTGCCGATCATCATCACGTCACTACGTCCGCCTGCGGAGATTGTTGAGGCGGCGCATTCCTATGGCGGGCTGGTTTATCACGACGTCATCAATGTGAAGCACGCCAAGAAGGCCGCCGAGCAGGGTGTGGACGGGCTTATTCTTGTGTGCTCCGGGGCCGGTGGCCATGCGGGTGCACTTTCGCCCTTCGCGCTGGTGCGCGAAGTGAAGGAATGGTTTGACGGCACGGTCATTCTGTCCGGTGCCATTGGCGACGGTGCATCAATTGCCGGTGCGCTGGCGATGGGTGCGGACTTTGCCTATATGGGCACGCGTTTCGTCGCTACGGCCGAAGGCAATGCGGACCCGGCCTACAAGAAGATGCTGGTGGAGTCAGCTGCCGACGACATCGTCTATTCAAACCTGTTTACCGGCGTTCATGGCAACTATCTGGCACCGTCGATTGTCGACTCTGGCCTTGACCCACACAATCTCCCTGAAGCCGACAAGTCGAAGATGAATTTCGGCTCGGGCGGCAACATGAAGCAGAAGGCGTGGAAAGACATCTGGGGTTCAGGCCAGGGCATCGGCGCGATCAAGGACGCGCCGCCCGTTGCTGAACTGGTAGACCGGCTGGAAGCGCAGTATCGCGCCGCGCTGGATGACCTTAGCGGGCGTACACTCGTGCCAACTGCCGCCGCCAAAGCAAACGCCGCAGAATAATTTTGAAGATGTAAGTCATGCGGCCACCTCTTTTTGAGGGGCCGCGTGGCCTGCAGCTGTCTCTTCTGCCGGCTCCAGACACCCCAAACCTTCAAGCGATGTCCGCATGGCTGCATCAAGCGGCGTATGCGGCTCGCTGCCCAAGACGGCAACAAGTTTGCTGTTGTCGAGGCGGTGTGGCGTATCCCAGAGATATTTCATCTTCCACAGCTCACGGAAGGTCTCGTTGAAGTGACCTGCCAGCCGCAGGAGCATCCACGGCAACCGCTTTGTCGGCATGTCGGCATTTCCCGCCACACGCTTGATCGCGTCGGCAAAATTGTCCTGGGTATCGGCGCGGCTGGTATGTCCGGCAAAATGGAAAACGTCGTAGCCGCCGGGCACGCCCTCGACTTTATTCAGTAGGCGGATGAATGTTTCTGCCATATCCGGCAGATAGGCGAAGGCATGCATCAAAGCCGGGTCGCCGGGATAGGTGACGGCGGCAATGGGCTTGCCGGCGGTGACGATGCCGCCGTTCAGCCATGCGCCCGGCGCGTGGGGGCCGAAAAAGTCCCCCGCCCTGACGACCAGCACCGGCGCCGTGCTGCGCTGCAGGATATATTCCATTTCAACGCGTATTTGGCCCTTGGTGGTTTTGGGATTTTGCGGCGACTGCTCAGTGAGCGCCGGGAAGGCGTCGTCGCCGTAATTGTAAACATTGCCGGGGAAGGCGATGCGTGCGCCGACCGCCTCTGCAGCTTTGACTGTGTTGGTCAGCATGGGAATGGCCCGCTGCCGCCACTTTTTGTAGCCCGGCGGGTTGGCACCGTGGAAAATCACATCGCAGCCCTTGGCCGCCTTCAAAACGTCGCGGGCGCGCATGGCGTCGCCCTTGACCCAGGTTGCGCCGGCAAGCAGCGGCATCTGTGCGGCGGCTTTCTTGGGGTTGCGGTGAAAAGCCCGGACTTCCAGGCCTTCCGCCAGTGCCGCTCGTGCGATTTCAGAGCCTATGCCGCCGGTGGGACCGATTACCAAAATCCGCTTTGTCATCTTACTACTCCATCATTTTTGGCCGGTTTGACCATTCGGGGTGAAGATGAGGGCGACACACCTATACGTAAATTGCGTATTTATTTTGCTTTGATATATGTTTTTGTATGTCTAGCGATCAAATCCATTGGGACTACTGGCGCTCTTTCGCAGCCGTCATGGACGAGGGCTCGCTTTCGGGCGCGGCGGCGGTGCTGGGGCTGACCCAGCCGACGCTCGGCCGTCATGTGGAAGCGCTTGAAGATGCATTGGGCACCACGCTTTTTGTGCGCTCGGTGCGCGGGCTGTCGCCAACGGATACGGCGCTGGCGCTGCGGCCGCATGCGCAGGCCATGGCGCAGGCGGCGGCGGCACTGGTGCGGTCTGCCAGCGGGCCGGCGGATGCGCTTGAGGGGACGATCAGGCTGACCGCCAGCGAGTTTGTCGGGGCCAATGTGCTGCCGGAAATTCTGGCGGAATTTGGGGATATGCATCCCGGTATTGCGGTCGAGCTTGTACTCTCCGACCGCACTGATGACCTCACCGGGCGGGCGGCCGACATTGCGGTACGGATGGTTAAGCCGACGCAGGCGGCGCTGGTGGCCAAGTGGATCGGCGAAGTACATATCGGCCTTTATGCCCATCGCAGATATGTCGAGCGGCACGGGGTGCCGGAAAGCCTGAGCGGTGATCTGAGCGGGCACCGGTTTATCGGCTATGACGCGGATACGCGGGCGCTGGAGGCTGTGGGCGCCGTCGGACTGAACCTGTCGCGGGAGACGTTTTCCTTCAGGGCTGACCGGGATGCGGCGCAACTGGCGCTGCTACGCGCGGGTGCCGGGATTGGTGCCTGCCAGCGCCCCGCAGCCCAGCGGGACCCGGACCTTGTACCTGTTGCGGCCGACGAGTTCGGCTTTGACCTTGGGATATGGCTGGTGATGCATGAGGATCTGCGCAAAATTGCGCGGATGCGGGCGATGTTTGACCATCTGGCTCACGGGCTGAGCGGCTATCTGGACGTGTGACCACCCCCCACCCGCGCGCTTGTTGCAGCGGACACAAGCCAGTAGGTTGCGCGCTCACTCACAGACGAAAGAAATGCCATGTCTGACGCCGCAAAGCCCGCCGCCGACGCTCCCTTTGACCCGTCGCCGGAAGCCTCCGCCCCGTTCTCGTGGGAGGACCCGTTCTATCTGCTGGATCAACTCAGCGAAGATGAACGCATGGTGCGCGAGACGGCTGAGGCCTATGCGCAGGACAAACTGATGAGCCGGGTGCTGGAAGCCAACCGGCATGAGGTGTTTCACCGCGAAATCATGACGGAAATGGGCGAGCTTGGGCTGCTTGGCTCGACAATCCCCGAGGCTTATGGCTGCGCCGGGCTCAACTATGTGTCCTACGGGCTGATCGCGCGCGAAGTCGAGCGGGTGGATTCCGGCTACCGCTCGGCGATGAGCGTTCAGTCATCCCTCGTCATGCACCCGATCTACGCCTACGGCACCGAAGAGCAGCGGATGAAGTATCTGCCGAAGCTTGCAACCGGCGAGTGGGTTGGCTGTTTCGGCCTGACTGAACCCGACCACGGCTCGGACCCCGGCAGCATGGTGACGCGCGCGAAGCCCGTTGACGGCGGCTATGTGCTCAACGGCGCCAAGATGTGGATCACCAATTCGCCGATTGCCGATCTGGCGGTGGTATGGGCCAAGCTCAAGGACGAAGACGGCAAGGACAAGATCCGCGGCTTTGTGGTCGAGCGCGGCTTCAAGGGTTTTGAAACGCCGAAGATCGAAGGCAAATTCTCGCTGCGTGCGTCTATCACCGGCGAAATTGCGCTGAATGACGTGTTTGTGCCGGCGGAAAACCTGCTGCCGAATGTCGAAGGGCTGAAAGGTCCGTTTGGTTGCCTCAACCGGGCGCGCTACGGCATTGCCTGGGGTGCCATGGGGGCCGCTGAATTCTGCTGGCATCAGGCGCGGCAATACACGCTGGACCGCAAGCAGTTCGGCAAACCGCTGGCGCAGACGCAGCTTATTCAAAAGAAGCTTGCCGACATGCAGACGGAAATCACGCTTGGGCTGCACGCAGCCTTGCGGGTTGGCCGGTTGTTTGATGAACACCGCGCCGCGCCGCCGATGATCTCGCTCATCAAGCGCAATAATTGCGGCAAGGCGCTGGATATTGCCCGTACCGCCCGCGACATGCATGGCGGCAACGGTGTGTCGGACGAATATCACGTGATCCGTCACGCCATGAATCTGGAAGCCGTGAACACCTATGAGGGTACGCATGATGTGCACGCGCTCATTCTGGGCCGCGCGCAGACGGGGTTGCAGGCGTTCTTCTAAACCGCGTCCGGTTCTGCGGGCGCAGGCTCGTCGTCTCGCCCCGCCCCGGCGGCAAAGGCGGTGGCGAATGCGATGAGCCATGCCAGCGGCATGACGATCCAGCCAACTGCCGGTGCGGCTGTGACGAGCAGCGCCAGCGGCAGGAATATCGCCAGCGATACCAGCCAATAGGCATGCACCACCGGCGCATGTGCGCCGAATTTGCGCGACAGGCGCTGATACACATGGCTTCTGTGCGCGCCGAACCAGTCGCCATACCGCCAAATGCGCACGGCGCGGGTCACGGTTGCGTCCGCCATCAATGGCGTCAGCAACAGGCCCCAGGCCCACATATTGACGTGGCCTGCGGTCTCGATCGCGACAATGCCGATCACCAGCCCCAGAAAACCGGATGAGACATCGCCCATGAATATGCTGGCGGGCGGCCAGTTGAAGACGAGGAACCCGGCAGCAGCGGACGCCAGCAGCAACATGAAGGCGGCTTCCCCGGGGGCACCACACAACCAAAGCAGTGCAGCACCGGCAACACCCACAAAAATCGTGTGGCTGGCCACCAACCCGTCTATGCCGTCCATGAAATTGGTGAGGTTTATCATCCAGACGAGGCCAACAAGCCCGATCAGCCAGCCTGCAATTCCCGGTTGCCACATGCAGGCACCGACCGGCAATGCACCAACGCCACCAATGCAAATGAGGGCGCTGAGAGCTGCAATAATCTGTGCAACAAAGCGCGGAAGGGCTGGAATGTTCCGCCGGTCATCAATATGGCCGATGATTGCGACAATCGAGCCGCCCAGCAGCAGCGCGACCGCCAGTCCGGTTGCCATATGCCCGGACCGCCAAAGCACCAGACATGCCAGCAGCGACGTCATCACGATGGCGATGCCGCCGCCACGCGGCGTGGGCACAGTGTGAGAACTCCGCTCATTGGGGATATCAAGCTGGTGCATGCGTGCCCACATGGCGACGAACGCCACCAGATTAAGTGACAGGGTGAAGGCGGCCAACAAGGCGAGGAAAATATGGGCCATCACTCGCCGCCCCCTGTCTCTGCCGACACGGGTGCCACGATCAGGGCCAGCATCGTCGCCACGAGACCGAGCGTCGCAATCCACCAGTATTGCCAGATGCCGTAGCTGAGATGCGCTACCGCAAGGGCTGACACCCAGCCACCGACGAGACCAGCGCGCAACAGCCGGTCATTGGACAAGAACCAGACCTTGATGGTCATCAGATATACGAACAGGGCGAATAAAAGTGCGCCGACACCGCCAAGCTCAAGCCATATCTGGATGGACGCATTGTGCGGGTGGAGGGGCAATGCCTGGAAGGCGACGGCAAAACCCTGCGCATCCTCCGCCACATTGGCACCGCTGCGCCCGATGATACGTGCGGCCTCGATCCCGTACCCCACGACAGGCCGGTCGGCGATGAGGCCGGCTGCGTGATCCCAGATAGCCAGCCGGTGAAATATGCTCACATCCATGCCGCCCGCATGCTGCGGCACATACCCATAAATCGTTTCGGCCAGCCATGGTGATGCAATGACGGCTGCCGCGATAGCGGACGCTGCAAGCGGTGCTGTCCATCTGCTGCGGGCAATCGCCGGAATGCAGGCAATACCGGCGGCACCTGCACCGAGCATTACAGCAAGCAATGGCGTTTGTGCCGGTGCAAGCAAAAAACCCACAAGAGCTGCAACAACGACAGCAACTATCGCGAGATGCCGGTGGCGGTGCCAGAATACAGCGGCCAGCGGGACCATCAAAATGGCCACGATTGATGACAAATGGGTGAGGCGATTGGCGAGATAGAGCGTGCGGTAATAGGTGTAACCATCCGCCTTGTCCGGGTCAGCGGGGACAAGGTCGGTAAATATCTCGTGGTTGAAGAAAAAGCGCGCGGTGCGCAGCAGCGGCATATCGAACAGTGTTTCGACACACAACAACGCCACGGCGATTGCTGCGGCGACCAGCGCCCAATCTGCGGTTTTGTTCTTCACGTCCGCCGGCAGGCTCATGGCCAGCACGGGCAACATGGCCGCCGCCAGTATCATTGCGGCTATGCGCACACCCCCGGTCCAGCCTTCAAGCCCTGCAATGCTCCAGAACGCAGACAGGATCATCCAGATGATGAGCGCCGCCACGGCCCACAAGGCGGGCGTTGACCTCACGGTTTGGGACACCGAATGCCAGTTTGCGCCAACGCAAAGCGTGATAACCGCCAGAATGGCGATCACCGGCGGCAGGCGCTCCACCAGCAGCAATGCAATTGCCAGCAGCACCAAGAGGACTGCGAGGCCACGGCCGGCATACTGCTGTTTCACGTTCGATGGTCCCACGCGCTCAATGATCCCCTGCTCCGCATTCCGTGATTAATGGAGCAAGGGGCATACCACAACCGCCCGAGGCCAAAGAACAGATGGATCAGGCCGGATCCCGGATGACCAACAAGCGGGTCTCGGTCATATCCTCGATGGCCCAGCGCAAGCCCTCGCGGCCAAGGCCCGAGTCCTTTACGCCGCCATAGGGCATATGGTCGACCCGCCATGAGGGCACATCTCCGACAACCACGCCGCCGACCTCCAGCACATCCCAGGCGCGCATGGCTTTATGCAGGTCCCGGGTAAAGACACCCGCCTGCAGGCCGTAGCGACTGGTATTCACCGTTTTGAGGGCATCTTCGAAGTCATTGAAACGCGAGAGGACCGCGACGGGGCCGAACGCCTCCTCGCTGACCACATCACAGTCATCAGGTGCATTCTCAAGAACGGTCGCGTCGAGCATTTTGCCGTCCAGCTTGCCGCCTGTGAGAACGGTTGCGCCCCTCTTTTGCGCATCAAGCACCCAGCCATGAAGGCGGTCTGCTTCCTTTTCCGAGATCATCGGGCCGATAAAAGTATCCTCGTCATGCGGATTGCCCGCCTTGAGCTTTGAGGTGGCTTCCACGAAGCGCTTCTTGAATGCGTCATAGATGCGGTCATGCACGAGAATGCGCTGGACGCCGATGCAGCTTTGGCCGGACTGGTAAAACGCACCGAAAATCATGCGCTCCACCGTATCTTCCAGATCTGCGTCCTCATCCACGATGCAGGCGGCATTGCCCCCTAATTCCAGCACCATCGGTTTGCGGCCGGCCTTGGCCTTCAAATTCCAGCCGACCTCCGCCGAGCCGGTGAAGCTCACGAATTTCAAGCGGTCGTCCTCGGTGAAGAGCCGCGCGCCCTCGCGTTTGCATGGCAGAACCGAAAACGCGCCCTTGGGCAAATCGGTCTCGGCCAGGGTCTCCCCGATGATGATGGCTCCGATGGGGGTGAGGCTCGCGGGCTTCAGCACAAAGGGGCAGCCGACGGCCAGCGCCGGGGCCACTTTATGGGCTGCAAGATTGAGCGGAAAGTTGAATGGCGAGATGAACGAGCATGGGCCAATCGGCACCCGTTTCCACATGCCCCGATAGCCCGAGGCGCGTTCGGCATTGTCCAGCGGCATGACTTCGCCATAGATGCGCTCGGCCTCTCCGGCTGCAATCCGGAAGGTCTCGATCAGCCGGGTGACCTCGCCGCGCGAGTCCTTGATGGGTTTGCCTGCCTCTATGCACAGGGCACGGGCAAGCTCCTCCGCGCGCTCAGTGAAGCGGCTCACACAATGCTCAAGCACCTCACGGCGCTGGTATGGCTTGAGCGCTGCCATCGGCTCGGCGGCGGCGGTGGCGGCCCCGATGGCTTCGTCGATCGCGGCCTCGTCGGCAAGCGCAACATGGGTCGCAACCTTGCCTGTGTACTTGTCCTCAACCACCAGATCGGCGTTCGGCTGGCGTGGCTCATTGGCAAGATAATATGGGTATTGGTCCTTCAGAACATGGTCTTGCGTCATGGCTTCTGCAGCTGGGTTGCTGCCCTTTCCTTGGCTCTCGGTGGGGACCTTGTGGGTGAGTCCGATGATTCCGGAAATTTCACTAACCTGCTGTTTTGGAATCATATTTCCATGTCATCCACAGGGGTCGTTCAGCACTCTGATTCTATGAGTCGGCGGTGCATTGATTCTTCAAAATATGATTCTGGTGAGTCAGTTGGTTCTTTTGCTGCGGCCAAACCATTGGTTTGGAATCATATTTTCCGGGGGTCTGCTTTGTTTGAGTCAGATGGTTACATCAATCTCACCAAGCCGCTGAGTTAGCAGTGCATTTTCTCTGTAATCGATCGGGATAACGATCAGCGACGGACCTGGTTCAGCCAAGGCGGCATCTATGGCAGGGCGCAAGTCGCGCGCATTTTCAATGTATTGACCGTGCCAGTTGAAGCTTTCTGCGAGCTTCAGCCAGTCCGGATTCCCGAAACTGAGATTGGTATGCCGGTTGAATTCATTGTCCTGCTTCCAGGAGATCAGGCCGTAGCCGCCATCCTCCCAGACCATCACCGTGATGTTTGAATTCATCCGCCGCGCGGTCTCCATCTCCTGCACATTCATCATGAAATCACCGTCACCTGCGATGGCGAATATCTTGCGCTCAGGGTGGACGATATCGGCGGCGATGGCGCCGGGCAGCGGCATCCCCATCGAGCAAAACCCGTTCGGGATGATGCAGGTGTTCGGTTCGTGGCACTGGTAATGCCGAGCGATCCACATCTTGTGTGCGCCGACGCCGGAGAGAAGTATGTCCTCCCGACCCAGCGCCTGGCGGACATCCCAGATGGCTTTTTGAGGCCGGATTGACCCTTCGGTATCATCATCCGCATGGGCCTCCAGTTCCTGCTTCATGCGGGCGCGGACCTGTTTTTGTGGTTCGAGATCAAACTTGAACTCACCGCGATGACGCCACAGCCGCTCATTGAGCATCCACAGGGAATGGGCCAGATCGCCGATCAGTTCACATTTGGGGTGGTAGTTGCGGTCGATCTCGGCGGGCAGAAAATCGATATGGATGATGTCCTTGGCGCCGCCCGGGTTCCACAGATGCGGATGGTATTCCACCATGTCGTAGCCAAGCGTGATGATGAGGTCGGCATCCTCAATGGCGAGCGATCCGATGTCGCGCTGGCCAAGTCCGATTGTGTAGAGGCAGTAGTCCGCGTCCATATCGACGGCACCTTTGCCCATGAAGGTCGAGATGACGCCAATGCCGGTTTCTTCGCACAAGGCCCGCAACTGGGACGATGCGCGCTTTCGGATGGCCCCATTGCCGGCAATGATGAGCGGGCGTTTTGCATTGCGCAGCATGTCGAAAGCGCGGTCGACGATCTTGTCGTCGGGACCGGGGCGGCGGAAACGGCGGGGCTCCATCGGCGCGCGGTCAGTCTCGTGCTTGGCAATATCTTCGGGCAGCTCGATCAGAACGGCACCGGGCTTTTCGGTGCGGGCGAGGCGCACTGCCTTGCGGATGATTTCCGGGATGGCATCCGCATGGTGGACTGAATAGGCCCATTTGGTGACCGGCTCATACATGCCGACCACGTCCATGATCTGGTGGCTCTCTTTATGCTGGCGGGCCGTAGAGCCCTGCCCCGTCAGCACCAGCATGGGGGCACGGTCCATATTGGCATCGGCAACCCCGGTGATGAGATTGGTGGCCCCGGGGCCCAACGTGCCGAGGCAGCCGGCAGGGTTGCCGGTCAGGCGGCCATATACTTCAGCCATAAAGGCTGCGCCCTGCTCATGCCGGGTCAGCACGAACTGGATGCTGGACCCTTCCAGCGACATCATGAAATCGGCGTTTTCCTCGCCGGGCACGCCAAATATATGGGTGATGCCTTCCAGCTCGAGGCATTGGACAAAAAGGTCTGATGCTTTCATGGGCTTGAAGGCTTTCTGTTGAGCATACCGAATTGATTGGCGACACCCGTTCATCTGGCGGGTGCCGGGTCCGTATTCAATTCACAGAAATGTGCCTGATGGCAAACCGGTCAACCGGTCAGAACTGGAAAAATGAGCGCTCAGCGACGCCAAGAGCCTCGGCAACTGATCCGCCAAGGGCCAGATTTTCATCGTCGAATGCCTCGAGTTCCCAGATGCAGCCGAGAATTCGCGTGACATTGCCGTCGGGTGATGCAAGCGGCAGCCATAGATTTTCCGTTTTAAACGAATATCCGGTGGGGGTATTCCAACTGGAATAGACCAATGCGATGGCTTCCTCATCGGCGACCAGATGTGTCAGTTCGCGCACCTTGTCCTGCTCTTCGCCCTCGTACAGCGAAAAGATGTCATGGCCGGTCAGATCCAATCCGAGCCGGCGCACAAGCTCTGTCCCGAAAATGCGGATAATGCTCGACTCAGGGAGGTTTGGTTCAAGCATGATCAAATGCGGCAGGTGGGATGGTACCTGCATCGGGTTGAAGTCGGACCGCAAAGGTGCCCGGCGATCCCCGCGCAATTTTTCCCAATGCGCCAGCAAAGCACGGTTCGCGGCCAGTATCAGGTCAGGTTTTTGGCTTTTGATCGACGACATGCAGATCTCGGATTTCTGGGTATCTGTTGGCCCGACGGCAAATTTTAAAACTGAGGCCAGTTGAAGACGACCAGACTGATCCTTCCCCGGAAGTCTGCCTAGTGGAACGCACCACAATGCCAAACAGGGGTTAAGCAATTATGCCCAATTGGGCTGACAATCCCGGCTACCAGGCGGCATCATGTAATCAGGCGCCTTGTGTCTGAGACTGGGGACGACCAATCTCTCGGACGGGATCAATTTCGCGCAAAAACCGGTACGGAGCGGGGGTTTTGGGACTCTTTTCGCAAAAAAACAGGGCCAAATTGCCGTCTCGCAGGAGACGCAAAGCGTCTCACGATCTGATGGATGCCTATAGCCGGGCGGTCACCGACGTGGTTGACGCGGTTTCCGCGTCTGTCGTGCATCTGCAGGTCAAGGGCCGGCCCGGGCCGCTTGGCGAGACGTCCGGCTCCGGTTCGGGGTTTCTGTTCACCCCTGACGGGTATGTGCTGACCAACAGCCATGTGGTCAACGGGGCACAATCCCTCCTCGCGGTTTTCCCGGATGGCGAGGAAGCCGAAGCCACGGTGGTGGGTGCCGATCCGGACACGGACATCGCAATTGTGCGGCTGCCGGGAAAATACAAACAATGGGCCGAGCTGGGCGACAGTTCAGCACTGCGTCAGGGACAGCTCGTGGTGGCAATCGGCAACCCGCTGGGGTTCGACTGCACCGTGACCGCCGGGATCATTTCTGCACTCGGGCGGTCTTTGCGCAGCCAGTCCGGCCGACTGATCGACGATGTGCTACAAACCGATGCGGCGCTTAACCCGGGAAACTCAGGCGGACCGCTGGTGACAACCGATGGGCGGGTCGTCGGCATCAATACCGCTGTCATTGCGGGGGCCCAGGGGCTTTGTTTCGCCATCGGGTCCAACACGGCTGCATATGTGGTTGGTGAAATTCTCAAATACGGCAAGGTCCGCCGCAGCTATCTGGGTCTTGGCGCGCAGACCATCGAGCTGTCGCTGCGCATCTGCCGCGAGATCAATCGCACAAAGGAGACAGCGGTCAGGGTTGCACAGCTTGAAAGCGGCACGCCGGCAGCGCAGGCCGGCCTTGCCCCCGGCGACATTATCTTGAAGTTCAGCGGCGAGGAGGTCGGCGGCGTGGACGACCTGCACCGGCTACTGACGGCCGATCGGCTTGGAAAGAAAATCAAACTGGATGTCTTTCGCGACGGCAAGGTGATTACGGTCCACGCCATACCGGGCAAACGTGACTGACCGCAGACGAGGTCATGCCTCGGGGCCGGCAATGGATGTTCCGCCCTAGCCACCGGTTACCGACATATGACGCGGTACGGCAGGTGCGCTGCCGGGTCTGTCGATGACAAAATCATGGCCTTTGGGTTTCCTTAGAATGGCCTCATCAATTGCCAATCTCAGAGCCTCATCAGAATCCGGGTTGGCGCGCATTACCGCCCGCAAATCCGCATTGTCTTCCTGCCCAAGGCACATATAGAGCTGCCCGGTGCAGGTGAGGCGGACGCGATTGCATCCCTCGCAGAAATTGTGGGTAAGAGGCGTAATGAAGCCGAGCTGGCCGCCTGTCTCTTCCACCTTTACGTAGCGTGCCGGGCCGCCTGTGCGGTGGGTCAGCGGCGTCAGCGTCCAGCGCTGCTCAAGACCCTCGCGCACCACGCTCAACGGCAGGTATTGATCGAAGCGATCCTGGCCGATCTCACCCATGGGCATGGCTTCAATAACCGTGAAATCATGTCCGTGCGCATGTGCCCACTCGATCATGGAACCCAGTTCATCCGCATTGTCCTGCTTGAGAGCAACGGCGTTGATCTTTACGCGGATACCGACATCGCCCGCAGCGCGAATACCCGCCAGGACCTTTTCCAGATCACCGCCACGGGTCACGCGTGCATAGGTTTCGGGGGCAAGACTATCGATTGAAACATTGATGCGCCGCACGCCTGCATCCGCCAGCCGCTTTGCGTGCTGCGTCAGGAGCGTGCCGTTGGTGGTAAGCGTCAGTTCTTCAAGCGCGCCGGACTTCAAGTGACGCGACAGATTGTCGATCAGCATCAGGACATCTCGGCGGACAAGTGGCTCCCCGCCGGTGATGCGCAGCTTGGTGACGCCCTTCTCGATGAAGGCTGTTGCAAGCCGGTCCAGTTCCTCGAGCGTCAGCAAATCGCGCTTGGGCAGGAACGTCATCTTTTCCGACATGCAATAGGTGCATCGCAGGTCGCAGCGATCCGTTACCGAGAGGCGCAGATAGGTTACATGCCTGCCAAATGGATCAATCACAGCGGGACGCTCTCCTGTAGGCGATTGCTCGCCGCCGCCGGACAGCAGGCAATTGCGCCCACGGCCCGATGACGGCCTCTACAGGAGAGAATATGGCGCTCTAAGGCCCGGCAAACAAGCAACGGTGCTGTGCGGCAGTATTCTGCCCCGCAGCATCGTCGCTTTTTCCCTCAAATCCGGCTGCCAGACGTCATTTTTCCAGGTTGCAGCCGTTAGGCGATCTCCATGCCTTCCAGCTTGCCGGTGGCCCGCCAGCCTTCGAGTATCTCGAAATATTTGACTGAGCCGGCGCCATAGGCGGTGTCCTGCTCGCCCCGATCCCCAGGCTTGCCTTCGTTATTGTAGTAACCCGGCGTGCATTCCTCGAGGAACTGGCGGCGAAGCGCTGCGTTGCTGATGATCTCGTCGACCCAGGCGCTTTCCGCTTCCTTGGTCGGTTCCACAATGCGTGCCTGCCGCTTGCGGGCTTCATCCACCACATAGGCAATATGGATAGCCTGCTCTATCAGCAGATGCGGATAGTTGGCGGTGAAACCGGCCTGTGCCGGGCCCATGATGAAGACGTTCGGGAAATCATGCACATTCATCCCGTAAAGGGTGCGCATGCCGTTCGACCACTTGTCGCTCAGGGTTTTGCCATCACGTCCTGTCAGGTCATAGCCTGCGCGCCGCGTATATGCGGTGCCTACCTCAAAGCCAGTCGCATAGATCAGGCAATCAATCTCATGCTCCTTGCCGTTCGCCCAAACGGCAGTCTCCGTGATGTGGTCGACGCCTTTGCCCTGCGTATCCACCAGATGCACATTCGGGTGATTGAAGGCCTGTAGATATTCATCATGGAAACACGGCCGCTTGCAGAACTGCCGGTACCAGGGCTTCAGGGATTCCGCCGTATCCGGATCGGCAATAATCTCGTCAACGCGGGCGCGCACCTGCTCCATCTTCTTGAAGTCGGCAAGCTCGGCCAGATTGGCAAGGTCCTTTGGCGACAGGTTCTTGTTGTCGCCCTGACTGGCGATGAACAACAGGTTGCGGATGATGTCCGTCCACCCGTCATTGACCAGATCTTCCTTGGCGAAGCCGCCGGATACCAGAATGTTGAAATTTTCCATCCGGTGTTTGTGCCAGCCTGCGTCAAGACCCTTTGCCCATTCAGGATCAGTCGGCTGGTTGTTGCGCACATCAATGGACGAGGGGGTGCGCTGGAAGACAAAAAGTGATTTGGCGGTCTGGGCAAGATGCGGCACGCACTGCACCGCCGTCGCGCCGGTGCCGATAATGCCTATCCGTTTGTCGGCCAACTTGTCCAACCCACCTTCAGGTGATCCGCCGGTATAGGCGTAATCCCAACGGCTGGTGTGAAACGAATGACCCTTGAAGGTTTCAACGCCGCGAATGCCCGGCAGCTTTGGCCGGTGCAACGGGCCGTTGGACATGATGACGTATCGCGCCTTCATGCGGTCACCACGGTTGGTTTCGATGATCCACCGTGCGGTCTCATCGTCCCAAACCATATTGGTGACCTCGGTCTGTAGGCACGCATTGTCATACAGGTTGAAGTGCTTAGCGATGCGCTGGCTGTGTTCCAGAATTTCCGAGGCGCGCGAATATTTCTCCACGGGGATGTAGCCAGTTTCTTCCAGCAGCGGCAGATAGACATAGCTTTCGATGTCGCAGGCGGCGCCGGGGTACCTGTTCCAATACCAGGTGCCTCCGAAATCGCCCCCCTTCTCAATCATGCGCAAATCAGTGACCCCCGCCTTGCGCAGTTGTGCACCGGCGAGCAGGCCGCCGAAACCACCACCAATGACGGCGACCTCAACTTCATCAGTGAGCGGTGCTCGCGAAAATCCCGGCTCCACATAGGGGTCATCGACGTAGCGCTCGAAATCACCAGCGACTTCCACATACTGCTCATTGCCGTCCGTACGAAGACGTTTGTCGCGCTCGGCGCGATATTTGTCGCGCAGACTATCCGCATTGAAATCAAGAATGTCTTCCGGGTTACTCATTGCCGTTTCCTCAAGTTTCGTTTTCTGATTATCTGATGACGACATGCTTGTCATATTGCGCCTCGCATCACCGGGCGGCATCAAGCCTATTTCTATTGGCAATCATACTGCCAATTTATGTTTGGCAGGGTCAATCGTGGGCCCACAGATAGATGCGGGAATTTACATGTGGGCATTCTGGATACGCAGGGTCCAGCTGGTTAAACCGCCGCGCGCCGGCCTACCGGGCTTGACCCAATATTTTTTGGATTTCCCGCTCAATGAGCCACAACCGGTCCTGCCCCCAATAGGCGACGTCGCCGACGGCGACGGTGGGGACGCCCCACAGACCAAGGGCAAACAGGGCTTCGCGGTTCCGCTCAGCCTCATCGCGCCAAGCCTGATCCTCAAGCCAACGGCGCGCGACCTGCCAGTCCAATCCAGCGCGCGTAACGATTTTTTTCAATCCACTCGTCGACCCGGCGGGAATTGCTTCAGCCCAGACGCCGGAGAGGAATGACAGAACATACTCGCGTCCACGGCCCTCACTTACCGCATACGGTATAAGTGACAATCCGCGTTCGGAGGGTCGTCCAAACGGGTCCGCTATGTGGCCGAAGGGCACGCCGAGACGGTCCGCTTCGCGCTTGGCATCGCGGATAATGTATCGTTGCTTTTCGCGGGACGCAGGAATGCCGCGCATCATCATCGGCAATACGAAGCGTAGATTGACCTTGCAGTTGTAGTGATCTGCCAGTTCGAAGAAACGTGCGGCGCCTACGGCTGTATATGGGCTGCGCAGGGACAGGTAGAAATCAAGCCCAGGCCCCTCGCCGCCCGGCGATGGCGTGTCGCACAAAGCCGGTGGTTGCGTAGCGGGCGTAAAAGGAGCGCTCCCGCGATAGGCGCCCAGTTCCGCCAAACGTGTTTCCAGATAGTGGAGCCGGTCAACAGCCCAATATTGTTCGCCGCCATAGCAGAAGGTGCCGCCGAGATAATGGCCCATTGCCGCGCGCTGGGCATGCCCGTCCGCGGTCGCGGCCTTCACCTCGTCAACACCAGCCTCGCCCACACGGCCAGCCAGATTATTCAGCGCCATTGCACTGTTTTGCCAGAGCGCGCTGTCGATCTGAGGCCCGACATCGGCGAATACGCCCTGCTTGATTGCGCCCAGGCCAATGGCAAGTGCCCGCCGCACCAGCTTCGCGTCGGGTTGCTCGTCAGCTGGGGCGAAGGTTAGTCCGTAATGTGGTGCAATAGCTGTCGCATCACGGCGCGCATAGGCGGCCAGTGCATCGCGTTCTGGCGCATCGCGATCATCCGGTTGTGGTACCAGCATGACCTGAAGCTCAATGTCGAACCGCTCTACCAGACCGGCGAGCATCTGGCATGCAAGCACGGCATAAGGGTCATCAGGCCGATGAAAGTAAGTGATTGTGTGAGGTGCACTGCTCCGGACCCTTGCCGCTTCAAACCCTGCACGGGCTTTATCCTGTCGCCTGGTGTCCAGCAGGCGGCCGGCAATGAAAGGGCTGATGCGTTCACGCAGTGACATCGGGGGTTTCCCAAGTTCAATCTATTTTCAACATTCCGACTGCCATTACCAAACCGCAAGTTGTGTTGCAATCATTCCACGCCTTCCCCAAAATACGCCAGCTGACCGCGCGCGGGAGACACCAAGACATTGAGATCTGATCATTCTGATCGTGTGCCGCCCATCAGATCGGTGCAAAGTGCCGACGATGTGAGCGATGGTCGCCGCGTGCGCAGCATTCGCAGTCGGCAACTCATTGTCGATGCGCTGCTGGACCTGATCGGGTCCGGCAACATGATGCCCACCACGAACGAGATTGCCGAAAAATCCGGCGTGAGCCAGCGGACAGTCTTCCGCCATATAGACGACATGGAAACGCTCTATCGCGACATGTCCGACCGGATTGAAGCTCAGGTCAGGCCTGCCTTTCTGCGACCGCTTGAAGCGGATGACTGGCGCGGCAAACTTGATGAGGTCGTTGGTCAGCGCGCGGAGATTTATGAATACATCATGCCGCTCAAAGTTGCGGCAGGTATTCAACGCTTCCGCTCCCCCTTCCTGATGGAGGACTACAAGCGCTTCCTGATTTTTGAGCGCACTCAGATCAAATCCATTCTGCCCAAGGACATTCTTCGGGACAGTGCGCTGTTCGCAGCGCTTGAATTGGCCTTGAGTTTTCAGACATGGCGGAGGCTGCGGCAGGATCAGGGCCTTAAACCCGCGGCATCGAAACGTACAATGCGGCTGATGCTGACTGCCCTGCTAACTGATGCAGGCTGAACAAGTCGACGATTTCTGGCATACAGATACCTGAAACGCTATCTATCCGGTGAGGATGACATTGCCGTCCGGCTGCATGCCCAGACATGCGGGAATTCCGGATGAATTTGATGAATTTATGGAGACATGACATGAGCAAGCAGCCCAAGCGCCTTCGCCGATCACAACTGGCCGTTCCCGGCTCCAGCGAAAAGATGCTGACCAAGGCTGCGGGCCTCGGTGTCGATCATGTGTTCTGCGATCTTGAAGACGCGGTTGCACCTTCGGCGAAACCGGCTGCCCGCCAGACAATTGTCGAAGCGCTCAACTCTTTGGATTGGGGCAATACCGTGCGCTGCGTCCGGGTCAATGACGCCACGACAGAATGGTGCCATGACGACATCATCACAGTCGTCGAGGGTGCCGGTGAAAATATCGACACCATCATGCTCACCAAACCCTACACCGCCTCAGACGTGCAATTTGCCGACAAGCTTCTCTCGCAGCTGGAAAAGAAGCTTGGACTGAAGAAACGCATCGGCCTTGAAGTGCTTATCGAAGAAGTGCAGGCGATGCACAATGTCTGGGAAATTGCGCAGTCCTGCGAGCGGCTTGAATGTCTGATTTTCGGCATGGGTGACTACGCAGCCTCGCAAGGCATGGTCATGCCCAATATCGGCTCCGCGGAAGGGTATCCCGGCGATGTATTTCACTATCCGCGTTATCAGCTGACAATTGCTGCGCGTGGGGCCGGCATTGATGCCGTGGATGGCCCGTTTGCCGATTTCAAGAATGAAACGGCCTATCGCGAAGAATGCAACCGTGCGCTGACGCTGGGCATGGTCGGTAAATGGGCAATCCACCCGTCGCAGATTGCGCCTGCACTCGAGATCTTCTCACCCAGCAAGGATGACGTCGCATTCGCGCGTGAAGTTATCGAAGTCTACCGCAAGGCAGAGTCCGAAGGCCTGGGGTCAGTTGGCCACAAGGGCGTCATGGTGGATGCAGCGTCTGCCCGGCTGTTCCAGAACACAGTCAACCGGGCCGATCTGATCGGCATGTAATCGGAGTAGCCGGGATAGTGGCGCATTCTCGACACTCCACCAGCACGCTTATTCTCGGCGGTGCCAGGTCAGGTAAAAGCGCCCGCGCGCAGCGACTGGCGGAAGAGCGCTTGTCTCAACGCATATATGTCGCAACCGCAGAGGCATTTGATGAGGAAATGGCTGACCGCATAAAGCGGCACCAGTCTCAGCGCGGCGATGGATGGATGACCGTAGAGGCACCGGTTGATCTGGTGACTGCGCTTCAATCCCATGCCGCGCCGGACCGGGTTGTGCTGGTCGATTGCCTGACCCTGTGGCTCTCCAACCTCATGGGCGCTAAGCGCGATGTCGAACTGGAATGTGCCAAGCTGGTCAATTGGATTGAGACGGCTGCGGGTCATGTGATTTTCGTCTCCAACGAGATTGGCCTGGGACTTGTGCCGGAGACACCGCTGGGGCGGGCATTTCGCGACGCACAAGGACGCCTCAATCAATCTGTTGCCGCAGCATGCGACCGTGTCGAGTTTATTGCTGCCGGTCTGCCGATTGAACTCAAAGGCTGAGCGCCTCTTTAAGACGACTCTCGGCCACCTCATCCGCAGGCAGGCCGATGCGCAGGCAATCAGGCATGGATGCGAACCGGCGAACATAGATGCCGGTTTCTGCCAACCGTTGCCAAAGTGCCTGCGCGTCATTCGCCCTCACAAAGCCAAACAGGTCCGTGCCACCCAGAGCATGCAGACCGGCATCATTCAAGATCGCATCCAGGCGGCCGCGCGCGCGCTGAAGGGCGCAACGGGTATCCGCCTGCCACAGGCGATCGCGATAGGCCGCCGCGCCGATGTGGAGCGCCATGCCGGACACGTTCCAAACGCCTACTCGTTCAGACATCCGCATGCGGAGCTTCGATGGAGCAATGAACGCTCCAAGCCGAAGCCCCGGCAAACCAAAGAATTTTCCAAATGACCGCAAGACAATGAGGCCCTCAGCACCCCCGTGGCGCGCCATGCTTTGAGCAGGATCAAGGTCTGCATATGCCTCGTCAATGATCAGCCAACCGCCACGCGCGGCAAGCTTTTGACACGCCGCCTCCAAATCGACGGGATCAAATGCCCGGCCATCTGGGTTGTTGGGGTTGCACAGGATGACGGCGTCCGACGTTGCTGCATGCGCCAGAGGATTATCCGTCCGGATGACCGTTGCGCCAGAGGCCGTCCAGACCCGCACATGATCACCATAACTTGGATCGAGAATGGCAACGCTGTGCAGATCGAGCACGGTTGGCAGCAGGCGAATAACAAGTTCGCTCCCCGCTGTCGGCAAAACACTGGCGGCCGGTGCACCAAATGAGTGCGCCATCGCCTCGCTGCAGGCTTCATATGCCGTTAGCGTCGGCAGTGCATGGAGTTGGCTGGCGGCAATCGTGCCCACCGGCCATGGCGTTGGATTGATACCTGTAGACAGATCAATCCACGGTTCCGGCGCATCGGGGAAATCTGCCCGCATCTGGTCAAGCATGCCGCCGTGGATATGCGCATTGCTCATATGGCCACACCCCCTGCAATCACAACCGCGATGGCACACGCCAGAAGCAACATGGCCCGCACGTAGAGGTGCAATCCCCTTCGCAGATCCACAGCCATTGGGTCCGGTGCGGCGGCATTGAGCCATGGATCGCTGCTGGCCTGACCCGCATAGATCCGCGGTCCGGACAGACGTATGGCAAGTGCGCCGGCCATCGCACTTTCCGGCCAGCCGGCATTCGGGGAGCGATGCCGGGATGCGTCCCGCCACATGATGCGCCATGTACCGCGGTGCCCGCCCGCCAAGGCAAGGGCAATCCCCGTTATCCGCGCCGGTATGAAATTTACAACATCATCCAGGCGCGCTGCGAAACCTCCGAACGCCAGATACGCCTCACTGCGATGACCGATCATTGAATCCAGCGTGTTGATGGCTTTGCAAGCGGCCAGTCCGGGCAACCCTAAAAGGATGCCCCAGAACAGGGGGGCAACGACACCGTCCGATGCATTCTCGGCAAGGCTCTCCAGGCTGGCACGAACAATGCCTGCATTATCAAGTGATTGCGGATCGCGGCCGACGATCCGGCCGACAGCATCGCGGGCGGCTGAAATGTTTCCCGTTTCGAGTTCCCTCAACACGCCGACCACATGAGCATAAAGACTGCGCGAGGCGAGCAGGCTCGAGGCAATAAGCGCTTCGCAGAAAATCCCGAGAATTGAATTCGGCAACAGCCAGCTGACGACGCCCGCCACGCCCGTTGTGACACCAACCACGCTTAATGCTGTGACCACGCCCGCCAGATATCGCAAGCCGTGTGGAAGCGCTTTCTTATTCAGATGGCGCTCGAGAAATGAAATCAGCCCGCCAATCCAGACAACCGGATGCCTGATCCGCGCATAAATGCGCTCGGGCCACCCGACGGCAACTTCAATTGCCCATGCAGCCAGCATCAGTGCCGTGGCCATCACGGGTGTGAGGGCGACCAGCCAATGGGCCGCGCCAATGAAAAGAGCCGATCGATATCGAGCGCGGCTTCAAGACCATCTGCCAGTGCATCAATGGCCTTATCGACACCATCCTCGAAATTCATGGATGACTCCCAGCCGCTTCTTATCCGGCTGCACCATGCGGCACGATATGCGTCATCTGAAAAAATGCCGTGCAGATAAGTCCCTTCAATGCGTCCGTCAGCACTCTTTGCGCCGTCGGGTCCATCTTCAAGATGGATGAAGGGGCGTGCGAGATCAGCGCCCTGCGTATGACCTGCATGAATTTCATACCCCCCGACGGTCAGACCGGTTGCCGCACACGTGCCTTTAACCTGGCGGACCTGCTTGGTAGCCGCCATGTGGGTCTCGATGTCCAGCAAACCCAACCCATCGCGCATTCCGGGCGGACCATCCACCCCCTCAGGGTCAGCAATCCCTTGGCCCAGCATCTGCAGACCGCCACATAATCCCAGCACGCGGCCACCCGTGCGGGCGTGTGCCAGAATGTCATGGTCCCATCCTTGCGCTCTGAGGAAATCCAGTTCGCCCAGTGTTGATTTGCTGCCGAAGAGAATGATCACATCGCAATTGCGGGGGATGGGCTGACCTGGGGGCACCCATTGAAAATCAATTCCCGGTTCCATGCGCAATGGATCAGCATCATCGAAATTAGCCATCCGCGACAACATAGGCGCGGAGATGCGTATTGTGGCCTCGGGCTTTTCAATTGATTGAGATACTGTAACCGCATCTTCCGCCGGCAAATACGCCATTGCTGCGAGCCAGGGAATGACGCCCATGGATGGCCAGCCGGTGCGGCGTTCTATGTCCGCAAGACCATCATCAAACAGGGCTTGGTCGCCACGGAACATGTTGACCATGAAGCCTATGATCATTGCCGCATCTTCCTGTTCGAGGACGGTCTTTGTGCCGACCAGACTGGCGATGACGCCGCCCTTGTTGATATCACCAACAAGACAGACGGGCACACCTGCCTTACGGGCGAACCCCATATTGGCGGTGTCGTGCGCGCGCAGGTTTGTTTCCGCCGGGCTCCCTGCCCCTTCGACGATTATCAAATCATTGCTTGCTGCAAGACGGTCAAAGCTCTCAATAACCGCGCCCATCAGGTTGTGCCGATGGGCCATATAGTCTGCTGCTTCAAACGCATTCATGGCCTTGCCATGCATGACCAGTTGCGATGTGCGGTCTGACTGCGGCTTGAGGAGGACCGGGTTGTGATCCACATGCGGCTTGATACCCGCAGCACGGGCCTGAAGGGCCTGGGCGCGTCCGATCTCGCCACCGGTTTCGCAGGCAGCTGCGTTGTTGGACATGTTCTGAGGTTTGAAAGGCGCCACACGGAGACCTCGGCGCTGTGCGATGCGGCACAGTCCCGCAACGATGACGGACTTTCCTACATCGGAGCCCGTACCCTGAATCATCAGCGCACGGGCGCTCAAAGCGCACCTTCTATCTGTATATGGCTTCCGCTCACCGTGGCCCGGATACGGTAGATTTCCGCCAGCCGCTGTGGTGTGAGTGTGTCTGCCGGTGTTCCATCGGCGGCAAGTGCGCCACCCTTCATCCAGATGAGACGATCCGCGTAGCGCGCAGCGAGCGCCACATCGTGCAGGACAACCAGCGCACCACCGCCCTGCGCGACATATGACTTGATCAGATCCATCACACGAAACTGGTGGCGCGGGTCAAGGGCTGCCACCGGCTCATCGGCAATCAGGAGCGGCGCCTGTGCTGCAAAGGCGCGCGCGCAATGAACGCGGGCCAGTTCGCCCCCGGACAGCGTATCGGTTCTGCGCTCCGCAAGATGCGCAATGTCACAATCATGGATTGCCTGATCAACGGCGGCTGCATCCGCAGCACCCAGCCGCCCAAGGGCAGCGCCATGCGCAAAGCGACCGAGCGCCACAACATCGCGCACAATATTTGGCCAGGCGAGTGGCCTTGTTTGCGGCAGGTAGGCAACGCGGCGGGCCCGCTCGCCAGTTGACAATGCGCAGACTTCATCACCGCCAAGATATGTTGAGCCGCTCACCGGCTTCACGAGTCCAAGCGCTGCACGCAGGAGAGTTGTCTTGCCCGCACCGTTGGGGCCCAGCAGGGCCACCAACTCGCCGGGCTGCAGCACGAAAGATGCGTCCGCAATCAGGACCGTCTCGTCGGCATGCACTGAAATATTTTCAACATGCAGATCAATCATGGGTAGTCCGCCTTTGCATCGCAATCCAGGCGAATGCCGGTGCGCCGATAAGTGCGGCAACCACGCCGAGTTTCAACTCTGTATCCGTTGGCAAAACCCGAACCCCGACATCCGCCAATACGAGAAACACGCCGGACAACAGCGCCGATGGCAGCAGTGACCGGGCGGGATCGTGATTTACAAAGGGGCGGACAATATGCGGTGCAACAATGCCGACGAAACCGATGACACCGGCAATGGAAACAGCAGCGCCGGTCGCAAGCCCGGCACCGAGCACAACAAAGATGCGCTGTCGGCGAAGATTGACGCCGATACCGATAGCAGCCTCTTCACCAAGCGTGAGAGCTGAAAGACCGCGGCGGGTGGCAAACAGGATTGCAAGCCCTAGGGCCATGAAAGGTCCCGCAAGCGCAATATCGTTAAAGCTTCGGTTAGCGACGGACCCCAGCATCCAGTTGATCATATCGGAAAGCGAGAACGGGTTGGGCGCAAGGTTCATGAGCAGACTCATTACGGCCCCGGCAAAGCTGGAGACACCAACGCCGATCAAAATCAGCGTCACAACCGACTGTGTACGGATGGCTGCCAGTGCAATGAGCGCGGTGGCAGCAAGTGCACCGAGAATGGCGGCGATGGGCAAGATCAGCGGACTGAAGCTGACCAGCCCGTAGTAGAGTGCAAAAGTGGCACCCAGTGATGACGCGGCCGAGACGCCAAGCACGCCAGGATCCGCAAGGGGGTTGCGCAACAAGCCTTGCAATGCCGCACCGCTGGCCCCCAACGCCGCACCTACCGTGAAGGCCGCGAGCGCACGGGGCAAACGGATTTCCCATATGACCGTTATGTCGCCAGCCTCACCCACGCCCAACAGCGCAGCCAGCGCCCGGCCCATACCCATTGGCGTCGAGCCTATGAGGCAGGCGACGGCAAGGCTCACAGCGCTTGCTGCCAGCAATGCAATGGTTAGAAGGCGCGGCGACTTCACTTGGCCACCCCTTGTGCCAACGCTTCTATCGCGTCCATCAGGAACCAACCGCCACACGACGTCCATGCCCCCTGCAAATTCACTGTCGGGATATCCCGCATCTGCCTGCGCGCCATGGGATGGCGCATGGCACTCCAGGCGTCCTTGTGATTTGTATGGCTCTCGAAGAAGGCTGCCGCCACGAGGTCGGGTGTCTCATAGGCAAGCCGTTCCAACGGCAAGGACCGCCAACCCGGCTGTTCCTGAAAATTGGAGAGCCCCGCCGCCAGCAGCATTTCATGGATGAGTGAGCCCGGCCCGGACGTAACGCCCGACGGCGTCATGTAGAGCGCCTTGTAACGCGGCTCTGATTGGTGAAGCGACAACAGGCGGGCGTCCAGCTCCGACACCAGTTGTTCACCGCGTTGCCGCTCTCCCAGGCTTTCCGCCATTTCCATTGTGACCCGCTTCACGTCGTCAAGATTGGCGACCCAGCCCACATTGAGCACCGGCACACCTGCGCGCTGGAAAAGTGCTGCCGCACCCGGCCCACCGCCATAGGACCGCACGACCAGATCCGGCTGGGCGACCAACACATCCTCAGCCCTCGGCCGGATGGTGCGCAAGCCTTTCGCGGCCTCCCGCATATAGGAGAATGTTGAAGTCGCGTCGGGAGAGACGGCAAGAATTCGCTCCCGGTCCACAAGTTTCAGAACATATTGATCGGCACAGTAATCAAGGCTCACGATCCGCACGGCCTGTCCGGCTGCCGCAGCGTCCAGGCTGGCTGTCTCAGTGGCAGGGCCACATGCGACGGGCAGCAATGCCATCGCGAGGATCGTGAGCCATGATTTCATGCTTAGTACACGAGCCTCAGACCGAGCGAGCCTGAAAGGCCCGGCGTGCCATAGCCGAGTATCTGCTGGTAGTCAGTATCGAACAGGTTTTCGACCCTCCCGAAGACTTCAACTGACTCGCTCAACTCATAGGCGGCATTGGCATCCACCCTTGACCATGCGGCGACGGTACCATTGGCATCGGTTTCCTGCCCGTTATAACGCACAAGTATCGCACCGGAGAACGCCCCTTGCGGGTCAAAGGACGCCGTCAGATCACCTGAATGTTGTGGCACCCGCTCGAGTGCTTTGCCGTCGCTGTCTTCGGCATCGATATAGGCATAATTGGCTGCAACATTGAGCCAATCGGTAAGATCATAACCGCCGAACACCTCTATACCCCTCGAGTGCGCCTCGGCGATGTTGAAGTACCCACCGCCCGCGAAGGAGAACGAGATCAGGTTCTTGGTATCCTGATCGAAATAGGTGATACCCAGATTTCCTTTGCCATCGGAGGTCCGGAGATCGACGCCAATGTCGAAAGCATCCGCCTTTTCAGGCTTGAGATCCGCATTTGGTACAGTGGCACCACAGCAAACATACGTCGTCTGGAAGAGGGTCGGCGCCTTGAACCCTTGCCCCCAGCTCGCACGCAAGGTGATTTCTTCCACGGGTGTATAGGCCGCAGCCACGCGCCCTGTCGTCTCACTTCCAAATTTCTTGTGGTCATCCAGGCGAATGCCGCCGGTCACGGTCAATCCCTCGACGGGCTTTGCTTCGTAGAGGGCGAAGAAGCCATTTATGGATGTTTCCTGACTGTTGGCCGTGCTGATCTCGCGCTCAGCACCAAACCCCAACTTGTTCGCATCATCAATTTCGACGGCGCCCTGGTAGCGGAAAATTTTGCGCTCACCTGATGAGCTGAAGTTCTGGACACCGGCCGTATAGTTTCGCCGCCTGATTTCAGAATACCCGGCAGAAAATGTATTCTCCATGCGACTGTCAAAAAGCGGCAGATCAAGGGACAGATTGCCGGACAGCTCTTCCACCTTGCTGAGCTCATCGCCATCCGCGACCTTGCCTTGGGCTGCACCGCTGTAGCTGTCAAACTCATTCTCGGAGTCTGTGTACCGGACATTCGCATCAACCCGGGCATCATTGGGCAGGTTCACACCGCCCTTGCCTGAAAAGGCAATGCTCTTGAACCCGTCTTCTTCCGAGTTTCCATTGTCTTCGTCGGCCTTGGAGATGCCGTTGCTGCTGGTACCGGTAACCGCCAGACGGAAATTACCAGACTCATTGCCACCGTCCACGGAACCGCCGCTGCGGATGGTGTTGTATGATCCATACTCGGTGAATGCCGTCCCGCCAAAGCCAGTGATGGGTTGCTTGGTGGTGATGCTGACGACACCACCGATTGCATCGCTTCCCCACAGCGTTGACTGCGGTCCTTTGAGAATTTCGATCCGTTCGATGTTCTCGGTATCAAGCCGGGCGAAGTTGAAACCGCCGCCAGGTGTGGATGGGTCGTTGACAGGAACCCCATCAATCAACACCAACGTCTGCTCACTTGACGCGCCACGAATACGTACCGTGGCCTGACCGCCGAACGGTCCATTCTGGTTTACGGTCACACCCGGCGCCGATGCGATGGCATCGGATGCAAAGTCAAAACCAAGCTTCTCAATATCTTTAGCAGTGATGACGGATACGCTTGTGCCCACCTCATTGGCTGTCTGGCCGAGACGTGAGCCTTCAATGACGATGGTGTCGAGCAAAATAGCGTTGTCGTCCGTCGCGTCTTGCGCGGTGGCAGGCAACGCAAGGCCAGTGGCGCATGCGCCCAGTAAAATCAGGCGAAAATACATAATAAAACCCCCGACGCGCCGCCGCCCGGTTGCGCATCTTCCATAACGACATATCTGGCCACACTCAGATCGAGTGCAGGCGGCCAGGCCCATTGCGATGTCGCTACTGAGGAAAGGCGCTGCCTTCCCGCCCGCTGGTACTGCTCCCGGACCACGGACGAACGACGCGACGGCAGGTTTCCTGACTCACCGGTCAATCGCGCCCGACCGCCTTCCCAGAATTATATTCCAGTGGCTTATTGGTCGTGCGCTAGCGGCTTACAGTTACGGGCATAGTCCCGGATTTCCACCGGGTTCCCTCTTAGCCCCCGCTAAAGGGGCACCATCATTGGTGAGATATCATTGATTTCGGCGGGCCTGTCAACGGAGCTGCGGCGCGGCTTCCACCTAGAAGTCGATGCCCCGCTGCGCCTTTATGCCGGCAGCAAACGGGTGTTTTATCTCCCGCATTTCACTTACAAGGTCCGCGTAGTCGCATATTTCAGGCTTGGCATCACGCCCCGTCAACAGCACGCTGGTACGGTCCGAGCGTGCTTCAAGCCCGGCCAGAACAACGGCGGTTTCCAGATAGTCGTATCGAAGCGCGATGTTGATTTCGTCCAGGACGATCAGATCATAATCGCCGCTGGCCATCATCTCACAGGCACGGGCAAAGGCTGCCTGCGCGGCCTTGATGTCGCGCTCTTTGTCCTGTGTGTCCCAGGTAAAACCCTCGCCCATCGTGTGCCAGTGCAGATCATCTGGGAAGCGACCGAAAAACTGCCGTTCCCCGGTTACCCATTTGCCCTTGATGAACTGAACAACGCCGGCTTTGTGGCCCCAACCAAGGGCACGCGCAATGACACCGAATGCGGCGCTGGATTTTCCTTTTCCGTCACCGGTATTCACCAACACCAAACCACGTCCGGGATCTGTCGCTTCCCCGGTTTTCCGGGCCTGTTCGGCCTGCAGCGCTTTCATCTGGTTCTTGTGGTCGTCTTTATCGCTGCTCATGTAGCACCTCAATGGAAGAATTTTCAGGTGGGCCAGTTTTCGGGTAACGGAATTGCCGCACCAAATTCCGGCGATGCGGAAAAATGCTCGACTGTATCGCCGCGCGCAAGCGCTGCCTTGATGACACCTGAATGCGTCACCAGCAAATGATCGGATCCCGCAGCCTGATAGTCGTGCAAGGCATCCATCACGCGGGCGCGCAACATGGCAACGCTTTCGCCACCATGCGGGCGGGCGTTGAGAAAGTCACTTGCCCATAGATCAAGCTCATGACGCGGCAGGTCGCTCCACGCCCTTCCCTCCCACGCACCGAAATCCATTTCCCGTATGCGTGCCTCTAACTGCACGGGAAGGCCCATTTTCTCTGCGATCGCATCGGCGAGAATGCGGCAGCGCTTCAACGGGCTGGAGACAATGGCGGCCGGTCGGGAAAGGCGCGGCAGAATGGCCCTGACTTCCGACGCGAAGCTCGAGGCAACGTCCATATCCATGCGGCCATAGCAGATGCCGTCGGCGACCAATGGTGTCGTGTGCCGCAGGAGTGTCAGAGCCATGCAAGGAGTCCAAGATATATCCCGATCTCACTCACCTGCTGTACGGAACCCAGAGTATCGCCCGTGTATCCGCCTAACCGGCGTTCAAACAGGAAGCGGATGAAGATGTGCCCAGCGGCCAGACCCAATACTGCACAGCCTGCGGCCAATACCGAAAAGCCGATGGCAATGACCAGCAACGCGGCAACACCCGTCAACAACGCGACGATAAGTCCTCCGGCATCGATACCTTCTGCCGTCGGCTTTCCCGTTCCCTCTTCGCGGGCATAGGTGCTGCTTGCAATGACCAGAACGCTTGAAAGGCGCGACAGCGTATGGGCGGTAGTCAATACAAGGACCACTGCCACGGCAGGCAGACTGCCCAGGGCAACTGCCTTTATCGCCAGCACCATGACCAGAGCCGCCGTGCCATAGGTGCCGATGCGGCTGTCCTTCATAATCGCAAGTGCATGTGCCTGATCCCGACCACCCACACTGTCGAACGTGTCCGCCAGGCCGTCCTCGTGGAATGCACCCGTCACGAGAAGCGTTGCAGCCATTGAAAGGAGCACGCCAAGTTCCGGGTTGAAGATGGATGTGCCGACCCAATACGCCAGCGCGGCAATGACGCCCACCACGAAACCCACAAGCGGGTAATAACGGACCGCAGAGGCGAAGCGTTCTTGCGTAAATCCAATGTCGCGCGGCAATGGCAGGCGCGTCATGAACTGAAGCGCCAGCAGAAACACGGAAACTTCGTGCCGTAGGTGCTCCATCATGCTGGTCCACTCACACCTGCGTCATCAAAACTTGCCATCTCATTCAGCATGGCGGCTGCGGCCTTGACGAGCGGCCAGGCAAGCAGTGCACCGGTTCCCTCGCCCAGCCGCATGCCCAAATCCAGCAGCGGGATGATGTCGAGGGCTTGTAAAACCAAACGGTGACCGGGCTCTTCGGACACATGCGCATAAATCAAATTGTCGGCGATCGCCGGGTCGTCCTTTACCGCCACCAGTGCCGCAGCGGTTGCGATGAAACCGTCAACAATCACCAATTTTCTTGCCGCCGCGGCACCCTGCATCGCCCCGGCCATCATGACGATCTCGAACCCGCCATACTGGCGCAACGCTTCAAGCGGCGGCAGGGGTGCGTCTGTGCGCGCCGCAGCTTTATGCAGCAGTGCCTGCTTGCGTGACAAACCGACTCCATCAAGGCCGGTGCCACGACCGATCAAGCTCTCCAGTGGAGCGTTGAGGATTTTATGGGATATCAGCGCGGCAGAAGATGTATTGCCGATGCCCATTTCACCGAAGCATATGGCATCTGCCGGTGTTTGCGCACCAATGGCGCGACCGGTCTCCATGGCAAGGCTGCATTGCTCAACACTCATGGCCGGGCCAGCTATGGCATCCTGCGTGCCGGGCCCAACGCGCTCGGACCGAAGATCCGGGTGCTCCAACTGCTGACCCGCAACACCAGCATCGACCACTTCAAGTGATGCTCCTACCGAGCGCGCAAACACGTTGGCCGCAGCACCGCCGGACAGGAAATTCAATACCATCTGCCGGGTGACCACCTGTGGAAATGCACTGACACCTGACAGGGCCATTCCATGATCGGCTGCAAAGATTATGAGGTGGCATGTCTCCATGCGCGGTGAAACGGATTGCTGGATACGTGCGATCTGCGCGGCCAACAGTTCCATGCGGCCGAGCGCGCCCTGCGGCTTTGTCTTGCCATCGATCTTTGCCTGCAGCAAAGCCTCGAAATCCGTTGTGAGACCATCTTCCATGGGCCAGTGATAGTGGATCACCCGGGCTGCTGAAAGGGGCATCTCCTACAGCCCCTTTCGGCCAGATTCCGGCCTAGCCCGTCATATTTCCCAATTGATGGCAAAGGCATTAGAACTATGCACGCGGGCAGCGGGAGCACGTTTTCAATTCCATGAATGCGTCACGCGGTCTTGATATCCACACGAAGTCAGGTGAGCACCATGAAACGTATCCTCCTTGCAGCCCTTGGCGCATTTGTTCTTCTTGTTGCTGTCGTGCTTGTCCGCACCGTCATGTTTACGGCCCCGGAAGCGTCAGGTCTTGAACCTGTATCCTACAATCCGGACCGAAATGCGCTTGCCACGCAGATGTCGCAGGCCGTGCAGTTTCAAACGATTTCATATGACGACACGGTTACGCCCAACAAAGCAGTATTTGAGAGCTTTGTTGCATGGCTTGCCGATACGTATCCCCTCGCGCATCAGATCATGCAGCGCGAGATGGTTGCTGATCATACAATTCTGCTGAAATGGGAAGGGGTCGATGGCGCGGCGAAACCCGTATTGCTGACTGCGCACTATGATGTTGTGCCGGTCATTCCAGGAACGGAAGAGCTATGGACGCACCCGCCTTTCGCTGGTGACGTGGCGGATGGTTATGTATGGGGACGCGGTACGATTGACGACAAAGGCCCGCTGATTGCCATCATGCATGCAGCGACACTTCTGTTGGAGCAGGGCTTTCAACCGCAGCAGACGGTTTATCTGAGTTTTGGGCATGACGAGGAAAAAGGCGGCCCTCTGGGTGCCGCCGGTGTTGCCGCGCATCTCAAGTCTCAAGGCGTGCAGCTTGGCTGGTCCCTGGACGAAGGCTCGTTCATACTTGATGGCGTTATTCCCGGCATGGACAAACCGGTGGCGATGATAAATGTCGCCGAAAAGGGCTATACAACGATTGACCTTGTTGCCCACGCGGTCGGTGGCCACTCTTCGATGCCACCGTCTGAATCCGCTGTCAGCAAACTTGCCCAAGCCATTCTCAAACTGCACAACGCACCACTGCCCGGCGGGCTGGACGGGGTCACGGGCGATGCCTATGAGAGCATTGCCCGCCATATGCCGTTCATCCAGCGGATGGCGTTTGCAAACCAGTGGCTTTTCGGCGGCTATATCACGTCGCAGATTGCAGCCTCACCGGCAGGCAATGCCATGCTGCGGACAACGACGGCACCCACGATGCTCTCCGCCAGCATCAAGGAAAATGTGATGCCTATCACGGCGACGGCCACGGTCAATTTCCGTCTTCATCCGCGCGATACGGTGGAATCCCTTTTGGCACATGTGCGTGCTGCGATCGACGATGACGCGATTGAAATCGTTCTTCGGCGTGGCAGCGAAGCATCACCGGTCGCGTCCAAAAACTCCAATGGCTTCAAAGCTCTTGCTGCAACGACGCAAGACGTCTTGGGAGATGTGGTTACAACACCCGGCCTGACCGTTGCAGGCACCGACAGCAAGCACTATGGCCAGGTTGCAGACGATGCCTACCGCTTCAACCCAATGATCGTGAACAGCGAAGACATTTCAGGCGTGCATGGCACCAATGAACGCGTGTCGATCGATAATCTGGTCCTGGCGACAGATTTTTATATGCAGTTGCTCACGAACCTGAATGCGCAAGCGCCATCCAAATAGGTATCGTGGATGGTTACTGCCGGCGCAGAATGATGTCCGCGTCGGCAGCATCGTTCAGGATTTGCAGATCGTGCTCTGAATTCACGTTGAAGAAAGACCCATCCAAGGTGGTCGCATTTTCGTCAATCCAGCGCACATCAAGCCGCTTCAGAACTTTATGAAGGGCGCGCACATCCTCGGCCATCAAAAGATGTTCGATATCCGCCGCACGGCTTACCGGCCAAAGTGCACACGCATTCTCTGACCGGCCGTTCACCCGTATGGCTATCGGCGCATTTCCTTTGGCGTGTGCCTCGAGTCCCCCGGCAAGAATGTCCACGAGATTTTTGGGAATGAGTGGAACGTCACATGGCGCACAGAGAAGATGTGTTGCCTGCACAGATACAGCCCAATGCAGCCCGGCAAGAATGCCGGCAAGGGGGCCCATTCCCTCATAGACCCCATCATCGATGCTTGCGACGTCAAGATCGTGAGAGGCACCTGCCACGGCAAGATGCGTGACCTGCGGGCGCACGCGTTCTGCCACGTGCTGAATGAGGGGGCGTCCTTTGTAGCGCGCCTGCGCCTTGGTTGACCCAAACCGGCGGCTACGCCCTCCCGCCAAAATGACAGCGGCAATGCTGGTCATCTGTTCACACGGCACGCGATATTTTTGAGCATTTTGCGGACAGTATCCTCATGGTCGAGCGCACAACGTCCATCTTCCCGGACTACCGTTCGGCCTGGCTACGGCGACTTGAGCGCCGCTGAATAGCGGCTTGGATACGTACCTGCCGCTCGCGGCTGATTGGATAGTTCCAGATAACAACCATGGAGCAGAATGAAAGCACAAGCGGAACAAGGCAATAGACGACCAGAAGCATACTGATCCCCTGCTCAGTCTGTGTCTTCGCCTGAACTTCGAAGCCTCCCCAGGCCAAGACCGGAAGCGCTATGCCGATACCCAGCGCTTCGAAAATCTTTCTCACCATTCCCAAAAACGACACCAGAAAGGCCGAGCGGGACCGCCCGCTTTTCAGGGTGTCCAGATCACCGATATCCGCGAGGATGGATAGACCAAGTATGGCACCAGCACTGCTGGTGAATCCCTGCACGGCGGAGATCAGCAACATTGCGGGAAACACCGCGTCGGGCATGGCAGGCTTCAGCCACAAGACAACCGGTGGCACCATGGCAAACGCGGCAATATTGATACCCGCCGCACATGCGAGCGCCTTATGTTTACTGAACCGGCCCGCAAGATGCACCCAGACCGGGGCACCAATCATCGCACAGATAAACAGTACGAAGATGAGGAGGGGTGCCTGCTCACCCAGCTGCAATGCATGCTGAAAGAAAAGGACGGCAACACCTGTACCAACCGACATGGAAAGCGCGCCGAACATGGAGGCAACGAGCAAGAAGCGGAACGGGCCATTGGCCAGAACGATCTTCAGCCCCTTGGTGAACGGCAGATGCGGTGCGGGCACCACGTTGGGTTCCTTGACGCGCGCCAGTAACCAGATTGTCCCAAGAGGAATAAGCAGGATGGTGGACCAGCCAAGCCAGGCCATGGCGCCACGGCTTGTGGCGACATCCTCGCCACCACCCGTGATAACCGCATAGGCAACCGGTATTGAAATGGCGATCAACAAACCACCCTGCAGGAACAGTTCGCGCGTTCCGGAGATGCGGCTGCGTTCCTGATAGTCCGTGGAAAGATCTGCACCCCAGGCCACATAGGGGATCGCCATCAGGGTGAATGCCAGATAGATAGCTGAGATGGCGACGAACAGATAGAGATTGCTCACGTCGTCCGGCGGCATAAAGAGCATGATTGACGCGGCAATCATCAGTGGTGCCCCGACCAGAATCCACGGCCTCCGCCTGCCCCAGCGGGACCGGGTTTTATCACTCAGATGGCCAATCAGTGGATCGGTCACCACATCGCTCAACCGGGCCGCCATGAGGATGAACCCCACAACAGCAAGATCGAGACCGAGGGTTGAAGCATAGAAGGCGGGGATGTAGATGCCGATCGGCAGCCCGATAATGGCGAGCGGCACCACGAACTGGCCATAAGCCACCAGTGTCCCGGCACCCTGACGCGCATCGCCTGCTCCACTACCGGTCATAGGCTTTCTTTCTCCCGCACTGACAAAAGAATCCGGCCGCGATGCTCACACACCGCGACCGGGAACACGAGCTGAGGAAGAAAGCCCGTGGAGGATGCCGTGACAGGCTCTAGCGGCGGCCTGCCCGACGCAGGGCACTGGGCGTGAACATATTGTCGTCCACACTGTCCACAGCAACGTAATTCGCGTTGCCATCACCGACAATCAGATTGTCTGCGATATAGCGCCCGGCATTCAGATCGAAGTAAAAATCCCCGGACGTCACGCAGGCAGGGATTTCAGGGGCCATAAAGATATGGTTCTCCTGAAAGCGCCATAGTTTGTCGTGCCCGTCATAGAGATCCGCCACAAGGATCGTCCAGGTGTCTTCATCGATATAAAACACCCGGCGTTTGAATACATTGCGGGCATCTTCCTTGACCGTCGCTTCAACGACCCAGACCCGGTGAAGCTCATAGCGGGTCAAATCACGGTTCGGAAATTTTTCGCCAACGATGTCATCAATGCTGACATTCGCCCCGCGCAACTGAGCTGCATTGTAGGGGACATAATGTTCCTGCTTGCCGAGGAGTTTCCAGTTGTAGCGGTCACCCGGGCCATTGAACATAAAGGTCTGATCGAATGTTCGCAGGTCATCCTGGCTTGGCACCGGATTGTCGTAGCTTGCTGTTGGCGCCTTCTTTACGCGTCGCAGGCCGGGAATATAGCCCCATGTGTCATTCGGTCCGTTATACGGTTCCAGTGACAGTAAAACACCACCCACAGCTACGGCTGGCGCCGTCTGGGTATAGATGAGTTTGCCCATATACCCGTCACTCTCGTCCTTGGTCTTACCTGAGAAGAACGGTTTCAGGATTTTCATCCGGCCGACATTGAGGTTGTACCCGCCATTGCCGCGGACAACAGCCATGCTGACCGTGTGGTCCTCTGCTCTCCCGCGGAAAGCCGTGCGGTGATTGAGAACCGTTTCCCATCCGTTTTCAGGAAGCGGAAAGAGAAACCCTCCATAGCCGGAAAGGATTTCACCGTCGGGACCTACGCTGGCTTCGGTGATGTTGGCTTTGGTCCGCTCATAGATATCATCCGGATACCCGCAACTGCGGCGGGTGGGATAGATGTCCATCCGGTAGTCATCGTACCTCTTGATGAGTTCGATCTGCCCCTTGGACAGTTTGTCCGCATACTGATCCACATTCGATGCATCGATTGTGAAGAGTTTTTCATCACTTGCAAACAGATCGACACGCGGATCACCAGCCGACCACCCCGGTACGGGATCGGTGTTGCCACCGGTCCATGCTGGGATGCTGCCATCGGCATTGCCGGCGCGTTCGGCGCCAACCGGTGTAAGTACGCCACCAAGGTCGCTTGCATCCGCGGCCTGCAGCGCATTCGTCATAGCCATCGATGCCAAAAGTGCGACGACGCCACCCGATATTTTTGTTGTCTTATGCATTTCCATTTTCCCTTTTCGAGTTCCAAGACTGCCTGAGGCTCAGAACGAGTAGGACGCGGTTAAGCTGACGTAGTCGCGGTCGGAGTTGCGCGAAATAAGCCCCCCGCCCTCGTTTTCGGTGTAGCTGACGGTTGCCGACAGATTGTCGCGGAATGTTGCTGTCATCCCGACGGTCAAGCCTGACTGACCTTCGATGGGTGTGCCCGCCGTTGAGCGGTCGACGGCGGTACCGTTCACATCCAGGGTGTAGCTGATGCTGGGTTTGAGCGTGAATTCGGAGCCGAAGACATTCGTGTAGATGGCACTTGCCGAAACAATTCCGCCCCACGCTGTGGTGTCACCGGACACCCCTGCCGGCTTGCCGCCGGGATAGTCCACGGCACCAACTTCAACGATGACGTCCATCTGATCCGCACCGACATACCCAGGTATGGCCCCGATATATTCGAGCCCCGGACCGATCGTGACGGCGGCATTCGCGATATAGTTCCAACGGTCGCCATAGGTGACGCCATTGATTCTGGATGGCCCGAGATTGGTCACAGCCTGCAGCGTCGCAGCTGTCAGCGCGTCGTCCATCATCAGCGGATAGTCGGGCTGATAGGCCGCTTCAATCCCGATGGATAACGGGCCAGCCGGAAAGCTGACGCTTGTTCCGTAGAGGTCAATGTCCTCAGGGTAATAGGCATAGTACCCGGCGGGACCCGCGGTGAAGAAAGGCGGCACAAACGTGAATGCGAAATTGCCTGTTGCCGACAGATAAGGAGTCTTGGCGTGATACCGCAGATAGAACGCGCTCAGCTCTGTCGCCAAACTGTCCATGTAATAGCGTGTAGCCACACCAAACTGACCACCATCGCGGGGGCTGATATCCCCCAGCTTCGGAATACCTGCACCGAGGCCTATGAGCTGCTGTGCCGTCAGGCCTGTTCCACCCGGATCGCCGGCGAAGAAGAAACCCTCAGCCCCCGGACCAAGTATGTCATCGGTGGAAAAGAACGTGCCCGTCGGGAGAAGGTCACTGCGGCGCCAGCCGAGTTGATAGTACCCTTCAACACTCAACCCCGGCAGAACGCCAATATTGGCGTAGAACATCGGCGAGGGCAGATAGGCTTCGCGGATGTTTGTACCAGGGGTCACAACTTTGGCGACATCAATCGCGTTTGATTGAGAGATGCCACCGGGCAAGAACAGCGCTTCGCCCCAGTTGATAACCTGATTGCCGAAACGCAGGGTCACGGGGCTGTCGCCGACGGTGAAGTCACCGTAGATGTAGGCATCGTAAATTTCGAGGCCAGTCCCGCCGGCATCCTTGGCGTCTTCCGAAAGAGTTGTCCGGCGCGTATCACTCGCGTCGTTCATAACAAAATCGTAGAAGTAGCCCAAGCGCACAAATGCACCGACATTCTCGTTGCTCAGATGCAGCTCGTGCATCATTCGCGTAGAGGCTGAAAAGAAGTCGCCGCGATTGTAGTTCAGATTACCATCATCAAAGTTTTCAGACGCCGTCGCGGTATCTTCACCGCCATTGCGGACCGAGATGAGTTTCTTGTCCTGCTCAGATGTGCGGATGCCCATTCCGATCGAAACTGTTGACGTGATGTCCAGTTTCAGATCGTCGAGCCCCTCTGCGTGAGCAGCCGGCGTAACCACTGTCAATGTTGCTGCGGTAAGGGCCGCGGATGCGCACCCTCCCATCAGCAATCGCGTAAGATTGCTAATCATAATTCCCTCCCAGGATCACCGGAATTACCGCTCTTCGGCGATTGTCCGGATTATGTTTCCGTCTCCTATGGATGACGGAACCGCAGTCCCCCCTCTGCGGCGCAGGGCATCAAACGTCGGTGGATTTGATTGAAACCACCGGCGCAAATTCATCCTCCAATGCTGCGTGAAATGTCAGAATCGTGTTGTTGCCTTCCAGGTGCACACCGACAGGACTCTTGCTGGACAGGTGTATCCCTGTTCCAGATAGCCGGGTGCCTTCAATGGCAATCCGATCGCCTTTTGGGCGACCCAGTATGATCAGGTTGGTGCGCCCGTCCTTTTGTGTGAAACGGACCGGCATTCCATTGGCGGTTTCAGTGTCAGAGCTCCCACGCTCACCATCTGCCGGTGCCGTCAGCGGGTAGACGGGGCTGGCGCCGTAAACCGCATCGCCGTTCGATGCCAGCCAGTCGCCGAAGAACTTTAAACGATCAAGTTGTTGCGGCGGAATCCGTGCGTCGAACCCGCGGGGACCGACATTGAGCAGAAGGTTACCGCCCTTCGACACCCCATCAATGAAATCAGATAGCAGCGTTTCAGGATCGGCATAGTCCTCGTCGCGGTCGTTTCGGTTGTAGGCAAATGAGTGGCTCATGCCACGGGTTGCTTCCCACTTCTTCTTCTGGATCGTGCTGAAGCGCGTGTATTCCGGTGTACGGAAATCACTGTGAGGAATGGGCTGCGGGATGACGCCATCGACCCGGTCCGGGTGCTTGCGGATATAGCGCTTTGCCAACATGTCTACGATCCGGCGCACGCTCTTGCGGCGTAACAACCCGCGCCCGAAGCTGGCATGGACCCAACGATCGTTCACCACACCTTCAGGCACTGCGTTGTAGTAATCGGCAAACAATTCAAGCAGGTCATCAAATCCGGTCGGCCAGGAAATATCGTTCCAAAGGACGCTGGGCTCGTAGCGCTCTATCAGTTCACGCGTCTGAGCCATCGCATAGGCCGGATAATCACCGCCCGGTGTGGACCCCAGGAAATCCGCAAGCGTTCGAAGGGGCTCGCGGTTGAATGTCCAGTCGATGCCGCCGGAGTAATAGATGCCAAACCGCATGCCCTGCGCACGCACTGCGCGCGCCAGTTCACCAACCACGTCGCGTTCAGTGAACCAGTTCTTCTCATGCCGGTTTGCAACATTGCTGGGCCACAGACAGAAGCCGTCGTGGTGCTTGGTTACCAGGACGACATACTTGGCCCCGGCGTTTCGGAAACTCTCCGCCCACTCATCGGGATCCCATTGCTTGAGACCATCAAGGAACGGCTCCTTGAACGCAGTGTAAGGCTGGTTGCCATACTCGCTCGCATGGAAATCGGCAGATGGCGTACCCGGCACCTTGATCGCGTTCTGGTACCACTCCGTATAGGGCGTCATCGCAACAGCGCGGTCGTAGTTCTCCTTGAAGGCATCCGAAATGCTGCCCGCGCGCGGCGCAAAGGCAGGAATGGAGAAGACACCCCAGTGAATGAAGATGCCGAATTTGGCTTCGTCATACCATTGCGGAAGCGCACGGGCGTTCAGCGACTTCAGATCTGCGGAATAACGGGTCAACGGGTTGCCTCCTCGGCACGGGTAAATTCATGCTCTGCCACAGTTCTTTGGTGCTGCTCGCCAAGCCCATCGATTCCGAGATGCATCGTCTGCCCGGCGTGCAGATAAATCGGTTCCGGCTTGATCCCGAGACCCACACCCGGCGGTGTACCGGTGGAAATCACATCACCCGGCTGCAGGCTCATGAATTGAGAGATGTAGCTAACGATCTCCGGCACCTTGAAGATCATGGTGCGGGTGTTGCCGTCCTGACGGCGCACGCCATCGACCTCAAGCCACATGTTGAGATTATGCGGGTCCGGCACTTCGTCGCGCGTGACAAGCCATGGTCCAATGGGGCCAAACGTGTCTGCGCTTTTACCTTTAACCCACTGGCCGCCGCGCTCCATCTGGAACGCACGCTCGGACAGATCATTGACGACACAGTAACCGGCAACATGCTTCATCGCGTCGGCGATGCTGACGTAACGCGCCTCACTCCCGATCACGACGCCCAGCTCGACTTCCCAATCGGTTTTGGTGGCGCCGCGCGGAATGATGGTGTCGTCGTTCGGACCGCAAATTGCGCTTGTTGCCTTGAAGAAGAGAACCGGCTCTTCAGGCACATCCATCCCGGATTCAGCCGCGTGGTCACTGTAATTCAGCCCCACGCATACGAACTTGCCGACATTTGCCACACAGGGGCCAAGACGCGCGCCTTCCGCGACAACCGGCAACGAGCTGGTGTCGACAGCCGCAAGTCCGGCAATCGCCCGATCATTCAGGAGATCACCATTGATATCAGGCACTACGGAAGAAAGATCACGGACACGCCCCTGCGCGTCTATCAGACCCGGCTTTTCTTCTCCCGCTGCTCCAAAACGCAATAATTTCATTTCATTGTCTCAGACATTGCTCCAGCCGCCATCAATCGTCAGCACACTGCCTGTCATGAAGGCGGCAGCATCACTGGCGAGGTAGACGGCTAGCTCTGCGATTTCTTCTGGTTTTCCGATACGGCCCATGGGTTGGCGCGCGATGAAAGCCGCGCGCGCGGCCTCATAGTCGCCTTGCGCACGCATGCGCTGATCAAGCGATGGTGTTTCCACCGTGCCCGGGCAAATTGCGTTGCAGCGGATACCGTCTGCCACGAAGTCCGCGGCAATTGATTTGGTGAGACCGATAACCGCCGCCTTGCTGACGCCGTAGACGAAGCGATTGGGCACGCCAATGACCGACGATGCCACAGATGACATATTGATAATGCTGCCGCCACCTGCGGCAATCATTGCCGGCAGAAAGGCCCGCACCATGCGGTATGGCCCGCGTGTATTCAGATCCATGGATGCAGCCCATGCCGCTTCATCGCATTCAAGGATGGTGCCGTGATGCACAAACCCGGCGCAGTTGAAGAGGATATCGACAGCGCCGGTTCTCTCCGCCAGCAGCTGGATCGCATCTGCATTGGTCACATCGAGCGTGTGTACGGTCGGCACATCAAGCGTCTCAAGCGCAGCTGCATTGATATCCGTTGCAATGACATTTGCGCCCTCGGCTGCCATGGCCAATGCCGTCACACGACCGATGCCCTGCCCGGCAGCTGTGACCAGCGCCGTCTTTCCTGCGAGGCGGCCAATCGCCCCTGTTTCGCGGGTCTGGGATTCAATCTGCATGGAAGACCTCTTCCATGGGTGCCCACTTCTCGCCTTCAGCGCAACTTGCGAACGGCTTCTGGCAGGGGTCCGTGAACGTCCACCACCGGCGCGTCTGCTCATGCGCTGCCATACGCGCCATGTCCGCGTCGAAATCGGTGCCGGTATATTCCCAGTAGCTGAACAGCAGGTTCTCGGGCTCGCGGAGGAAAATCGAGTAGTTGGTGATGTTGCAGTCCCGGATCATCTTGAGAACTTCCGGCCAGACATCGGCGTGCAACTTTTTGTATTCCACGACCTTGTCAGCGTTGAGCGAGATGGCTGAACCCATCCGTTGCATGTGAGGCTTTGTCATCATCATGTCCCCTATGCGGCCTGCCGGATGGCTTGGGTGATCTGGCTGCGCCCCTTGATGGCATCCCAATCCCAGGCGATGCCAAGACCGGGGACCTTTGGCGCAAGGGCCTTGCCGCCCTTGAACTCAAGGCGTGAGGTTGTGATCGCATCGAGCTGCGGGATGTACTCAACCCACCTGCCGTTCGGCACCGCACATGCGAGGGAGACATGCAGCTCCATCAGAAAATGCGGCGCGACGTCTATGTTGAATGTTTCTGCAAGATGGGCCGTCTTGAGCCACGGCGTTATGCCGCCAATGCGCGCACAATCCACCTGTACGATGGAGCAAGCCCGTTGCTGCAGATATTCACGGAAATGGGCGGCGCCATAAAGCGACTCGCCGACAGCGATGGGGGTTGATGTCGATGCACAAAGCCTGATGTGCCCACCCAGATCATCTGCCGGCAGAGGCTCCTCAATCCAGGCAAGAT
>Ga0307929_1000128_pt1 | contig 75469 bp, 66 predicted proteins | sample AceLakmetage1330_FD_203160 | JGI IMG/M metagenome (GOLD analysis project Ga0307929, IMG submission 203160) | Saline water microbial communities from Ace Lake, Antarctica - #1330 | ecosystem: Environmental > Aquatic > Non-marine Saline and Alkaline > Saline | place: Antarctica: Ace Lake...
GTAAATGTGGTTCCACTGTCAACGTCGGACTCAACGGATATTGTCCCATCGTGCCGCTTAATAATAGAATGGACCAAAGCAAGCCCAAGCCCGCTACCCTTAACGCTATCAAAGTTCTGAGTGGTGAAATAGGGATCAAATATTTTATCTATACTTCCGGGAGAAATACCATAACCGGTATCAGCTATGGTTATTTTCAGGTAACTCCCCTCCACAAGCTCCGACGTTGCAACATTTTGAGTAAAATTAGAACAACATATTGTAATATTACCACCATCGGGCATCGCCTGCTTGCTGTTCATAATCAGATTCTGCATGACCTGACTGATCTGGGCAGGATCAATATTTGCTGGCCAGAGTTCGTCATCAAATTCATACTGAACTTTGACAGCGCTTCCACTCAAAGCAAAATCAGCTGAATCTTCTATTATTTCAATAAGTGATGCCAGAGTTCGAACCGGAACGCCCCCTTTGGAGAATGTTAAGAGCTTCTGGGTCAGATCCTTGGCCCGTAATGAAGCTCTTTTAGCAGGAGCCAGAAACAAATAGCCGGGATCTTCTGGAGCCATCACCGACATACTGAGACTGAGATTGCCAAGAATCGCGGTCATGATATTATTAAAATCATGGGCAAGACCACCGGCAAGCACGGCAATAGATTCCATTTTCTGCCCCTTCAACAACCGCTCTTCCATATCTTTTCGGCCGCTGATATCATCCACAACCCAGACAACTCCTTTCGCAAGATCAGGTGGTGAGTTTTGATCAATGGCCTTCCCTGAAAGCATACACCACAGCGCTTGACCGTCTTTTTTACGCAGCTGGTATTCAACCTGGATTTGCTCACCTGAAACGAGAGAATTATAGAATCTTTTGCCAAAATCAACAAACCCTTCTTCGGAAAGATGAAATTGCTGCATCCCAATCCCTTCCATTTCCTCCGGTGAATCATATCCCATAACATCGGCAAGTCGCTGGTTACAGCGAGCCAGTATTCTTCCCCCTTGCAACAGCATAATACCCGCCATAGAGTTTTGAATAATTGTCTCAAATTCATTAGTTCTCTGCTGCAATTGCTGTTCTGCGACAAACAATGACTGGATATGGGTGGCGTTCTTGATAGCCGTGGCGGATTGATTAGCAAAAATCTGAGCAAGAGATTTTTGCTCCTCTGAAAAAGATGCCTTTCGGATGGTATGTCCAACGATAACCCCAAAAACCTTCTTGTTATGCATCATTGGAGTTGCAATGGCAGAAGTGATGTTATTTTCCCAAATAACATCAGGGACGGAAAATCGTTTTTCCGTCTGAAAATCTTCCACAGTGGCCAGCTGCTGAGTTTCAAGGACGCGACCAGCCAAGCCCAATCCTTTATATGCCGTAAAAGTATCTATTAATGAATCAGAAAAGCCGATAGTCTCACAGATTGTACAGCTATCCTCATCAGCATTCACCAGAAAGATTGTAGCGAAATCAAGATCCAATAAATCCTTAAAAAGGTGGAGGCAACTTCTGTATATCTCTTTCAGTTCAGTTGCCACACCAAGTTTAGATGAAAAATCAATTACCTGCTTAAAAACATATTGGCTTTCATCAAGCTGTTGCTGAACCTTACTCAGTTGAATGTGCAACTTTTCATTTTCAACCCGCAGATTTTCCAAGATATCCATAATAACTTAATAATGCAGAAGTACTTCTTATAAAATCCAATGATTTTATACCATTTGATTTCCACTACCAGTAAAAAGGGTATCATAATAAAAGATTGATAGTCAATCGCTTATCCAATTTCTTTTGTGCTTTATTTGAAGTGGGTACCTCCTTGTGATACACTTTTGTGTACCATGGAGTATTTTCTCCATACAAAAATACACCCCCCTCTGGACACCATACATATGCAAAGCAATTATTGTTACACTCTCTTCTCCTTGGTGTTCTATGGATTTCTTGCTGTCAATCTCTTAAGCTGCAAAAGTGGCGAAGTATTATTTGAATGTACAGACCCCTTGGGCTGCCTCGAAGTAGCGGCCAATGATCCGATTAAAATTGGCATTCTCCAGGCACTGAGTGGTAAAATCGCCCCGCTCGGACAAGCTCAGTTACGTGGTTTTGAGCTTGCACTTGACAAACGAAATGGAAAAATCCTTGACCATCCTGTTATCTCTCAGATAGAGGATACTGGTTGTACCGCAGAAGGCGGAGCCAACTCCGCCCTGAAAGTGATCGCCGACCCGCAGACAGCAGCAATTTTTGGCACCACCTGTTCGGGGGCTGCAGCAACCGCATCACAGGCTATGTCCGATGCCAATCTCACCATGATATCCGGTAACAACTCCGCCCCTTTTCTTACTTCCATAGCAGGAGTTCCGGCTCCAAACTGGCAGGCAGGCTATTTCCGTACCGCCCCAAATGAACAGAATGCCGGCAATACAGCTGCGGCATATGCCTTTCTTAAACGTGGACTCTGCAGGGCTGCCACAATCAATGACAATGACATCTACACCAGAGGATTGACGGAGAGTTTTAAGAAAGCATTTATCGAACTTGGAGGGGAAATTGTACTGGATACTTCAGTGAACAAGGGAGACACTCATATGCTCCCCATTTTAACCGCTGCCATGAATGCCAAAGCAGAGCTGATCTTTTTTCCGCTTTTCCAACCCGAAGGAAACCACCTGCTGTTACAGGCGCGTACAATGACAGGCCTTGAGCAAACCCTCCTGATCAGTGACGGAGCATTAATTGAAAAAAGCTTTCTTGATGCGGTGGGTGATACTGCAAAAGGAATGTGTTTTGTAGGCCCCACGCGCCCAAGTGGCCCTGCAGTTGATCAGCTAACGGCTGACTATATAGCTAAATATAATGAAGAACCTACGGCAAGCTACTTCCTATCTGCCTACGACGCAGCAGAACTCCTGTTCCTCGCCATAGAAAAGGCTGCAATTCGTGAAAGTGATGGAACCCTGCATATAGGTCGGCAAAAAATACGCGATACTCTTTATGCGACAAAAACCTTTGATGGGGTTACCGGTACTCTCAGTTGCGATCAATTTGGTGATTGTGCCCAACCATCCTTCCAGGTTCTCCAACTTAAAAACCCGACACTTGGTCTCAAAGGTCTAGAAGAAAATATCGTTTTCCCTAATAGTTCTGTCAAACAGTAGCTGAATTTACTGAAAAGGCGATCCCCATGAGTCCTCTACTATCCCGCTGGAATGCACTGGGAATAAATAAAAAATTTAAGTTGAGCTTTTCTCTGCTGCTCTTTTTCGTTTTTGTGATTGCACTCACTGCCTATCTCTCTTTTCTGGCTATCCGTAATGCCGAAGAAGACATGTACAAAAGTACAGAAATCAGACTACAGGTTCTGAAAATGGATCGTGGCATGGAAAGAGCGCACCGCTTATTAGGCGATCATTTCCTGCACTACCAGAGCCTTGGCCTGCAAAATTCCCACGAACAGTATGCCCAGCCCTCTGTTCGCCAAATTGCTCAGGTTATATCGCACAGCACTTTTCTTGAAAAAACCATCTCCCATTCAAATCTCGACATATTCTCTCATATAAGTCAAACGGATGTTAATCTCTACCTTGCCTCGGCCAAACGATTTGCCACTACCTCCATCCAGGCCGTGGAATTACTCGCCAGGCGGGCAGCCCCAGTCAGAGGAATTGAAGCCCAGCTCTCTCTCGTTGCAAAAAAATTCAAGAAAGAGTTGCGAGAATTCCATCAACTGGACGCCTTGCGAAAAGAAATATGCTCCTTTGTCAGAAAATACCAAATCAGCCGCCAACGCCACTTCCTACAATCAGCTTTTAATTCCCTTGACGCCTTGCATACAGCAGTGGATCAGGAAATCCCCCTGCAGACAGAACAAAAGAAAAGACTCTTTTCATTGATACAATCCTGCCGTACTTTAAGTGATGAACTCCTGGAAGTGGATCGCAAAATTGCTGCCAGTTTTAAAGATTTTCACCTTCAAAAACAAATTATCCTCCCTGTCTCCAATGGACTTCTTACAGCAACTGAAAAAGGTGTTGAACAGGCACAACAACGAATAGACAATGTCTATCATCTTGCCACTCTTATCATTTTGACCATCACCCTTATCACCATCATGGTCATGAGTAGTATTGCCAGGCTCCTGAACAATACCATTACCGGAAACATTCTTCGTCTTACAAAATCAGCCCATGAATTTGGCAAAGGAAATATGGATATCCGGGCCAGTGAGACCAGCCAGGATGAACTCGGACAGCTCGCTCACATTTTCAACACCATGGCATCCCAGGTCCAACATTTGGTAAACAACCTGGAACAGAAAGTCCTCCAACGCACAGCTGAACTCACTGAGAGTGAAAAACGTTTTCGCAATCTTGTAAATGATCTCCCTAAAATTGCCGTTCAAGGGTATGACCATGACAGAAATGTGATCTACTGGAACCACGCCAGTGAAATGCTCTATGGCTATACTAAAGAAGAGGCCATGGGTAAAAAACTTGAAGATCTGATCATTCCAAAGTCCATGACAAAGGATGTTACCCGGGCTATTCAAGACTGGTATCAAAATGATACCGTTGTTCCCGCCTCCGAACTTATCCTGCGCCACAAAGATAGCAGTGCTGTATCGGTCTATTCTTCACACGTGATGCTGACGTCCAGCCAGGGTAAAAAAACGATGTACTGCATTGATCAGGATCTTACCGATTTGAAGCTTGCCCAGGCAATGGAACAAAAAAGTGAATCGTTTTATCGCCAGTTGTTTGACCAATCCACCAGTGGAGTTGCTGTCTATGAGGCTATTGACAATGGCCATAATTTCATTATAAAAGATTTCAACAAGGCTGGTTTACAAATAGAAGGAATCAGTCTGGATTCCGTCCTGGGCCTTAGAGTAACGGAAGTCTTCCCCGGTATAGAAAAATTCGGCCTGCTCGCTGTCTTCCGTGATGTCTGGAAAAGCGGCGTCCCGGCCCTTCATCCCAATTCCTATTACAAAGATGACGTGCTGCAGGGGTGGCGTGAAAACAGAGTGTACAGGCTGCCAAGCGGCGAAATTGTTTCCGTATACAATGATTTAAGCAAAGAAAAACAGCTGGAAGAAGAAAAACATACTGTGGAACTACGATTGCACCGGGCACAGAAGATGGAAGCCATCGGACTTATGGCGGGAGGCGTGGCCCATGACCTGAACAATATTCTTACCGGCATCACAGGATATCCAGAACTGCTGCTTTTACAGCTTCCCGAAGAAAGTGAGCTTCGAAAACCACTTGAGGCCATCGAAGAATCTGGGGAACGTGCAGCAGCAGTGGTTGCTGATCTGCTCACCGTGGCCCGTGGTGTTGCCATTACCAAAGTAACAGCAAATATGAATACTCTGGTGTCAGAATATCTTGACTCACCTGAATACCAACAACTGCGTACCGCAAGGCCGTATATTCAATGCCATCAAAATCTCACTGAAGGACTCCCCAACCTCTCTTGTTCCCCTGTTCACATCAAAAAATGCATTATGAACCTGGTAACAAATGCTGTAGAGGCCATCGATAAACATGGACACATAACTCTTAACACCACAACTGTACTCCCGAACCGAAAGTGGGCAAAAGAAAATGGGCTGCGACAGATTGAATATATAGTTCTGACAATTACAGACACAGGCTCAGGTATTCCATCGGATAATATCGAACACATCTTTGAACCCTTTTATACAAAAAAAGTGATGGGAAGAAGTGGAACTGGTCTGGGCCTGGCTGTGGTTTGGAATACTGTGGAGGATCATGATGGAAAGATATTTGTGGAAAGCAGCGAAAAAGGTACACGGTTTCAACTCTACTTTCCAGTCAGTGATAAAGAAAACATTATTCAATCCACGAATGATACACCAGAAGAATATATTGGGAGAAATGAGCACATCCTAATCATCGACGATGAACCCGTCCTGCGAGATATTGCCTGTCAAATGTTGCAAACTCTGGGATATACAGTAGATTCTGTCAGTTCAGGCGAATTGGCCATTGAATTTCTAAAGGACAATTCGGTCGATTTACTTATGATGGATATGCTGATGGAACCAGGTATGAACGGACGTCAAACATATGAAGAAATACTCACATTCTTACCGGGTCAGAAGGCCATCATTGTCAGTGGATTCTCCGAGAGTGACGATGTCAAAGCGGCCCTGACACTTGGTGCCGCCGCTTTCATTAAAAAGCCATACTCGTTGAAACAACTGGGCCGTAAAGTAAAAGAAGTATTAAACACTTGATGGCTCACTCAAAAATAAAAAAAGTGAAATGCGGCAAATTAAAACAACAGAATACAACAAAACAGCCCGAATAAATCCCTTCTCACTCCTCTCACAACTACACCTTATCCTGCCACTGCTTATTATTTTTTTTGGCAATGCACGGGCTGCCACAGAAAACAACCGCCCTGTTCTTCTCCTCGGCCAGTCATGCGCTTTGAGCGGACCGGCCAAAAATCTTGGCCTGAAAATGAGAGCCGGTTTGCAGGCGGCCATTGCTGAAATCAATGATGCTGGGGGCATCAAGGGCCGAACCGTTCATCTACGCAGCAAAGACGATGGTTACGAACCTGATCGAGCAATAAAAAACACCCTTGAACTTATACGGGATGACCAGGTATTTATGCTTATCGGTGAAGTGGGGACCCCCACATCCAAGGCCGTTATTCCCCTTGTCGAACAGTACCGGATTCCATTCTTTGCACCGCTTACAGGCGCAGAACTGCTTAGAAGCCCCGGCAACTCCTATGTGGTGAATATTCGAGCCGGTTACTATCAGGAGATGGAATCTCTGGTAGCCTACCTCACAGATTCTCTACATCTTAAGCAGATTTCCTGTTTCTATCAGAACGACAGTTATGGTTTTGCCGGCCTCGAAGGCATTCAACTAGCTCTTGCAAAACGGAATTTGAAACTTGTCTCAACCGGCAGTTATGAAAGAAATACCGTGGCTGTTATGGGTAGCCTTCAGGAGATATACAGAAAGTCCCCGGAAGCAGTTATTCTGGTAGGAACCTATGCTGCCTGCGCAGAATTCATCAAACTCAGCAAAGCCAAACAGCCGGGAAGAAGAATTTATGGCAATATTTCCTTTGTCGGTACGGAAAGCCTAAAAGATGCACTTGGAGCATATGGCGAAGATGTTATCGTCTCCCAGGTTGTTCCTTTTCCCTGGGATGCCGGGATTTCACTGGTTCGTGAATACCAGTCTGCCATGGACAAATATCAAAGGAACAATCCATTGGGTTTTATCAGTCTGGAAGGTTATATTGCAGGGAAGCTTTTCGCATCCATTGCTGAAGCAGTTCCCGGGCAATTGACACGGGAGAAATTTATTCAGACCATGTGGCGAATTGGCCGTTTTGATCTGGGGGGAGTTGTGCTTCACTTTGATGAAAACCATCAGGGTATGGGCACAGTAGAGCTCAGCAGGATCTATCCAACCATTCAAAAGCTTACAACAAATGACTAGATTCCAACCACCACTCAAGCAAGAAAGATGATACTCTCGACGCGCAGGCCATCCCTGTCATCGGCACCCTTCCGGGCATCACTCCTTGTACTTCTGGCACTTGCTCTTTTTATGGCAATATTCTGGAGTATCAACGAATACCAAACCTACCAGCAAAGCATCACCAACATAGAACAAAACTACAAGGCACTCTATCGGGAAAGAGTACGGGAAGAGCTTGGCAATGTACTGGAGTTTATTGAACAGCAGCGCTCCCAGGCCATTCTTAACGTTGAGGATGAGTTACGACTAAAAGTGCAGTCTGCCTACACCATTGCCTCACATATCTATCAGATGCACAAAGAAGGCATGAGTAACAGCCAGCTACGTTCCATGGTCACCGAGACACTTCGTCCCATTCGCTGGAATAATGGGCAAGGCTATTACTTTGCAGGAAGAATAGACGATGGAAAAATTGATCTTTTTGCAGATGATCCACTTTTGGAAGGACACAATCCTCTACAAGTAAGACAACAGAAATACAAAGCTGTCTTTAACGATCTTACTCAAATTATCCAGGACAAGGGAGCCGGAATATACCGCAAACCCGAGAAAACAGAGCCGCATTTCCCCGGCATGACTTTTGTTAAATATTTCAAACCATTTGACTGGTATATTGGGGCAAGCACCTTTCGTGAAACAACCAAAACCGTCCTCCAGAAAGAGATACTCACCACCGTACAGAATATGCGCTTTAGTGAAAATGGCCATATTCTCTGTTTTGATTCCAAGGGAACCATCCTCAGTCATCCCAACAGTGTTCTTATCGGCAGATCAATCGCCAATCTCGTTAATACGCACGGGGAAAACTACGGAAAATTAATGCTTGAAGCCGGTCTCCATAATAAAACCAGTGCCACCCTTCTCTATAGCTACACCGATGCTCTGTCCGGTAAAGAACAGCAGCGGCTCTCGTTTATCAAACAGTATTCCGACTGGGACTGGATCCTACTCGTTGATATCTCCATGGCTGCCATGGAACAGGCAATTGCCAATGAAACTCAAACCGCCACCGCAACATCTGTGAAGAATGGCTTGATCTTCCTGAGCCTTCTGGTTGTTGCTGTTCTTTTTCTAACGGGTATGGCCTATTACCACTCGGTAAAAACCAAACGCGGCATCAAACTGTTTACCACCTTCTTCAGAAAAGCAGCCCATACCCATGTCAAAATAAAGAACACCGACTCAACATTTGCAGAGTTTGAAAATCTGGCCGAACTTGCCAACACCATGGTGGATGATATCGTCCAGAAAGAACACCTCCTGCACCGCGATGAACTGCGTCTTGATACTCTGCTTCAACTCGGCGAAATGGAAGAGTACAGCATACGCGATAAGTATGATTTCGTTCTGCACCGGATAATCCAGATTACAGACAGCAGCAGGGGCTACCTGACCCTTGTCAACCAGGCCCAGAGTCACTGCACACTCTGCTCACAGATAGACATTATTACCGGCAGCATCGGCCTGAACCCGGAACGGAACAATCCATCACAACTTCTTACGGAGAGCGGTATTACCGGCAATTGTGTCCTACAGAAGAAAACATTTATTTTTAACCGAACCGCAGACATTGCACGCTCTTCTCTCCATCCCTATAAGGAAAGTCCGAATCGTCGTCTGGATACTCCGCTATACGACAAACATACGGCGGTGCTGGTGGCAGGCGTATGCAACAGCACCAGAGAATACGACAATTCCGATATCCGCCAGATAACCATGCTCCTTGAAGGCATGTGGCTCCACATCCAGCAAACATGCTCCGAAAAAGAGATGGCTAAACTGGAACGGCAGGTTATTGCCATTGGGGAAGAAGAACGAAGTAAAATTGGCAGAGATCTCCACGATGATCTTGGATCACATCTCAGCGGAGTGGAGTTGCTCAGCAAGGTCCTGCAGCAAAAGCTTGAAAGACAGGCTCCTGAGCATGCCGAACAACTGGCAACCATTCGCAACCTGATCAGGGATTCCATTGAAAAGACCCGACGTCTCTCCCAAGGGCTGTATCCTGTACACCTTATAGAGAATGGACTGCAGGCTGCCATCGAAGAAGTTATCACCGAAATTCAGGAACGCTACTCTCTTTCCTGCACACTCACCTATGACAATCGGATTGAACCCCTTGCAAATACCACAGTTCCACATGTATACTATATTGTCCGGGAAGCAATGTTTAATGCGGCAAAACATGCAAAGCCTCATTTAATAGCGGTTACGATCCAACGTGTCGACCGAGCTTTATCCGTCACCATAATTGATGATGGACTTGGAATATCAGAACAGAAACGAAAATTTGGCCTGGGCCTGCACACCATGCACTATCGAGCAAAAGCCATTGGCGCCACCCTTACGATACAGACCGGAGAAACCAACGGCACGGTTGTCAGCCTTTGTGGAGCAGTTTTAAATGATATCAAAGATACTTATTGTAGATGACCACCCGATATTCCGCATGGGGATGAGAGAACTGATCAATCAGGAAGACGATTTCACCGTCTGCGCCGTAGCCGAGGATATACAGGAGGCACGTAAGGCATTTTCCACGGAGTCCCCCGATATGGCTATTATCGACATTGCCCTCGCTGAAGACAACGGGCTTGATCTTGTCAGAGAGTTCAGCAACGACTGCAAAGATTTTCCAATGCTGGTCCTCTCCCTGCACGATGAATCTGTCTGGGCCGAACGAGCTATCCGGGCCGGAGCACGCGGCTATGTAATGAAAAAAGAAGCATCGGAATCAGTCATCTCAGCACTGCGCAATATGCGGAAGGGAAACATCCACGTAAGCGATAATATGGTCTCTCTTCTGCTCAACAGGCTGCAGGATGCACCTAATAAAAAGAATGTCTCGACTAAAGACAGGCTCACAGAACGAGAACTTGAAGTATTCCGGCTTATCGGATCCGGACTCTCAACCAGAGAGATAGCAGAACAGATGATTCTTGGCATTAAAACCATCGGTACCTATCGCGATCGCATCAAACAAAAACTTGAACTCAAAAATGGTACTGAACTCACCCGTCGTGCAGTTTTATGGACTGATAATGAAAGTGGCCACACCCTGTAATCCCCCGAGGAGATAATGTTATGGCTCACAAACGAACAGATGTCAGAGTTCCCATCAGCGGTGAAGTAATACTGTCTGATAAAGAGGGCATACGCATAACCGCTCGAGCCAAAGATATCAGCCCCGGAGGTTTTGGCGTAAATAACCCTTCAACACCGCTTGATCAAACCGAATACCAGGTAACAATAACCACCAAAGAAGATAAACAAATCCGACTGATGGCCACTCTTATCCATATGAGTAACCAAAGTACAGGTTTTAAGACATCGGATATAGATTCTATAAATTTACAGATAATTACGGATCTTATTGAAGAATTCCAATCGACGGAAGCATTTATCAAACAGATAGATCAACATGACTTGCTGCAGCAGAATTTTATCGACGACGACGGAAATGAGGTATCGGTCACTTTTGATTTCGACTCCGACAAATAAGACAACGTAGGGTAATTCCCTACACACACAACAGCACTGCACCTACAGAAGAAAAGGGTCTCTCCTGATTTCTTTCTTCTCAGCTTTGCTCTATACTTGTTTTGTTCATAAATGCTGCTTCTCTAACAAAATAACTGCTCCCATTGCGACGCAAAAATACTTTTATTCAGCAATGCCAGCAGATACAAGAGAAAAGCTGATATTTTTAACACTCACGTCCCATAACCAACGCTTACTAAGGAAAACATAGGAATGGATAATTATTCAGGGTACTTTCTCTGCTCCGGCAAAGGTGCAAACCAGGAGTACTTCTCTGCACCCGTCAATGCAGCCCCCGGCGCAGCTTTTACCTATACGAGAGAGCCCAAAGATACTCTTCTACTTGCGGGAGGATTTTCAACGACTCACCCTGACTCACCATTTCCCCTCTCCCCAACGTTACAACTCAATGGCGACCTGACCCAAGCTAAAGACACGGAGATGGGCAATCTTGCCAGAGCTGAGTTTATTCGTAATAACGCCCAGTCATACCGTTCCTACACACTTGAAGCCGACTCACGTATTACTGTTATTGGAGAAAGCAAAAAATCCCTGCAAAGTTTTCTAAACACATACGGTGGTGTCCTCCAGATCGACGCCATACTGACCAAAGGGTATGATCCTGAACTGACCACGGCCCAAGAGCTGCAAATAGCTTCTGCAAACAACAACTACAAAATCAGCTTCACCGTCAAACAACCCGTGGATCACAGCCGCTGCACCTATTGCGGCGCCTGCGGCCCGGTGTGTCCCGAAAACTGTTTATCGGAACAGCTATTTCTCGATTTTTCACTCTGTAGCTTTTGCAAGGAATGTATCTCTGCATGTCCCCATAATGCTATTGACCTTTACACAGTCGAAAAAAGAGAATTAATTACTCCGGCCATTGTTCTGCTTGACGGCTGCAGCATCGACCTGCCCGAGCAGCAAAAGAACATCTACTCCGAAGTAACTCTTCCAGCTCTGTTTGCATCCATCTATGCCACTGAAGTTGATGAAGTTATTGGCTGGGAGTCTGACAACTGCCAGTACAGTGCACGACTTGGAACCGGCTGCACAGTTTGCCTTGACTCCTGTGTTCACGGGGCTGTTAAACAGGGTCCGGAGGGCGTGCAGATAGACCACCTTGCCTGTGTTGAATGCGGTGCATGCCTTGGTAATTGTCCCACGGGTGCCCTGCAGTATAAACGTTTCGATGATACCGCCTTTGTGGAATACTTCAGAACCTTTCCTCTTACTCCAGAAACAACAGTGGTTCTTGGCAGCGAAGAAGATCTGCACAACTATTGGTGGCAGCACAGGGATAACAGCCATGAGAATGTGTTTTTCATGGAATATCCTACAACTACAGCATTACACACCATGCATTATCTTTTGCTCTACGCTATGGGAGCAACAAAGATTATCGTACTCGGAACAGCCAGCAGCACGGAGTCACAAATAGACCTGAGCAATGCACTGCTGCAAAGCCTGTTTAACCGGAATCAGGTTATAGAGCTGACAGACACAGATACACTAGACGCAATTCTTGCCCAAAACAAAGAAGACAGTCCATTAAACACTTTTTACCATGACTTCTCCAGTAGCAACCGCCGCCTAAAGCTCATTGATATTATACAGTTTTTAAGAGAGCAAAGTGAGGTAGCCGCGGCAAATATCGCAAGCAATTATTTTGGGGAGATCATCTGTGATGAGGAAAAATGTACCCAGTGCATTGCCTGCATCAATGAATGTCGTATGAAAGCACTCGTTGCCGATGGCGCTAGCTACTCCCTGAGACACACTCCGGTGCAATGTGTACAGTGCGGAATATGTGTTACGGTATGTCCGGAAAACGCCCTGACAATGAAGTCCGGACTGGTACTGACAGACTCTTTCTTTACTGAAAAAACACTGTCCCAGGCAGAGCCTGCCAAATGCAAAGGATGCGGAAAGGTATTTGGTACCCGTAAATCACTTGAAAAAGTCATGGCCATTCTCTCGAGCAAAAATATGTGGGACAGTGATGATGATCTTCTTTCCTACTGTGAAGATTGCCGTGTTGTTAATCTCTATGAATCCAGCGAGAACCGATAATGGAAACAGATATTACAGACCGTGATTTATGCCGGATACGCCTTCGTTTTCTTGACCTTCTAAAGTCATTTTTTCAGGATGAGCCGGACGCTGACCGCCTCAGTCGCTGGCGAGGAATATTTGCAGCACTGGACAAGGAAAATATCAATCAGTCACTCGACGGTGCGATTCATGAGTTAGGGGAGGCACTTGCCACCAGGAGTCTGCAGGAGATCAGGGACGAACATTACGCCCTCTTTGTAGACCCCTACTCTAAACGCCTTCTCCCCCTGAATGCCGCCTATTACATCGATGGCAAAAGTTTTGGACCAAGTCTTGCCGATTTTCGGGATATCCTGAAACAAGCACAATTAATCAAGGATCCAAGATTTACCGACCCGGAAGATTCACTGCCCATAATGCTCGATGCGTTAATCACTATGATTAATGAAGAGCAAAAAGGAAGTATGGAAACACGGCAGATGCAGGACCAGTTGCTAGAGCAATTCCTTATCCCAACAACAAAACAGATCGCTAAACGTATCAGCGAGGATGAAGAAGCTCTTTTTTACCGAAAATGTCTTAGCTTTCTTGACGCCTATCTCGAGCTGGAACAGGGCCTTCTTGAAAGTGAACCAGTAACAATTCATTAAGATTAAAGACTATTATTTTGCAACCGATGCCTGCGTAACGCAGCCTAAGGTAGTAGAACAGTACCCCATAACTCTATGGAGGAGGATAAGTATGAAACAAAATGATGACCAGAGGCGCTCCTTTCTCAAACAAATATTTGCAGGAACTGCAGTGGTTGCAGGCTCTGCTCTCGTTGGGAAAAAAGTAAAGGCTCAGGAGACTGTCACGGAAAAACGTCCCGATGAAGTTTTATACAAAAAAAGTGATGCCTTCAAAAAATATTACGACTCTCTGCGCTAACCAGGAAAGGAGAACCTAACCATGGCTCAACGAAAAATTCGCAGCTCCTCATCCGTGGGGACAAAGACCAGTCGGGTAACCCTGAATCCCAGGGTTGCCAGGCGTTCATTTCTAAAACTCTCTGCAGCCACCGCAGCACTGACCGGTGCTGTAATGACCACGAAGATGACGGCAAAAGCGGCAACACCTGCTGCGGCCAAAGCGGCCTATCCCGATTCCAAAATGGTACGATCCGTCTGTACTCACTGTGCGGTCGGCTGTGGAATCAATGCCGAAGTTCGCAACGGTGTCTGGATTAGACAGGAAGTAGCCCAGGACCATCCTGTCAGTCGCGGCGGCTACTGTTGTAAAGGTGCCTCTGCCATTGATATGGTAACCTCAGAGAAACGGCTTAAAAGTCCAATGAAACGGGTCAACGGCAAATGGCAAAAAATCTCATGGGATACTGCCATGAGTGAAATTGCCGCCAAAATGACTGCTATTCGGGACAACGACGGCCCCGACGCCCTCCATTTAAACGGCAGCGCCAAAGTCTCCACGGAGATGGCCTATCTGCAGCGGAAGTTTGCCGCATTCTGGGGGTCGAACAACGTTGACCACCAAGCCAGGATCTGACACTCTACAACGGTGGCAGGTGTCGCCAATACATGGGGTTACGGAGCAATGACAAATAGTCTCAATGATATGAGACGTGCTCAATCAATGATTTTTATCGGATCAAATGCAGCTGAAGCGCATCCGGTAGCCATGCAGCATATTCTGCATGCTAAAGAGGTCAACAACGCGCCAATTATCGTAGTTGACCCTCGCTTTACAAAACTTGCCGCCAAGGCAGATGAATTTGTTCGCATCCGCCCGGGTACAGACTGTATCTTTATCATGGGCCTTATTAATGAGATTATCAAGAAGGGCTGGGAAGACAAAGAATTCATTCGCACTCGTGTGGCTGGTTTTCCTGAGATGGCAGAAGTTGCCGCAAAATATAGTCCCGAAGAAGTTGAAAATGTAACAGGGATCCCTGCAGCTCAAACCAGAAAAGTCGCCAAAATCCTCGCCACCAACCGTCCCACATCACTGACCTGGTGTATGGGTGGAACCCAGCATCATATCGGATCTTCCATTACCCGCGCCTTCTGTATTCTGCAGCTGGTTCTTGGAAACATGGGAAAATCCGGTGGTGGTACTAATATCTTCCGTGGCCACGATAACGTTCAGGGTGCAACTGATATGGGTGTTCTCTCTGACACTCTGCCCGGATATTATGGACTAAAAGATGGTTCCTGGAAACACTGGTGCCGTGTCTGGGATGTGGATTTCGACTTCATCAAGGGACGCTTTAAAGAGAAAAAATGGTTGAATGCCAAAGGCTTTACCCTGGCTCGCTGGTATGAAGGTGTATTGGGTGAAGAGAAAATTAGCCAGTATACCCCGATTAAAGCCATGATCCAGTGGGGTTGCGGTTCAAACTCCAGTTCCCAGTACAACAGAGTCGTCAAGGCTTACAATAAGCTTGATCTCTTTGTCATTATTGATCCATTCCCAACCATGGCAGCAGCGACCTGCACCACGGATAACGTCTACATTCTGCCATGTTCCAGCCAGTACGAAACTTCCGGATCGGTAACATCAACCTCACGCCAGATCCAGTGGCGTCACAAAATTGTTGATCCTATTAACGGCTGCAGAGATGATTACACCATTATGAAAGATCTGGTTGAACGTCTCGGCTTTGCTGATAAGTTTTATAAAAACATCAAAGAAGTTCCGGAAGATATTACCCGTGAGATCAACAAGGGTACACTGACCATCGGATATAACGGTCAGACACCTGAACGCATCAAGAAGCATATGGAAAACTGGCACACCTTTGACATCGAAACACTCCAGGCCAAAGGCGGCCCATGTGACGGTGATTATTATGGTATGCCGTGGCCATGCTGGACTGAAGAACATCCAGGTACTCCCATTCTCTACGATGTATCCAAGCCGGTTGCAGAAGGCGGACTGCCTTTTAGAAACCGTTTTGGGCTCGAAAAAACCTACGACCAGAGTGGTCGCAAAGAGGACCTGCTTGCCGCTGAAGGGATATATAACCCTGGAAGTGAAGTGAAAGGGGGCTATCCTGAATTCAAGGATGTTGTTCCTGGCACCAACTGGAAAACAGATCTTTCTCAAAAGACCCTCAAAGAGGCTATGAAGCGTGGTATGGCTCCATTTGGAAATGCTAGAGCCCGCTGCATAGTATGGAATTTCCCGGATCAAATCCCCATCCACCGCGAACCGCTCCATTCGCCGCGGCCCGATCTTATAGAAAAATATCCAACCTACGAAGACCTGCCAAATCATTTCAGGGTGGCTACACGCTACAAGAGCGAGCAGAGCCCTGATCTGGCCAAGAAGTTCCCGTTCGTCCTGACAACGGGCCGTATGGTTGAGCATATGGGCGGTGGTGCTGAAACCAGAAGCAATAAGTACCTCTCCGAACTGCAACCTGAGATGTATGCTGAGGTCAATCCACGAGTCGGAAACGACCTGGGCGTACGAGATGGCGAAATGATCTGGATTGAGTCACCGGAAGGCGGCAAGGTCAAGGTTAAAGCATTTTTCACAGAGAGGGTCGATGATAAGACCATTTTCATGCCGTATCATTTCGGTGGAACCCTTATGGGTGAATCCATCGCAGGAAACTACCCCGAAGGCCATGCACCATATGTGGTCGGTGATGCAGCCAATGTCTGTACCAACTATGGCTACGATATTGTTACCCAGATTCAAGCAACAAAAGACGGTCTGTGTAAGATCAGCCGAGCTTAGGAGGAATAGCATATGGGACGCATGAAATTTTTATGTGATATAGAACGTTGTATTGACTGCAGCGGCTGCGTGGTGGCCTGTAAAGAGGGTAATCATATACCGGTTGGTGTAAACCGCCGCAGAGTAATAACCATAGGCCAGGGCCAGCCAGGAGAAAAATCGATTTCGGTTTCTTGCATGCACTGCGCCGATGCACCCTGCATCGCTGTTTGCCCGGTGGATTGTATCTATCAGCGTGACGACGGTATTGTGCTGCACGACAAAAACACCTGCATCGGCTGTGGCTATTGCTTTATGGCCTGTCCATTTGGCGCACCGCAGTTTCCAAGTGGAGAAGTCTTTGGAGCACGAGGCGCTATGGACAAATGTACATTCTGTGCCGGTGGCCCTGAAGAGACTTTCAGTGCGAAAGAACTGAGACTCTACGGTCAAAATCGGATTGCAGAGGGCAAAGTGCCTCTTTGTGCTGGTATGTGTGCGACCAAATCTCTGCTCGCCGGAGATGCCGATGAAGTTGCCGATGTATATCGGGAACGCGCCTTCAAGCGTGGCTCCGGTGCGAATGCCTGGGGATGGAATAAAGCCTACAAGAAGAAGTAACAGCTCTCCGGTGTTTCCGATGTGTTACAACTGGTCACCACATAGTCACTTTTTCTATGTGGTGGCATGTTGTGGCGCAGACAGACCGCAGGAAAACTTTTACAGATAAACAACTCACTACGAGGATGCTTATGAAGAAAATTATTCTTCCAGGCTGCATTCTATTTTTGGCAATGGCCGGACTGGCCATTGCTCAATCATCGGGGCAGTTGCCAACAACCGTTGGCTCAGTACCACTGCTCACAGCAACCTATCAACAATTCAATGCAAACTTTACAGGAGAGTGGCAGCAATACGGCCAGTTGTTCACCGATCTACAGCAATATCTTTTTCCACGGCTGTTTCTACTGGTAATCACCATTGTTCCTGTCATCTTTTTCCTCCACTATGTTGCGATCGGACCAATGGTCTTTGACCATGGCGGCAAGCAGGTATATTGCTACAACCTCTTTGTCCGAATTGTTCACTGGTGTGCTGCTCTCTCATTCAGCCTGCTGCTGGTAACGGGGCTGATGATTGTTTTTGCCGCGTTCCTTGGAGGCGGCTCAATTGTTATTATGGCACGCACCATTCATCTTGTCTCGGCCGCACTCTTTGCAGGAGCAGCATTTTTTATGCTTCTGGTCTGGATTAGAGATATGTTCCCTACTTTTTATGACTTGAAGTGGATAATCATTATGGGCGGCTATCTAAGTAAAGAGAAAAATCCTGTCCCTGCAGGGAAATTTAATGCAGGTCAGAAAATGTGGTTCTGGCTGGCAACACTTGGTGGTGGCGTTATGGCTGTCACCGGATATTTTCTCTATTCGTTCCCGGCAGACATTGACACTCTGCGCATTTCAGCCATTATCCACAGCTTCCTTGGTGCTGCCATGGTGGCCATGTTTATTACTCATGTATATATGTCCATGGCTGCAATCAAAGGTGCACTGGGCAGTATGATCAGCGGCTATAAAGCTGAATCAGAATTGAAAATTCTCCATCCACGATTTAAGTACTAGGAGCTTGTCCGAGAGCTTTTCCCCTCTCCATCTGCCCTGTGTCCACACTTACGGTGGCAGATGGAGAACTTCTTCTCTACTGTCCATCTTCTGGGCAGTTTTTCCCCATACCCTCTGACAAAAGTGCACAGATATTAGGCAGTACTATTGCTCCCACTTCCATCCAAAAATCTCACCAATCTTTTTTTAGCAGTACATTCAACACCCTACATAATAAAAACGATTCAACAAACAAACATGGCACGCTATATGCTTAGTAAAAGGCAGAAGTTATGAGCAGCAATACAACAAACACAACAAGGAGAAACACAATGAAATTAAAAAGAAATATCACCGCAGCAGCTCTGGCCCTTTCACTCGTAGCAGGCGTTGCTTTAGCCACAACCACAACTCCAGTTCCAGAAACAACCACCGGTCCAGGTTACGGCATGAAGAATGGCCAGGGTATGATGCAAGGACAGGGCGGCAATATGAAAGGTAAGGGAATGAGAGGTGGAAATAACCAGGACTGTTTTATGAATGGCAATGGACAGGGAATGGGACAAATGGGTATGGGACACAAGGGTATGAAACAGGGCAAACGTGGTATGCATCACGGTGGCGCAATGATGAACCCTGAAATGGTTGAAAAAAGAAATGCATTTTTGGATTCAACCGTAGAACTTCGCAAACAACTTCACGACAAAATGTTTGCCTATAAAGAAGCCACCCGTAATCCCGCAATGACTCAGGGCGAACTTCAGGCTCAGCAGAAAGAACTTTATACCATGCGTCAGGAACTCAAAACCAAACGCCAGGCGGCCTTTGCTGCAAAATAGAGAGATAAAGAACAACAATACTCTCTGTAGAATCTGAGATTCGACACACACTAAAGGTGAACAAGCCGTGATAATGTTATCACACGGCTTTTCACCTTTTTTATGGTACACTATATGAATATCACAAGAATAAGGTCACTATCCGGATGTAACAATACTCTATGATCCCCTCCGCGAAACAACCATTTAAGTTTTCACGACCAGCTTTGGCGCTTATCCTTGCAAGCTCTCTGCTTGCAACCATCCTTGGGGTAACCACCGTTCGCAACCTGAACCGCGAACAGCAACTCCTTCAGGACTTTCTCCTCCAACAGGGTTTAACTCTGATACGCTCCTTTGAAGCCGGCGCACGAACAACAATGATGCACCACCGGAGCGGGATTGACCCTCTGGAAACTCTGGTTGAAGAAACAACCAAGGAGAAGAGTGTCGCCTATATTCGTATTGTTGTTGAAAATGGAGAAACAATTGCCGAATCTGGCGACCTTCCAAAACCCCTGACAAGACCAGAAATCCAGCGCATCCTCACAACAAAAGATCCCATCACCAGAATAGTCAAAGAGAACAACACATTTGAACTGGCTCGGGTTTTCAAACCACTTAAACCTCCCATGTTACGACGGGGCAACAGGCATGAACCACCTCCACCACAGAACTCGATGCGAAATCGAATGTATCGAAATATGCAGAAGATGCAGGAGGAACAGCAAAAGAAAGGCCAGCAACTTATCGTTGTCGGCCTTATAACCAGTGACTTTGATGCCGCCCGCCAGGAAGACAAAAACCGGGCGCTTTTTATGGGGGCACTCCTCTTTCTTCTTGGAAGTGCTGGTTTATATTTTCTCTTTCTCTATCAGAGTATCCGAGTTGGCAAGTCAACTCTTGCTAATATGCAGATCTATACTGAGAATGTGATCGAAAGTATGCCGGCAGGACTTATCACCCTGAACCAAAGCGGGGATATTGTTTCCTGCAACAGCAATGCTGAACAACTCCTTTGCCGCAGCTGCTCGGCGATTAAAAATATGAAACCTGAACAACTTCTTGAATCCTTTATAGCTCCCAGTCAACAGGATCAGTCACTTCTTGAACAGGATTTCTTCTGTCTTCCCCCCGATGGAGATAAAATTCCAGTCAAACTTTCCACCTCTCCTCTTCTTGGTCACGATGGAGAGAACAACGGCCTGGTGATTATCCTTCGTGATATACGGGATATCAGAAAATTTGAACAGCAGCTCGAACTTTCAAGACGCCTGGCATCTCTTGGAAAAATGGCTGCCGGTGTGGCCCATGAAATCAGAAATCCACTCGGAACCCTACGGGGCTTTGCTCAATACTTTGGCAAAGAGGCGGGAGAAGGAAGCGATGGGAAAAAATATGCAGAGCTGATGGTCTCCGAAGTGGACAGGTTGAATCAGACCATTTCAAGCCTTCTCCAATTTGCGCGGGCACGGGAACCTCAGTGTATAGCGATCAAGGCTGATGAATTATTTGGCAAACTCACCACCCTGATGAGTGCTGATTTTATTGCTGCCGGAATTAATTTTAACCAGAAATATGATCCCAAATTATCACTCTTTGCAGATCCGGATTTACTGCTCCAGGTGTTACTCAACCTGTTAAAAAACAGTATTAGTGTAACGGAGAGCGACGGACAGGTCACGCTGACTGCCTCTCTGCAAAATAATGAAATATGGATCAGTGTCACTGATACTGGCCATGGAATGACAGAAGAAGAACAGGAGAAACTCTTTGACCCGTTTTTCTCCACCCGTAAAGATGGTACGGGGCTTGGTCTTGCAATTAGCCATCAAATAGTAGAGCAGCATCACGGAAGGATTGAAGTGATTAGCACACTCGGAAAAGGGACGACAATGACAATAATTCTTCCCGGAGAAAAAGCTTGAGCCAAGAAAAAAAGAAACAAATCCTGTTGGTGGACGATGACACTGCGCATCGTACCATGCTTAAAGTGAATCTCTCCGACAATCGCTTTCATATTTTGGAAGTTGAAGATGGAGATCAAGTGGTCCCATTTCTTGAGCAGGACCTGAACACCATCGATCTGATTCTCCTCGATATGAAGATGGTCAGAATGGACGGCCTGGCCACCCTGAAAGCACTACAAGAGACTACCTATAGCACTATTCCGGTGATTGTTCTCACCGCCTTTTCTTCCGTAGAAACTGCTGTTAAAGCCATGCGTGAGGGTGCCTATGATTATGTGGCCAAACCCATTGATATTGAAGAGTTAATACTTGTGATGGACAAAGCCCTTGGCTATCAGGAGCTGAAACAGGAAAACAGGCAGCTTAAAAACAATCTGGAAAAACGCTTTTCTTTTGGAAATATCATAGGTAGTAGTCCGGCCATGGAAGAACTTTTCTCAACCCTTGAACTTGTTGCCCCATCGGATGCCACGGTACTTATCACAGGAGAATCAGGAACCGGCAAGGAACTGATCGCAACTGCTCTACACCAGCACAGCTCACGAAAAAAACAGCCATTTATTAAGGTAAACTGTGCTGCACTCAATGAAAACCTCCTTGAGAGTGAACTTTTCGGCCACGAGACAGGAGCGTTTACCGGTGCAGTTTCCCGGCGCCAAGGACGTTTTGAACAGGCCGATAAGGGAACTCTTTTCCTCGATGAAATTGGTGATATGAGTCTGCAGACCCAGGCCAAAATTTTACGAGTCCTTCAAGAAGGGGAACTAGATAGATTGGGAGGAAACGAGACAATCAAAGTCGATGTACGTCTGCTTGCTGCAACCCATAGAAATCTGCAACGGATGATCGAGGAGGGAACATTCAGACAGGATCTGTTTTTCAGACTTTCCGTTGTTCCTGTGGAACTCCCCCCCCTACGTGAACGAACACGGGATATTCCAGAGCTTGCCGCCCTTTTCCTTGAGCGCTATGTAACAAAAAACAGAAAAGATATCAAAGCGTTTGCTCCCGATGTACTTCGTATTTTTATGTCACACCGGTGGCCAGGGAATATTCGTGAACTTGAAAATACAGTCGAACGAGCAGTAATTCTTTGTCCCGGAGAACAGATTACCACTCGTGAACTTCCACCCCAGCTACTCCCACAGGGAACCGCAATTAGTCAGGAACCTACTGAAACACCCATTACCCTCCGGGATATGGAGCGGGAAATGATACGGGCCACCCTGGCTCAGAATAAGGGTAACCGGAGCAAAACTGCCAAGATTCTTGGTGTTGCTCGACAAACTCTTTTAAATAAACTCAAAGAGTACGATATATTGTAATATCCTGCCACCTATTCCCCTTCCCTACCAACAAGAGCATAGAAGCTATAGAATAGGAAGACTCCTCCGATCTATTATTCCAGACGCTGTAAAAGAAGTAATACTCTTTCTTTTGTTGTTTCTTTGCTTATCTCCCTTGTATACTAGGTTTATGATGTGGCTAGTTGGTTCATGTTCCTTGGATTAATTGCTGGCTTGTTAGAAGAATTCTGGAAATATTTCAATATTCTCAAAAAATCAATTGGAGGTTTTTTATGTACGCTATAGCCATAAACGGAAGTCCGCGCAAAGGTGGTAATACAGAGTTACTATTAAATGAAGTACTCAATGAACTAAAGAATGGTGGTTGGGATACGGAACTCGTAAAAGTGGGAGGAACTTCCATTCGAGGTTGTCTTGCTTGCAACAAATGCTTTGAAAATAAAGATAACGAGTGTTCTGTCAAAAAAGACAATTTTAACGAAATCTATTCAAAAATGATCAAAGCCGATGCTATGATTCTCGGCTCTCCAACCTACTTTGCGGCTGTGTCAGCAGATTTAAAAGCATTGATAGAAAGGGCAGGTTACGTCGCTTATGCAAATGACCATGCTTTTTCTGGAAAAATAGGAGCAGCGGTTGTTGCTGTCAGACGTGGCGGGGCAACTCATGTCTATGATACTATTAATCATATGTTCCAAATGTCGAGAATGATTATGCCTTGCTCAACATACTGGAACATGGGCTATGGTATGAATAAAGGTGATGTTAGTGAAGACCATGAAGGCCTTGCAAACATGCAACATCTTGGGAAGTCTATTGATTGGCTTGGCAAAATCATCAAACCAAATTTAGGCAGCTATCCACGGGGCTGATTGTATTATCTCACAGACCCGATCAGACCCGGAGCCCCGGGTCTGATCAAGACAACCTACAGTTATATCGTCAGAACATACTTTAAATACCCTTTTCCATCCCTTAGAAACTCCTTTTTCACCCCAAAAACACCTTCAAAAGAATGCACAGATTGATATGCCGACAGCTCATTGGCAATACATACAGGTGCATTTGGCTCTTTGAAGCAAAAAAACGATACGGCCTGAACTGAAACTGGGGGAAGTTCAGTCTGTCCCCAAATAATATGTGTTCTAAAAGTTATCGCCTCTTCTTAAAGAGCAATAAATCACAATTCTTTCATTGCCACACCTATCCGCAAAGACTGCAACATATCTGTTGAGATAAAACTACACTTTTCCATTCAAATGCAGCATAAATGTTCCCCGTCTCGTTTCACGACAGCAAAAGTGTAGCGGGAATGTTTGGGCTGCGACCGAATGTTTTTCACTGTAAATACAACGGGATAATCTGTTTTGTGACAAAAGACACAAGAAGAAACAAAAAATGGCATGGTTGATGCTGTATAAGAAGCATAGAAAGTAAGAGATAAGTTAAAACAACCCTATATGGAGGACACCATGACTACTAATACTAATACTAGAACACAAGTTGAAGCCGGATACGAAACTTCTACATTTGCTCTCGGTACAGGAATGACCATGGCTGCTCTCCTTGGTATCTGGGGATTTACTTGTCTCGTAACCGCAATGGTAAACATGGGTCCTTTGAGTGTAGTTAAAGCATACGTAACAGCAGTTGTTGGCTAATAAATTCAAATAATACAAAATTTAATACGGATAAGACGATGAAAGAAAATACTTCAAAAACAGGATCAAGATTACTATTAGCAGCTGGTTCTATGATGTGTCTCTGGGTTGCAGCAGCTCTTACAAGCGCACTTTCTTCAGTTGGTTGGTCAGTAAGTGAATTGGCAGGACAATACATGGTATCAATCGGAATGGTAAAACCTCTGCATACTCTGGTTGATTACTACACACACATCAAAGGTATAGAATATCTGCTCTGTGTAGCCTTCTTCGTAGCATTCCCAGTTTTCTTTAAATATGTAAACAAGGCTCCAGCAAAGGTTACAGCTGCAAAATAGTAAATAAACATAAGGGTATCAACCCTGCATTTATAACCTCTTGTTAATCGGATCGTACATTCGGTATACAGGAGGTTTTTTTGTTTGTTACTGGTGCTGATTCAAACGAAACAACTAGCACTCTGGGAACCGTGTTGGAACCAACATAGAGAAACTCACCCAGTCTGTTTATTAGAACATGTATTGCGTTTTCGACAAAGCAACGGATAGGGTAACTAAAAACGAAATGGGGTTGAAAGCAGGGAAAGAACATGGAACCTTTTATAATCCACAACAAGAATGGCTTACACCAGACATAACGTGGATCAATCAAAAGGCCCTTCTTAGAAAGAAGAAAAATGAGTAATACCGGGAATATGTACGCATTTGATCATCAATCAGATCATCCGGTGCTAAATTGTAATAGTCAGCCAGGCCTTTCATCGCAGCGATGTAACCTCACTTTGTGTGGCACGTCGGACCATGAAATTTAATATGGTTATTAAATTGCTTTGTATAATCTGTTGTTGTATTGAAACAAAGCGTCAGAGTCAACCGTGGAGAAACAATCTAGTAAAAATCCATCGCGCTCCGCCTTTCCGCGTAGCAGTTCAGTTCTCAGGGAACATCACAGTTTACAGCTTTTCTTGAATGGTTAATCTTCCTGAGGAGAAAGATCCGATTCTTCTTCGGTGGAAACCTTCTGCTTTTCAAGTTTGCGCTGTTTTTTTTCCTCTTTCTTCTTTTTCTTCAACAATTCTTTCTGGCGCTTTTCGTATGAATAATTTGTTCTGGCCATGGCGTTTTTCCTGTTAGTAATTAATGATCGGCGTAAAACATAAAAAAAAAAGCCCCCGCATTTCGCGACGGCTTTTTCTATTGTCAAATATAGGACTTACTGTTTGACAACATTCTCTGCAGCTGGTCCTTTAGGGCCATCAACAATATCAAAGGTCACTGCTGCGCCTTCGTCGAGAGATTTGAAACCATCACCCTGGATTGCTGAATGATGAACAAATACATCCTTTCCACCATTTTCTTCTATAAAACCAAAACCTTTTGAGTCATTAAACCATTTAACTGTTCCTTCTGCCATTTTGTACTACTCCTTTGTACTTGGTTCTTTAAAGAACCTTTTTGTTATAGAGCCGGATCATCTAAATATGACCCGGTAACTGTTTTGTTGCCAAAATTAAATTGAAACTATTACATTTCGTACTAATACCGTGTAGATTTTTTTCTATTCTACGACGAGTACTATCTTTTTACCAGTCCTGAACGATAATTGTTATTCTTTTCTTTCTTTGGATGCCTATAACCTGCCTTTCAGGCTGGATTCTTTTTTGTACACCAGCTTTTTGCCTAAAGAGCGTTCAATGGCCCTGGTCATTTTGTTATCGTCTGGTGTCGCAAAGGTACAAGCTTCGCCGGAACAACTAGCTCTTCCAGTACGCCCGGTACGGTGGGTGTATGTTTCTGCTGTTGCAGGCATATCAAAGTTAATCACGTGGGAAATCCCGGAAACATCGATACCGCGAGCTGCAATATCGGTGGCCACCAAAACATTGTATGTACCGCTTTTGAATCCTTCCAAAGCCAACTGTCGTTTCTGCTGCGACAAGTTGCCTTGTAGAGAGGTTGCCTTGCAACCAGTTTTTTGCAGTTGGTAGGCAAGACTTTTGGCTTTGTGTTTCGTTTTGGTGAAAACAATGGCCGTAGTGATCTCTTTTTCTCGCAAAATCTTTTTAAGCAGGTTGCCCTTGTTTCTTTGTTCAACCTGATAAAATGAGTGGGAGATTGATGCCATCGGCTTGGTATGGTTAATCTGCACGGTGGCTGGCTTGGTGAGGATATCTTCTGCCAGGGAACGAATCTCCTTGGGCATAGTGGCTGAAAAGACGAGAGTCTGTCTCTGTCTTGGCACCTTGCTCAAGATCCGACGGATGTCAGGTAGAAATCCATGGTCGAACATGTGATCAGCCTCATCGAGGATCAGCATTTCAACGCTGGAAAGATTGATGGCCTTCGTGTTTGCAAGATCAAGAAGACGACCCGGACAGGCTACAACAATTTCTGCACCCTTTCGGATTTTATTAATTTGGGACTGTTTGCTAACACCGCCATAGATAACCATGCTTCGTAAATGTGTATGTTCAGCCATTTTACCTATGTAACTATGGGTCTGTTCGGCAAGTTCCCTGGTAGGGGCAATGATCAGAGCCCTAACTTTCCCCTTCGGGCCACTATGAAGGCGCTGCAGGATAGGAAGAACAAATGCTGCGGTTTTCCCGGTGCCAGTCTGGGCAAGTCCGAGAAGATCGCGTCCGGCTAAAACCGGTGGAATGGATTGCTTTTGGATAGGGCTAGGTGACTCGTATCCGCTGTTGTCAATGGCGGTTTGGATCTGGGGGTGAAACTGAAACTCATTAAAACTCATAAAACTCCTTCTAGGATGAACAAGTACCGGAACGTGAAATTAAAATTCAGTAGTAGTGCCCGTACTTTGTAATGCAGCATATTTGCTACCATTGTGTTGGAAATTAGTTTAAATTAATTTTCTACAACACAAATAAACTTTTAAGTGAATATCATTTTTGAATGCTTTTCAGGAGCCCCTCATTGGAAAAAGAACTTTTCCATTCCATTACAATCAGGGTGCAGCGTTTGCCTGTCGACATAGAGTTTTATTCTGTATGTCCTTTTGAAAATCAGCAAATTTTTTCTACGATAGCGAATGATGAACGAAGAGAACAACCTAGGCGGGAAAACGCGAAAGAACATGCTTCTACATTTACGTAGAATTCAGATATTTCCACTACTATGCTCGATACGATATTTTAATGCAAGCAAATAAAGCGTCCGGCAACTGATTATTTCAAATAATAAAAAAAAACTTAATATGTCAATACGTTGATGGCTCACTTTTTTCGTCAACTTTTCCTTTTCTCTGATTCAAACAAAACCTTTCATTCTAAAGCACCTCAAAACCAATTGAATATTCCTTCTCTGTTCCTGAAATCCACCCTTCGATACAGGTAAATAACTTTTTTGCAAATCACCTTATCTTGGGAATAATGTGTTTGTTTCAGACGTGCCCACGCGCCAAAACCACGAATATACCTTGACTTAAGTCGATTGGTACGTTAGGGTAGGAACTTCCTTTCGTGAACTGATCATTTAATTCTCTAGTAATTAAATGACTTTTGCCCTCCTTACTTCTAGATTCATCCTCATAGTTAGTCCTTTGTTTCTTTAGCTGGCTTCCATTCACCAAATCAGCAGAAAAACAAAAACTTATTTTCACATATCACTGTTATTGTTACTTTTTTATTTATTTTCGCCATCAGTTCTTTGTGCCCTTCAGTTAGTTACCTTCCCAGAGCCAATCAGCTGTAAACATATTCCATTACAGAGACTGCACCGTGTTGTTCCTTTCATGGTTTGGTTTATAAATTAGGAGAAAACCCCTTTATGCAAAAAAGAACCCACTCTTCACGCCTTGAAAACGAACCCGTAACCACAGCCTTACTGCTGGCTGCAGGAACAGGCAGTCGTCTTGCACCTTTCACCGATTCTTCGCCCAAATGCCTGGTTCCAGTTAATGATATATCAATTCTCGAGAGGCTTATCGATTCCCTTCAGGAACACAATTTTAAGCGTTTGGTTATCGTCGTAGGACATCAGGCTGACTGTATTCGTAATTTTCTTGGAACGAGAGCAGGCGGTATGGATATTGTTTACGTCAACAGTCCCTTATACAAAACAACAAACAATATTTATTCGTTATGGCTAGCTGGTAAGGTTATAGACGAACCATTTCTGCTCATTGAAAGCGATCTTGTCTTTGATTCTGCAATGCTCAAAGGCATGCTCTATCCCGATCGAATCGCAGTTGCCAGATTACAACCATGGATGGACGGCACCACCGTTACAATCAATACGCGCAAGAAAGTTGAGGCATTTCATCCGGGCAACGACAATCAAAATGACAAGCATTATAAAACCGTAAATATTTACAGCATTTCAGCCACAACCTGGCAACTGGTTATGGAAAGACTTGACCAGCACATCTCAGCAAATAAGCTGAATGGATACTATGAGACTGTTTTCGCTGACTTAGTCAACGAGGGCTATATTGATTTCTCGCCTATTTTCTTTGACAGCAGTCGTTGGTATGAGATTGACAATGTTATTGACCTGCGTGCAGCTGAATTAATGCATTATCTTCAACCGAGCCCTCCTTCTACAAGAGTTGTGGATCAATTGCTCGCTCCGCTCAATGGCCAGAATCCTTCAGCCTATAAAGGTTTGCGTGGTGCTGCACCATTTTCACCACGAATGGCTTCTCTTCCAGCCACAGTAAATTAATACATGCACAGTTATATGAAAACTCCTCTACCCACAGCACAAGAACGTTACGATTCCATCACCAATCAGCATGGCGGTTTTTGGCGTCATGATTTTATTGATCATAACTACCTCTACAATCTCTACTATCCGCCGGAAGATTTTTTTAAACATATTTCCGAACACATGCACCAATTGGTGTTAAGTTATCCCGTTGGCCAAAAAGAATTAGCTGCATTGGTGGGCGAGCTCATCGGCCAGGCACCTGAAAATATTGTCGTCGGCAATGGTGCGGCAGAGCTTATTAAGATTATAGCCGGTATGGATCGCAAATTAATTGTGCCGGTTCCTTCGTTTAATGAATATGCCAATGCAGCATCTCCTGGCAATGTCGTTGAATTTGCCCTTGAAGCACCTTCTTTCCAGTTGGATGTGGACAAATTCGCAGCAGAGGCAATCCGTTGTAACGCGGGTCTAGCTGTGGTAGTCAGCCCGAATAACCCCACCTCGTTGCTTGTGCCAAAAGCCGATCTTGTCCGTTTGCTGAAGAAACTGGCTGCCCATGACTGCATGCTCATCGTTGATGAATCTTTTATTGATTTTGCTCAAAATCGTGATCAGGAGACCCTTGAACAGGATATTGATCGTTATCCAAATCTTGCAATTTTCAAAAGCATGAGTAAAGCCTATGGGATCTGCGGCATCCGGATCGGTTACATGCTCACCACCAACGCTGACTTTGCCTCAAAGGTCCGACAGGGGCTCCATATCTGGAATGTTAATGGCTTTGCAGAAGAGTTTTTACGCCTGGCGCCACAATATAAACAGAGATTCAGTGAAAGCTGCGCCATGGTTATGGCCGATCGGGATCTGTTTTGCCAACAGCTGGAATCGATTCCTAAGATGACAGTTTACCCGCCCGATGCCAATTATATCTTCTGCCGCTTGCCGAACCACAGTATGTCAGGGCCAGAAGTGACCAGAAAGCTGTTTGTTGATCACAATATCTATATAAAACATTGTAAGGGCAAAACTATGCCCGAATCTGATCGTTATCTCCGCATAGCGAGCAGAACCCAATCAGAGAATCTGCTTTTGGTTGAAGCATTGCGTAATATTCTGGCCGGGAACAGTAAGCCATGAAAACATCCGTAGACAACAATAGTCAAGCGCAGCCCACCACTCAAAGGAGTATACTTTCATTTGGGGCAGACTTACCCAACATCTGCTCCCTGTTTGGCCTTTTCTGCTCAGTCCTTGCCATATATTTTGCTGTTCTCGGTATGTTTCATGCGACAATGATCAGTATGATATGGGCTGTCTGGTTTGACTGGACCGATGGTATTATCGCTAGAAACATGAAGGGTCGGACAGAGGTACAGGGTCTTTTCGGAGCCCAGCTTGACTCCCTGATTGATATTGTCAGTTTTGGAATTTGTCCTGCAATAGTCCTGCTCAGTTATGGTTCCTTTAGTCCGTGGTATCTTCCAGGCGCATTTATCATTATCGCCGTTGCAGCACTTCGTTTGAGCTATTTTAACGTCTTTGGTCTGGTTGATAAATCGAGCTATATGGGAATGGCCCTGGATAATAATTCCATTATTCTGGTCTTTGTCTTTCTTTTTAATGGATTGTTCAGTCACGGTACATTTTCTGTTATCCTTTACCTCCTCTTTCTGGTGTTGGCCGCATTCAATGTTGCATCAATCAAAACGCCTAAATTTGCCGGTCGCTGGTACTACGTCCTTATCATTTATACGGTGACGATAACTACAATATTGGGCTGGCAATGGTATTTTATTTAGCGAGGAGTAAGCAGATACGATATACTAGTGATGATCATCTTTCAATCGCAGGACAGAAAAGACAACTCCATTCGATGAGGACAACAACTGTTGTTCCTTAAAAGATCCATCTCGAAAAAAAAGGAAAACCATGGCTAAGGAAAAGAAGAGTAACAAAGAAGGGAAAAAGAAACCGGCAATGACTGCCAAAGAGAAAAAGGCTGCCAAGAGGGATAAAAAGAAATCTAGCCTTCTTGGTCCGCAATAACATCGGAATTCATTTTTTTGAGCCGTTGAACTCAGATCAAAACTAGACGGTTCACTGCAAAGAATAAGGGGAACAGAACAAATATTGCCCCCCTTTAGTTATTTTTGATATTTCAAGAACAACATTTTTTTGCCTAGAATGCATAAAATTGTTGCCCTCAGCAGTACAACAAGCTATAGACATTCGCTTGCTCGAAGCCACTGGGAAATCCCTAGTGGCTTTTTGTCTTTAAGTAATTGTCTTCTTTAAGCTGGTTCATCAAGAAATGAGATGCGTTTATCACACTAAACGCTACCAACTCAGCTCTCTCTTATGAAAAGAGAGTCATCTTTCAAGACGTATATTCTCAATATATAATTAAGGTAGCTGCCAAGATAAAACCAAATCAACACTGTTACCTTCCTAGTATCTTCATCCATACATATACCTTCAGAGTGCTCAGTTTACTCAATGCTGACCCATTACCAAGCATGAGTTGTGAGAGCGCGTAAAGTTTCTTTAAAATATGAAAAGATTTAAATTAGTAGAAATAAAAACAGGCTCCATCAAAGACGATATTCTTTCAGGCCTGACCGTTGCCCTTGCCCTTGTTCCTGAAGCGGTTGCCTTTGCCTTTATTGCCGGTGTTTCTCCAGTAGTTGGGCTTTATGGCGCCTTTATGATGGGACTGGTTACGTCCATAATAGGAGGTCGGCCAGGAATGATATCCGGTGCCACAGGCGCCACCGCTATTGTTATGGTGTCCCTGGTGAAGATAGGCACGGATATGGGAGGTGAAGGCGCAGGATTACAGTATCTCTTTGCTACTCTTTTGCTGGCTGGATTGATCCAAATATTGGCAGGTATTTTTCGGTTTGGAAAATTTGTGAGACTTATACCGCATCCGGTGATGATGGGCTTTGTGAATGGACTGGCAATAGTGATTTTCACAGCTCAACTTGGAATGTTCAAGGTTGATGGGGCATGGATGCAAGGGTCCCAATTATTCACCATGCTTGGCCTGGTCGCCCTGACAATGGCTATTTTGTATACCTTTCCTAAAATTACCAAAAAAATACCAGCGGCCCTGGTTGCCATCGTATCAGTAGCCTTACTGGTTATATTTACGGGGATAGATACCGCAACGGTACTGTCATTTGTCCAGGCCAATGGCGGTACTGGCATTGAGGCAGGACTCCCGGTTTTTAATGTGCCTCTCATTCCATTTAATCTTGAGACCCTCTACTTTATCGCTCCCTATGCTGCCATTATTGCAGCAATTGGCCTGATCGAATCATTGATGACCTTAAACCTTATTGATGGCCTGACCAATACCCATGGTAACGCAAACAAGGAAAGCATTGCCCAGGGAACAGCAAATATTGTTAACGGCTTTATGGGTGGTATGGGTGGCTGTGCAATGATTGGTCAAAGTATCATTAATATTAAATCAGGAGGGCGCGGTCGTTTGTCTGGAATAGTGGCGGCATTATCCCTGCTCATATTCATTCTGTTCGGATCGTCATATATTGAGATGATCCCTATTGCTGCACTGGTCGGGCTGATGTTTATGGTGGTTGTTGGTACATTTGCCTGGAGTACCTTTAGTGTTATCGATCAAATCCCCCTGGCAGACGCCTTGGTGATTCTTCTGGTTACGCTTTTAACCGTTACCTTTGATTTGGCCATAGCTGTTATTGCCGGGGTCATTGTTTCTGCCCTTGTCTTTTCCTGGGAGAACGCTCTGCGCATTAGGGCAAGGAAACATGTTGATGAGAAAGGAGTGAAACATTACGAGATATTCGGTCCCCTTTTCTTTGGTTCCGCCCAGATGTTCACCAGTAAGTTTGATGTGGACAATGATCCTGATGAGATAATTATAGACTTTAAGGAATCACGGGTTGCTGACCACTCCGGTATTGAAGCCATCAATCAACTTGCAAAAAAATACGAGCAAGCAGGAAAGAGGATTTCTCTGTTTCACCTCAGTCCGGATTGTCGAAAATTAATCGATAAGGCTGAAAAACTTATCCGTGTCGATATTCTCGAAGATCCTGAATATACTGTAGTTGTCCAGGGATTTGAGGATTATTCTATCGACTAGTAAGTGTCCTCGAAACATCCTTCCAACTCGACAACAAACACTGAGAACAAAAAAAGGCCGTATACAAACCATATCAAGCATACGGTTTCTATACGGCCTCTATCAATCTTAAAAGTTAAAACACTACTGAAATTTCATCTCAAGAGTCTCAACATGGTAGAGATGATTGATCTGGGTATTATCAAAAATTGCAATTCCAAAAGGATAGCTCTTCTTCATATCAACAAATTGAACATCCTGGGTCTGTGAATCTGGGCCTTCTGTTTTTAAAGCCCGCATAACCTCCATGGTCCACACACCGTTTTCGTAATGATTACGAGCAAGGATATCTGCCCGGCCACCCTGCATAGGAGCAATGGTGATACCAGGAACGATGTCTCCAGCCTTAAAGGTATCCACAAACGGTACCCTTTTACTTGGAATGACATAATACAGATCATCCTTATTGCCATTCAGATTCATATATTCAGGTGCAGATTTTGCGCTGTTATCATTGTTTTTATACCCGCCCTTACCGGTATCCCCCTTACGGCCCCAGCTTTTATTTACCTTGGGATCGGTATTGCTGTTCACATACTGATCATCAAAGGTACCAAGTGGCAAGGTACGGACAAACTTGGCATGCCACATGTCTATCGTTTCGCCTGGTGCTCCAGTATATTTACGACCTGCAGAGGTATCACCGGGCTCATCAAGATGACAGGCGATCATACAGCCGTCTGTATCAAATCCCTTGGTATTGATATTCCAGAACATGGCCAACTTATCTTCATAAAAAGTGTTGTCATGCCCGGTGCTATCTTTTTTCTTCATTTTTTTCCAGCTTCCATCGCCCTGTTTGATCCACGGAAAACGCGCAAGACTCTTGGTTGGATCTTTATAGGTGATTAAAAAATAGACATTTTTATCATCGTAGAGCGACTTAATACTGACCTTTGTGCTGCTCATTCCTTCATAGCCATTACTGGGCTCGTAGGGAAGTTCATCCACGGTGACGTTCATTTCCTTAGCCGCTGACCAAGCTGAATCAGCAATGCCATCCAAAACTATCGGGGAACTGGTTTTGCTGCTGGTAAGTACTTGATCCGCACCATAGGCTGGTGCACAAAGGGCGACAACAGCTGCTACTGTAAAAATCCCTACCTTTTTCATACTCTTCTCCCAAGTTGAATTTGTTTTTCCAGATAAAAAGCACTCCGTACATTTCAACTGTAGGTTCAAACAGGGAAGGATTCCAGAGAAAGGTTACTCACAGAATTGGGACCTTATGTGAACAATACTTCACAACGTGGCACTAGCCATTTGGTTTTATGCGAGAATTCGTTTGGAGAGTAATTGCAGGCAATCGATCATTTTTTCACCTTCCGGAGTCAAGCGATACGCTTTTTCACGGTCTTGAGAGATAAGGTTATTCATTTTAAGTTTTTTCAAATGAAAATTCACCTTGGTGTGATCACTGATCCCAAGAGAGCGGGTCAGATTCATAAATCGTATCTGTTTTTCCCCGGCAAGAGTTATAAGGATTTGTCTTCTGATCTGGTTTGCAAGGCAGGCCAGTGCATCATCCATCCCAGGTTCCGACAACTGCTTGGCAAAACGTAACTCTTCCAGGTTACAGCGTACCGCAACGAGTAGTTCATCCCGCCTGAAAGGTTTACTGAGATAATCATCGGCACCGTTTTTCATGGCAGCCACAGCATTGTCAACCGTCGCAAATGCCGTGATCATGATAATTCTGACATTGGGGTACTCATTTTTCAACAACGGCATAAGAGCCATACCTCCCATGCCAGGCATCATGTTATCGACAATAACCAGACGAGGGGGGGATACTTTGATCTGTTCAAGAGCCGCCTCGGCAGAACCACAACTCTTTACTGAAAAGTCGTTATTCTCGAGAATTTCGACAATACTCTCCCGCAAATCCTGATCATCATCAATCACAAGGATTGTTTCAGCTGGCACTGCTTATCACCGGAAAAGAGAGTGTCATAACGGTTCCTCCATGTTCACTGCTCACAAGTTCAATATTTCCTCCATGCTGCTTTATAATATTATAGCACACCGACAGCCCCAAACCAGTCCCTTTTCCGATTTCTTTGGTGGTATAAAAGGGATCAAAAACCTTAAAGAGTTCCTCTTCGACAATGCCGTGCCCGGTATCTGTTATAATCACCTGTACAGCGTCCCCGACCAGACAGCTTTCAATCTCAATCCGGTCTTCAGCACCGCAGGCATCAAGGCTGTTCATTAATATATTGATAAAGACCTCTTCGAGTTTCCATGAAATTCCCATTATTTCAGGAACATCCTTTAGGTTCATATTTATAATTACGCTGTGTTCCCGATGCTTCAGAAGATCACAGGAGCTCCTCAAAATAGTGTTAATATCAGTGGGTTCAAGCTCCGCCCCCCTCTCCCGGGAAAAGTGTAGTAACTCCCTGGCAATACTGGAGGCTCGGGTGAGATTACGCTCTATCGCATTAAGTTTTTTATCTACCTTCTCATCCTCTTGCAACAGATCCCTCACCATTTCAAGATTCAGCGAGGCGTTAGTAAGGGGATTATTTATCTCATGGGCAATCCCGGCAGCGAGCACTCCCATGGAGGTCAGTTTTTCAGACTGGGAGAAACGAAGTAATTTTTCGTTTATTATTTCACGCTGTTCAAGATTAAAAACCGATAACGCCCTGACGGTAAAAAACATAATAAAGAAGGCGCACACTCCTCGAAACAGTACGATCTTTATCCCTACAAAGGGCAGAATCACATTCGATGGCACGATTCCTGACAAAACAGCATAGCAGCTCATAAAACTGCCAGCAAAAATAAAATTAATAGCCACATTTTTGGAGAATGTTCGGGCGGTTCGTGAATACATAATCAGCCCAATCCCGGACAGTAACCCTCCTGGAAATGCGACAAAAACACGGATATTCACATCTTTTCCACTTCCAAGATCAAAATAGATCGCCGTAAAAATTAACGATAAAGCGGACATACCAATCAGAATCTTAACAATTTGAGGAGTGGTCCTCAGAGCCTGATCACCATAAAAGGTAATAATATTAATGAATAATCCAAAATAGAGCAGAAATAGAAAGGAGATACTAACAACAATCAGTCGAAACAAAGAAAAGAATGGTGTTCGTATGGCAGGTACCAGATACTCCAACAGCTCCAACCACTCATGAAACCCATGAATAATTCCGAAAATAGCCAGCAACCAGATAATTCGTGCAATTCCAAGCTCACTGAAACGTACATCCCTGGAAAGGATAGCCACTCCCAGTGTAAAAAAAGCAAGACCATAAAGCAGGTACAGTATGAAATGTATAATCACTCAGCCACCCGTTCCGTAAAGGTATTAGACATGCGGGCTAACACTCCCACTGTTAATTATACCGCAACAAACCATCTGACACATAGTTTTTTAATATTTAAATCCTCAGATAGCGCCAGAGATGGATCTTTGTGAGTCGCACCTTGAATGCGATATCACAATGATTTACTATTGAGCTGTAAAGAAATTCGCCCTATATGCCTGACTATCGTGTCGGCGCATAGGGCCAACAGACGTATCCCTTGGATACCCCAAAGAAGATCAAATGAAAGTCAAGTACATTTGCGAAGATTGCATACAAGAAATTTCTCAACAGGAATATGAGCAGCAGGATGATATATTCTGCCCAACATGTGGCTAAATGTCCATAACGACACCCTGCAACACTTTGAAGACTCTGAAGACGTCAGAGCATTTGTCCAATCGTACCAATCACTGCCACAGTTGTTGTATATATACAAAGCAGGGCAATGGGTGATTATGGAGAACAAACAAATAGTAATCAGTATAGTGTCAGGGATGCCTCCTTGAATTCTTGCGACAAATACGGTAATTTATTCAAGATACGATTTTTTATTTTTATTTACTATTATCCTACCTACTTTCGAGGTTCCACATGCCACCCATCGTCACATTTATCGGCTGGCACGATTGCGGAAAAACTACCCTCGCATCCAATGTTGTCGACCATTTAAAACAGCTTGGGTATCAGGTGGCTGTAATCAAATCCACTAAAGAAACGGGAATTGCCTTTGATACCCCCGGTACGGATACTCATACCCATCGTAGCGCTGGTGCGGATTCAGTAATGCTGGTAGCACCGGATCAGATGGTCATAATGACGGACAACAGACAGGAATCCCTGACAAGTCTGGCCCACCGTCATTTCCCGGAAGTAGACATTGTTATAGGAGAAGGTTTTAAGGGAGCCAGGCAGGTTTCTAAAATTGAAGTCTTTCGCAACAGTGAAACCAAAGAACTTCTCCGAGATTCTGTAACCGGTGTTATTGCCGTTGCAACCGATGAACAGATCAGCGGGGACCATATCTTTCGTCTCAATGAAGCTGCTGAGATAGCATCATTTATTGAAAAACGATTCCTTCAGGATGCCAGAAAAGGAGCGGATCACACCACCCTTTTACTCAATGGCAACCGCATCCCCATGAAAGGGTTCGTTCAGGATGCACTTGCCGGTACCCTGTGCGGCTTTGTTGACTCCCTTAAACTGAGTAGTAAAGAAACGAAAACTATTGATATTCGGATAACGCTTCCATAATACAATTACCCATCCTCTTTCTAAAGAGAACACTATGTACAAGAAAATAAGCCTCCTTCTTCTTTTGGTTCTGCTTTTTCCAGTCACAAATCTCCACGCAGGAGAGACAATCAGGGTCGCTTCCACAACGTCCACGTTTCACTCCGGCTTACTCGACTATCTTCTACCAATTTTCAAAAAAAGTACCGGGATTGATATCAAACTCACCGTTGTTGGTACCGGAGCAGCATTAGAGCTTGGCCAGCAGGGGAAGGTTGACGTTGTGCTGGTCCATGACAAAGATCTTGAGATACAGTTAGTTGATGAAGGCCACTTTATTGACCGTGAAGAGATTATGTATAATGATTTTGTTATCCTTGGCCCCCCAAATGACCCAGCCAGTCTGAAAGGCACAAGCACTGCCCTTGAAGCCTTTACAAAAATTCGTGCCTCCAAATCTACTTTTATCTCACGGAGTGACAATTCCGGCACCAATATGCGTGAAAACCGGATCTGGGCCACCTCTGGAGCCATGCCAGCAAGACTCGACAGCTGGTACCTATCAGCCAATCTCGGCATGGCAGAAACAATCACCCTCGCTGCAGCGAAAAAGGCCTATACCCTGGCAGACCGGGCAACCTGGCTCACCGTACAGGACAAAAACCCAGACCTTGCCTTGCTTGTTGAAGGAGACCCTGCACTCTTCAATCAGTATGGTGTAATGATCGTTAATCCTAGAAACCATAAATATATCAATTATCAATCGGCAATGAATTTTGTGATCTGGCTGACTTCCTCCGCTGGGCAAGAAGCAATTGGATCATTCAGGGATACTCTTGGGAACGTCCTTTTCACTCCCAACGCCAGGTAATCACAGGTATATGGCCTGAATGAAACTTTCTGATACGACACGGAGATTTTTATTCCCTTCGCTCAACAGAAGATACCTCACTCGTCTTCTTCTGGTGGGATTCAGCTGCTATCTTCTCTTCAGCTATATCCTGATCCCCTTGCGCATCCAGGGCCATAGCATGGAACCCACTTACAACGATGCCTCCTTTGCCTTTTGCCTGCGGCCGCAGTATTCTTTTTCGGAGATCAAACGTTTTGATGTGGTGGCTGTCCGCTTCACAGGCAAAAGTGTCATGCTGTTAAAACGGGTCATTGGACTTCCCGGAGAAACACTCGAATTCAGAGATGGAGCCCTTTACATTAACGGAAAGCTCATTCCTGAACCCTACGTAAAACATAAGAATCCATGGAATTTACCGCCAAGATCAATCCACCCGGACCGCGTCTATGTGGTTGGCGATAACCGTGGCACCCTTATATCTCATCATATTTTCGGACAGGTACCGATCAACAGAATTACAGGTGGAGTCATTCCATGAATAAAAAAGTTCTCCTTGCACTGATTCTTATTCTGACAGCAATCGTTATGTTTCTTTTACCCAATGACAGGAAAAAAATATTCAGCAACCTCGACACACTTGCGGAATATTGCTCCTCTGCGAGTGGCGAAACAAGCATCGGCCTCATCAAAAAAGTTGCCCAGGCAGGGAAACTCTGTAAAAATCCCTGTATGATCCAGCTCAAATCCTATGATATCAATCGTGCTCTTCCTAAAAAAGAGCTGACTGACCATATTCTGATGATGAAAAGAATGATGCCTGAAACTGAGTTTAGTTTTCACGACACGACGATCACCTTCCCACAAAAAAAGCATGCCGTTGTCAGTACAACCCTCAGGTTATCTGGAAAAATAAATAGTGATCGTTTTACAGACGCCTATGAACTGAGTATTAATACAGAAAAAATAAATGGGAAGTGGCTCTTTTCTTCTTTCAGCATTGTTGAATTTATGGAACAATAATGCAAAAGTTCTGTACGCCACCCCGTCACAACTTCCCTACAATCAGGATATTGCCATGTCAGCATCTTTAAATGATCAACTCGGAAGCAGCGATGTAATTTGGAACCTTGAAGCCCTCTATGACTCCCAGGAAGACGAACTCCTTCAGGACGACCTTGACCTCTGCCTACAGGAAGCAGAACTCGTTAAGGATGGCTGTGCCGGTAAACTAGGCGAACTTCCACCCGAAGCCTTTGCCAGAATGGTTCGCCGTATCGAACGTATTCAGGTGAACCTGTGTCGCATCGATACCTATGCCTTCCTCAACTTTGTTACCCAGGTCAAAAACGATACCGCTGGAGCCTTTCTTCAGAAAAGCAAAGAAGATGCAAGCCGGGTCAATAAAGAGCTGGTGTTCTTTGATCTTGAATGGGCCAAGATGGATCAAGAGATAGCCGACAAGCTCCTTGCCTCCGAGGAGGCCGCCCCATATCGCCACTTTCTCACTAATCTGCGAAAATATGCAAAGCATCTTTTGTCACACTCCGAGGAGTCTCTCCTGGTGGAGCTCTCCCCCGTTGGCCGTGAAAGCTGGCTCACTCTTTTTGAAAAACTAATGGGTCATCTTGAATTTGGTGAACAAAAGAGGAGCGAAGAAGAGGTACTCTCCGATCTCTACGATTCCGACCGTGAAACCCGAAAGAATGCTGCCCTTGAACTGACTGCAGGGCTAGACAGTCAACTCCATATTCTCAGCCATATCTTTAATACCATTCTTGCAGACAAGATGATTGAAGATCGATTGCGGAACTATCCATCCTGGGTCAGCGCGAGAAATCTTTCCAACGAGCTCCCTGACAGTACCGTTGAAGCACTGGTAAACAGCTGCACGGAACGCTATGATCTCGTTCAGCGCTACTATGGGGTAAAAAAAGAAATCTTGGGGTTTAAGACTCTCCACGATTATGATCGCTATGCACCACTCCCCTCGCTACCGGATCAGCTTGTTTCATGGGAAGAGTGTAAAAAAATGGTACTCGATGGATTTCGATCCTTTTCACCTGAGATGGCAGATATCGCCACCCTCTTTTATGACAGAAACTGGATTCATGCACCACTGCTCGATGGAAAGCGGGGCGGCGCCTTTGCCCATCCGGCAGTTCCCGATGCCAACCCTTATATTCTTGTCAACTATACCGGTAACCTTCGTGATGTTTCCACCGTAGCCCACGAGCTAGGTCATGGAGTTCATCAATATCTGGCCAAAGAAAAGGGCTATTTCAACAGTGACACCCCGCTGGTTCTTGCTGAAACCGCATCTGTTTTTGCAGAACTCCTTATCTTTCACAAACAGCTTGAGACCCTTGAGAACCCCGAGGAAAAACGGGCCTTTATCTGCCAGAAACTGGAATCAATATTTGCCACCGTCTTTAGACAAATATCCATGAACCGCTTTGAAGATATGATTCATACTACACGCCGTGATAAGGGAGAGGTATCAACGGATGAACTCTCCAATCTGTGGATGAAGAGCCAGAAAGCAATGTTTGGTGATGCGGTGATACTTGAAGATCATTATAAAATCTGGTGGTCCTATATCCCTCATTTTCTCCACAGTCCCGGCTACGTCTACTCCTATGCCTTTGGAGAACTGCTGGTACTTGCACTCTATCGAATATATAAAGAGGAAGGGGCAGACTTTATCCCCAAATATCTGCATCTGCTTTCGGAGGGAGGCAGCAAATCCCCTGCCGAATTACTGGCGCCATTCAACATTGATCTCGATGATCCGTCCTTCTGGCAGGGTGGCCTGGCAGTAATAGAAGAGATGCTGCAAAGCATTGAAGACACGACAAACAACTAAGCACAGGTAATAGAGGAAAGCCAATGAGCAATGAGATAGGAGAGCGTTTGGTAGAGGTACTGAAGAGCCCTGAAGATTCAGACTGTCAGGAAAGTTTTGCCCGCGCCATGGAGCTGACAAAAGCATATGCAAGTTCAGGCTCCGCCACCCACTTCAGTGCAGTAGCACGATTATTTTATGATCTTTTTGAGATGTTTGAAACAGGAAAAGATCCAAGACAGAAGTAACAGAGAGGAAATCAACCGAATATGTGAAATCAATCAGGCGGAATACGTCGTAAATATTTCTGCAGCGACTCCTCAATATCACCGCCACACGACCTTACAATAAGCTGAATATACTTAACATTCTTCTTGATATTATCAAGATAGAGATTACGATCAACCCCCCAGCGTTCCCGAAAGTGGATCTGCATATACTTGGTCAGATTTCCAAAAACACGTGACAAACGATCAATCACAACCTCGTGATAGAATACGGAAGTCTGCTTCATAAGATCCACCGCAGAACCATAGTTGGCAATCCCACCTTCCTCATGTTCCTGAAAAAGTGATGGGAGACGTTCAAGATAATACCTGTCCGCCATTTGGGCCAAAATATCAGCAGACCCCACGGAAAAAGATGCCAGCTGCATTTCAGCAGATGGAAAGAAGAGAGAATCGGGATTAATACTGAGATTTGTACACTGGATAATAACAGAACAGTCGGTAATAAAAGGAAGGCTGAAGCCCTTGGCCTTCAGGTAATCGGCCATAAAGAACATTGAGCGCTTTTCATGGCCAATGGTATATGCCGCCCCGGTTTCAGCATCTTCTGAATTCTTAAGCAGTAATCCGCAATCGTGAAAATAGGCACTAAAGAGTGCCTTTGAGATCGTATCCTCCGAAACAGTCCAGCCATCACAGGATAATCCGTGAAACAATCTAAGAGTTGCCAAGACAACGCCATAGGTATGATCCAGATTATGATATTTGGTATTTGACTGACGATAATCGGGATGCTCACCTTCAAAAATCAACCCAATTTCACGATGTAACTCGATAAGGGGGTCCCGCTGAAAGTCCGGGGCCATCAGGTTAAGCACGGCAAGAATCTCATCGAGGGGATCCTCGGTGAAGCCAGACTCGAGTAGCTTTGTCAGAAAAAGATTATCCATCTAAGCGAAAAAACACCTTGTTAATGATAAGACAAAAATGCTAACAACCGCTCCGGAACTACTTGTTCCAGATATGTTCCGAAATAGAAGATACCGTTAATAAGCTAGTCCGGATAGTTAGGAATTACAATACAGGGCAGAAAAAACTATTACTCAAAGGAGATACACTTTTGCGAGCAGTAGGCAGCAGCTTCTTCCACCTTTGCAGTCACTTCAGCATCCGAATCTAACAGAACAACCTTCTCCCACTCATCCATGGCAAAAACTTGAGGACATATCTCCACGCAGGCACCGCAACCATTACATTCATAGACATCTATAAGAATAGATTTCTTTGCCATCCTTACCTCTATTTTTCCAAAACATTTTTGGTAAAATTTCTATCGGGCTCAACGGGATACACACCATTAAAACATGCCAGACAGAAACCATCCTTCTTCAGTCCCGTCGCCTCAACCAATCCTTCCAGACTCAGGTAATAAATTGAGTCCAGTCCAAGGTGAGCAGCTATTTCTTCAACAGTATGATCCGTTGCAATCAACTGGTCCGATGAAGGAAAATCAATCCCATAATAACAGGCATGACGGGTTGGAGGACAACTTACCATCATATGAACTTCCGTAGCCCCGGCTTCTCTCAAGGCCTTCACCCTGCTTTTCCCGGTGGTGCCGCGAATAACAGAATCTTCAACAATTATAACCCGTTTGCCCTTCAACAGGGATCTCACAGGATTGAGCTTTACCCGCACATTAAAATCACGCATGGATTGGGTTGGCTCAATAAAAGTTCGCCCCACGTAATGATTTCTAATCATTCCCATCTCAAGCGGAATGCCGGACTCCTTAGAAAACCCAATGGCTGCATAATTTCCGGAATCCGGAAAGGGCATAACAAAATCCCCTTCAATCCCGGATTCCCGCGCCATAATCTCACCCATTCGTTTCCGGGCTTCATAGACATTAATGCCAAAGATATCGGAGTCGGGACGAGCAAAGTAGACCTGTTCAAAAATACAAAATGATGTTTTCTGCTTGGGCCATGGAAAGATTGAACGAACACCATCATCGGTAATAATAAGCACTTCACCCGGCTCAACATCTCGAACATACTCTGCCTGAACCAAATCAAGGGCACATGTTTCAGAAGCCACAATCCAGCCGCCATTATTCAATTTACCAAGACAGAGCGGTCTGAAACCGCCAGGATCACGAACAGCAATAAGGGTATCTTCCGTCATCAGCAGGATTGAATACGCACCTCGTAAACAGGAAAAAGATTCAGTAAGAGCCCGCTCCAGGCCAAGATGAGTAGTACGGGCCATCAGATGAAGAACAACCTCACTGTCCATTGTGGTCTGGAAGATTGATCCTTTTTCTTCCAAGTCATGACGAAGCTCCAGAGAATTGACAAGATTTCCATTGTGAGCCACCGCAAGAGTACAACCCTTGTGGGTTACCATTAAGGGCTGGGAGTTTGTCACATTGGAAGCACCTGTGGTGGAATACCGGACATGCCCCATTGCCATTGACCCCGGCAAGCCCTGAAGGATATCCTCTGAAAAAATCTCAGGAACAAGCCCCATTGCCTTATGAATAGACACCTTTCCATCATCCGAGGCTACTATGCCGGCACTCTCCTGTCCTCTGTGCTGCAAGGCATACAAACCGAAATAAGTGAGCTTGGAGGCATCTTCATGGCCAAAGATACCACAGACACCACACTCATGTTTGGGACGACCACTCTCAATACTCTGCTCGCTAGCACTATCCATTAAAATATTCCTTGTCTGCACAAAACCGGATGGAATCCGTAACTCGTATAAAAAAAGGGAAAGGCACAAAGAAAACAATTATCTTTGTGCCTTTTATCAAAATCTGATAAAAAGATTTATAATATGTTTCATGGAAATTCAACAATAAAGCACCTTCCGCCTTGTTTTTCTTTTGTATTCCCCAAATCAGGCGGGATTAAAGGCACTACTATAAAAATATTACACAATGATAAAACTGACATCCACCGTAAAAGCCGCAGGTTGAGCAGCTAAACTTGGCCCAGGGGACCTGGGCCAGATACTGCGTGGTATTACCTTACCCAAAGACGATCGCCTAATTGTCGGAGCTGAAACCTGTGATGATGCAGGTGTATACCGCTTAAATGACGAGACTGCGCTTATTCAGACACTGGACTTCTTTACGCCCATCGTCGATGATCCGTACCACTTTGGTCAGATCACCGCAGCGAACGCATTAAGCGACGTTTATGCCATGGGTGGCAAGCCGCTGCTTGCCATGAATATCCTTGCCTGCCCCATAAAAAGTATGGGACCTGAGGTTTTTCGTGAAGTCATCAAGGGTGGTCTCTCAAAAATAGAAGAGGCCGGGGCACTTCTGGTTGGCGGGCACTCCGTAGAAGATGATGAATTGAAGTATGGCCTTTCGGTAACTGGAATTGTTCATCCGGATCGGGTCCTCTTAAACAGTGGCGCAAAAGTAGGAGATCATCTTATTCTTACCAAACCACTCGGCACGGGAATCCTCTCCACAGCCATCAAAGGAAATCTTGCAGATTCTACCGTCGAAGGCCAGATAACTGAAATTATGGCCACCCTTAATCGCGCGCCTGCAGACGCCATTGCTGTTGTACGCGATAACGGACACCAGGTACATGCCTGTACTGATGTCACAGGTTTTGGTCTGCTTGGTCATCTCCATGAAATGACCGTGGCATCCAAAGTCACTGCCAGGATTTTCAAAGATCGAATCCCTGTTATTGACGGATGTATTGATTTTATTAATATGGGGATTATTCCTGAAGGTGCCTACACCAACCGAACGTTTTATTCCAAGTGCTTACGGAAAAATGGAACCGGGGATGATGCAATAGAGATGGTACTGGTTGACCCACAAACCTCTGGTGGCCTGCTTATTGCCGCCCCTGAAGAAAGCTGCAAAAGAATTCTTACAGAAATACAGAAGTCTGGCTATCCATTCTCCTGCCATGATATTGGTGAAATTGTAGAAGGTGAGGAAGGAATGGTAGAGCTGGTGTAACCTGCAAAAATAATCTGCGCTATGAATCCGGACTGGAAGCCATCCGGTTTCATAGCGACACTGTAAACTGCTTCCGCAACTGCTCCACCCGCTTCCGGTTCACACCAAAATCAGAATAACCAACTCTGGACGCGGAACGGATATGAATACGGTTATTTTCATCATCCAAACGACAACTGACATCATCGACAAAGCGAAACAAACTACTGCGGAAAGTAGCGTGCAGGAAGGAATCATCCACTTCTTCAATCCGCCCCCCCCATATCAAGAATCTGCTCCTGCAAAATCTGCCATGCTCCAGCCGCCGAACCTGTAAATTCGAGGGGAGCTATAAAAGACTCCTTCGACAAATCTTCACTGTTTACACAATTCGGACTCTGGGGACATGCCGCCAGATGGCCATCAACAATATATTTCTTCGCAGCTAACTGTTCCATATCCTGATCTCCTGACTGACTGTCGGCAATGCATCCAGTGACGAATACAACTGTGAGCAGCAATGACAACCAATAATAATCACGTTTTTTATGCAGCATTCCTCTACCACCTCCACCAGTACAAATGGCCAATAGCCAGCATCATGGTAAGTACAAAAGAGTCAGACCAAAAGTCATCCTCCTTAGTCCTCATACTTAAATGGAACAATTCCCTGAATACGATCAAGTTCCGCCAGAGACTGAGCATACAAAATAAGGGCCCGGTATTCATCGGCAACAGCCTGGGAGAATGCCTCCTGCGCCACAAGGACATCGTAGGTGGTGGCCCGTCCCACATCAAACTTTGTCTGCTCTCCTCCCAATCGCTTCCGCGATGAAAGAGTTGTTTTACGGGTCGCCTCAATGGCTTTACGGCTCAGCTTTACATCACGGACTGCCTGCCGGACAAGATTTCGTGTCTGCTGACGCAAAAGCTCTGCCTGGGTTTTGGCACGATTGACATTGGCCCTCGCCTGTCTGTACTGCCCTTCTGCACCACGATTGCCAAGAGGCCTTGAAAAACTCACTCCCACCTGCCAACGTGTGTCGCTATCGTTGGTGAGTCGATCCACGGCGTTACCGTAATTCTCTTCGTTTCCAACAAGTCCCATGGAACCAAAAACATCCAATAAGGGCAGAGTCTTATTTTTCATTGAAGTACTGGTACTCTTTGCCGCCTCTATCTCCATATCCGCCGCCAGTATATCCGGACGATTGGCGAGTGCTCGTTCCAGAACGATATCAAGTTGCGGGATAGTTTCCATAACTGCCGGGCGATCCGTCGGAGTCAAGGATCTCCTCCACTCCTTGTTATTGAGCAGATAGCGCAGGGTATCCTCGGCCACGCCCACGGCCCGTTCTCCGCCGATAAGGTTCTGTTCTCTTCTGGCAACTTCTGACTGGGGTTGATAAATCTCAACATCTGCCAGAAGTCCTGTTTCAATTCTGCTTTTGGTTTCATCTTCAAGTTGCCTGGCAAGAGTAAGAGACAGCTCAAGGACCTCAATATCCTGCCAGCTGGAAACCAGTTCCCAATAAGCCTTACGCACCTGGGAGGTGAGTTCTGCGGCCTCACGATGAACAAGAAAGACAGCAGCCTCAACTTTTTGCTCAGCAGCGCGGATGCCCGCAGTCTGCACCTCACTGCCCCTTCCTCGAAGCAGGGGTTGAGAGATCTTTAGATCCACTCCACTTGTGTAGAGCGGATTAATAAGAGAATAGTCGGAGTTATTGTTATTATACCCATTACTCCATGACAGGCCCAACTCAGTTCCCGGTGTCAACCGCTTAAGAAGTGACGCGTTCCAGGAAGTTATATCTTCACTCAAGGCACTACCCTGAACAGTTGGGGTGCGGCGTGTTTCTCCAAATGCTGCCCCCGCCTCAAAATAACTATCAAAAATACCCTGCTCTGCCTCACTACCACCCCGGACTATCTCAAGCTCCTCTCTGCTCAACTGGATACCTAAATTATTTGCAAGAGCCGTTTGAATGGCCTGGCTAAGGGTGAGCTCCACCGCTGTTTCTTCAGCAACAGCACTCCCTGACTGCAAAATAAAAAGAGCCAGGACAAGCAGTGCCATCGTTTCGATTATATCTCTATTTTTCATCGTTAACCTCCCGCGATTCACCGGAAAGAAGAGGATAGGGTTTCCAGTATATTTTACTCAACCAGGAACGGATACGCGGCTGTTGTTCCAGAAAACGATGGAAGAGATAATAGAGACTGGGGACCACAACCAGTGTCAGAAATGTGGCCACGATCAGACCAAAGATAATTACAACGGCCATGGAACGCCACCACTGGCTGGACTCACTCACCCAGGACATGGCAAGATTACGAAAATCATAGGAAACCCCTGTGACCATAGGAATAAGCCCAAGGATAGTAGTTATTGCGGTGAGCAACACCGGCCGCAATCGTGTGGCACCTGCGGCCATAACCGCCTCTTTTACTGCCATTCCCCGTTCACGCAATTGGTTGGTATAATCGATAAGTACAATGGCATTATTCACCACTACTCCCGCAAGTGATATCACGCCAACACCTGTCATCACAATACCAAAGGGCTGTCTGAACAGCATCAAACCAAGAAAAGCACCACCAAGAGACAGAATAACCGAGGTCATAATAATAAAGGGCTGCCCCACCGAATTAAACTGACTCACCAAAATAAGAAAGATAAAGAGCAGGGCAATAATAAAAGCTCTGCCAAGAAAGGCTTCGGACTCCTGCTGATCTTCATATTCACCGGTAAAGCTCACATTGTACCCAGAAGGCAGAATCAGCCCGGCAAGAGCCTGTTCTGCCCCTGCCCGTACCACAGGAGCCGGAACCTTGGTCTCATCCACATTGGCCTTTACCGTAACTACCCGCTTATGATTTATGCGTACAATATCTCCGAGCGATCCTGATATTTTAACTGAAGCAAGAGTGGAGAGCGGTACCGTCATCCCATTGGGTGCCGGAATCATCAATTCATGGAGAACATCCACCACTCTGCGATCCTCTTCACTCAGCTGTACGGTGATATCGTAATCCTCATTACCTTCCCTGAAAGAAGAAACCTCCAGGCCGTTATAGGCTGTCTTCAGGGCAAAACCGATCATATCGGTTGAAATACCAAAGAGAGCCGCTTTCTGACGATCCACCTTTACCTGCACTGAAGGTATGCCTTCCACAAAGTTATCCTGTACATCCTCAACATGATGGATTTCGTTCAGGGTTTTGCGAATGGAACGTGCAATCTCACCGAGTACCTGAAAATTTTCTCCGGATATTTCAATATTAATCGGAGCCCCCGTGGGCGGTCCTTCTGCTTCGGTGGCAATGGTTATTTTCCCGCCCGGGATGTTTTCTACCCGTTTTCTGATTTCTGCTACGGTATCCTGGGAGGAACGATGGCGATCTTCAAGATCCAGAAAGCGAATTCCGACATGATTGGGAGCATTGGCTTCAAACTTTGACCCACCACTGGTATCCACCGTAGCCTTCATATAGATCGTTTCAATATTGGGAAGATCCGAGGGACCAAAATGGCTGTTACCCTCTTTATCCGTATGTTCAGCAGGAAGAAGCAGGCTTTGATACGCCTCTTCCGTCAGTTCTTTCTCCGCCCCAGCACTCTCTGCACTGGCAACAGCTCCTTCTATTCGTCGCATTACCCGGTTGATATAATCAAGATCGGCCCCCTCCGGCATATCCACATTGACATACATTCCCTTAGGATCGATATCCGGGAAAAATTCCTTTGGTTTTTCAAGCCCCACGGCCAGTAACCAGCCTTCCACCATGAGAATAAGGACTAAAAAGGCAACTAAAATAATCGAAAATGGCTGGCCGAGGGCAACCTTTAACAGGGCGGTATAGCCACGCAGTAAAGGAGTACTTATCTGTACCGGTTGTTCCCCGGAAACGTTCTCATTCTGTTTTCTGCCCTTACTACTCGTGGCAGAAACCTTCAGAAACATGGATGCAAGCGCCGGGTTAATCACCATGGCCACAAAGAGAGAGGAAGACAGAGTTACTATAAGAGTGAGTGGCAAATAACTCATAAACTCTCCCATTATTCCAGGCCAAAAGAGCATGGGGGAGAATGCAGCAAGGGTGGTCAGGGTGGAGCCGATAACCGGATAGGCAACCTCGGACGTTGCCTTCATGGCCGCCTCTCTTCGTGGAACACCCTGCTCCATAAAACGATGAATATTCTCTACAATTACAATGGCATTATCCACAAGCATCCCAAGTGCCAGAGTCAGGCTGAAGAGAACCACCATATTCAACGTGATACCCATAAGGTATAAAGATATAAAGGAAAGCAACATGGAAAAAGGGATGGCAAGACTTACAAGCACTGCGTTGCGAATCCCCATGGCAAAGAAAATAACCACTACCACCAGAACCAGCCCGGAGAGGATATTATTTTCAAGATCTGTCACCATATTGATAATATCTTTGGATTTATCCATCACCTTGGTGATCTCTGTTCCTTCGGGCCATGCCGGCTGCTGTTCAGCAATACTCAGATCAACCGCATCGGCGATGGCAATAATATTTTCACCACTGCGTTTTTTGACCGTTATATTCACCGCCTGATGACCATTCAATCGGGAACGACTGCTCTCCTCCTTAAATCCATCCACGATGTGAGCAACATCTTTTAAATAGACCGGATCACCGTTGTGAGTGGTGAGCACCAAGCCATAGATCTCCTCAGGTGTAGTAAACTCTCCAGGAACACGCAGCTGGAAACGACCCGTTCCAAGACGAATGGCACCACCCGAGGTATTCTGATTTTCACTGGCAACCACCTGCTGTAAAGAGTTGATGGTAAGCCCGTAATACGCGAGTTTTTCAGGAAGAACTTCAATTCGAATTTCCCGTTCAAGCCCGCCGCTAATATCCACTTCGAGCACCCCCGGGATCGCCTCAATACTGTCCTCAAGATCATCGGCAATATCTTTTAGACAGGGCAGACCGCAGGTTCCTGACAGGGAAAAGACCAGAATTGGCATTTCGGAAAAATTCACCTCAAAGACAACGGGATCATCCTCAAGATCATTGGGCAGTTCACCCTTTGCCTCATCCACCTTATCCTTTACATCCTGCAGGGCCTTATCAATATCAACACCAGTAAGAAACTCCACATTGATGGATGAAAGTCCCTCTGAACTCACCGATTGGATCTTTTTGACGCCATCAAGCCCTTTCAGCTTTTTTTCTATTTCTATGGTGATGGATGTTTCAATATCAGCAGGAGAAACACCACGATAGCTGGTGGAAACAAAAACATTTGGAATGGTAATATCGGGCTCGGATTCCCGTGGGAGTGCAAGGTAACAGTAAGTTCCAAAAACCAGAATGATTACGGCAAGAACCAGAACAGAAACCGATTTTTTAACAGCTGTATCGGAAACGATCATGGCAGCTCCATGGAGGTGAGAGTACGAACAACTCTCACCTGCTGCGCATCCTCAATATCACGATGCCCCTCTATCACAACCCGATCTCCCAAAGCGAGACCATCGATCACTTCCACCATCCAGCCATCCATAATTCCAAGCTGTACCGGCTGTTTTTCCACATATCCTTCTGACTCCAGATAGACAAACTGTTCCTCATTGCGGCTGATAATTGAATAGAGCGGAACAGCTAGTGCTTCCGAATTTTCGCTTTTGATAATATCTGCTCGCACAAACATTCCCGGGAAAATGGAATAATCCGAATTGGCAATGGCAAGCTCCATCCGGTAAACATGGGCATTTGATTCCGGCGCCGGTGAAAGAAAATGCTTGTGACCAGTAAGTATTCGGTTGCCAAGGGCCTGGATGGTAATTTGAATTTCATTCAGCTCCCGGACAGCGGCCACATCCGATTCCGGTATTCCAATCACCGCTTTCACTCTGTCCATCTGCAGAATTTCAGCCACCGGATCAGCCACACCCAGAAGCAATCCAGGCTTTGCATCCAGCCTTCTGACAACCCCTGCAACCGGAGCTTTGATAATACAACGGGAAAGCCTCAACCTGGCATTATCCAGCGCTGCCTGAGCAGTGAGAAAACGGGCACTGAGGCTTTCCATTTCTGCCTGAGGAGCAATACCTTTGGCATGCATGGTCTTTACCCGTTTCAGCTCGGCACTTGCCAGTGTCCAGGAGGCTTGGGCAGATTGAAGAGCAATCCGGTAATCCGACTCATCGATTCGGGCAAGGATCGCTCCCTTTGCAACCCGGTCTCCCTCTGTAACGAGAACTTCTTCCACCGTTCCACCGACCTTTGCCAAAAGCTCCAGTGTCTGCCATGCCTCTACAGATCCGGGAAGATTTATACGATCATGAAGCAGAGTCGGTAGAACCTCAAGCAGTACAACATTCACTGGTTGTCTCGGTTCAACCACCGCCGCTGCTTTTTCTTCGGCCATCTCTGCCCCCTTGTCTCGAATAGCAAAAAAGCCAAACAGGGATACAATAACAAGGAAAAGAAGTAAAAATCGCGGGAGATTTTTCCAGATTACATGCACAATTTTGGCTCTATTACTTTGAGGGGAATATTCAGTTTTCATGTTTTACCGGAAAGTTGTTTGTGAGAGTCAGCAACTGGAGCCAGCCCCAAGAGTGCCTGCTTAAAAACCATCGTTAACGATACCAGCACATCGTTTTCTTCAAGGAGACGCCTGGAATACCAGGCTGAGACAGTAAGAATATAGAGGGCGTAAAAATGGCCGATTGCAAAAAGAAGCTCAATGTCCTGCCGCAGTTCGCCACATTTTTGGGCTTTTTTAAACAGGGGAAGAAAGATAGCAATAAAGCGACCATCAATTTCCCGTGATCGATCAATTATCCCATCCGATGGAAAGATAACCTCACGCAGAAAAACCCTGCCAAACTCCCTGTTGCGAGTCACATAGCGAAATTCAATCATAAAAATTTCAGTCAATGCTTCCAGAAATGGCGTATTTTCGTCTATTCTGTGATCCATTTCCCGATGAAGAAAATCCAACTCATCTTCACAAAATGCCAGGAGGATCTCACTCTTGCTATTGAAATAGCTGTAAATCGTGCCCTTTCCAACTCCTGCTTTCTTGGCCAGCTGCTCAATGCTTGTTTTATCATAGCCCCGTGATCCAAAGAGGGTCATTGCCGCCTCGAGGATAGCCTTTCTGGTCTGACGTTTTTTTTCTTCACGTACCGATGTCATACATATGCTCCCGGGAAAAATAATGACTGCAGTCGAAATTATACAGGACAGGGAAAGACAGGGCAAGACAAAATCGACTGCGGTCGACTTTATTGGGCAATGAAGCAATTCTATATGCTTCTACAGGACTGTTTTATGGGGAATGGGGTACTGCTGAATAGTTACTAGATCACACTGCTGTAATAGCCAGCAATAACTCCGTTAAACTGGTAAGATCACGTAAATCAAGCGACTCATCGGTGGTATGAACCTTTTCCATACCCGTTGCTACGATTGCTGTTTTCAAACCATAACTGTTAAAAATATTAGCATCCGAACCACCGCCGGCAACCTGGAAAAGAACTTCCCTTTCCAGAAGATCTCCGGCTCGGCGCACCCGGATTATCACCGGATCATCATCCTCAAGATGCATGACCGGATACTCACTTTCAACGCTGATCTCAACGGATGGATGCCTGCCATTTCCTATCTGCTCAGACCATCCTTTCACTACATTACGAAAAGTGGTCTCTATCTCTCGGGTATAATCTTCGAGTTTGGCAGGAGAATGAGAGCGGACCTCGCCCTCGATGGTAATAAGATCGGGAACAATATTTGTTGCTACACCACCATTAATCAGCCCGAAATTTGCAGTCGACTGCTCATCAAGGCGTCCAAGACGAAGATCAGCAATAGCACGTGCTGCAAGGCAAAAAGCTGAAACACCCTGCTCCGGATTTAAACCGGCATGAGCTGCAATTCCATGTACTTCAACCTTCAAACGATTGGCGGCTGGAGCACCCGTTACAACTTTGTCAATTCCGGTTGAATCCAGCGCATATCCGGATTTTGCGCCGACAAGGCTCGGGTCAAGATGTTTCGCTCCAAGCAGGCCAACCTCTTCACAGGTGGTCAGTATTATTTCAATGGGTCCATGCGGAAGGTTTTCTTCCTTAAGCACCCGTATGAGTTCAATCACCCCTGCAATACCGGACTTATCATCTCCGCCAAGTACCGTATTACTTCGTGATGTAAAGATATCACCGACTCTGTGAACCTTTACTCCACGGCCAGGCTCCACGGTATCCATATGGCAGGCGAAAAAAATTGGCTCTTTTTCAACGGTCCCGGAAAAACGAACAACCAAGTTTCCACAATCAGATCCGGTCTGTGCAGCTGAACCATCCTCAACAACCGATTCTGCACCAAGCTCGGTAAAAAGTTTGCTCAGATGGGTTGCCACACGTCCCTCTTCACGGGAAGGACTATCTATTTCACAGAGTTCAATAAAGGTAGCGGCCAATCGTTCTCTGTTTATTGCATAACTAATCATTGATACACTCGCAAAAACTCTTCATCTGCTTCCTTCTTTTGCAAGAAGCACAACAGCATGTGAGCTGATGCCTTCCATTCTTCCGGTAAAACCCATTTTTTCCGTGGTCGTCGCCTTCACGTTTATCCGGCCCAAGGTAACACCACACGCTTCCGCCAGAATTTGTCTCATTTCCGGTATAAAAGATGCAAGTTTAGGCCTCTGGCAAACCACCGTAACATCTGCATTTGATACTGTAAAACCACGTTGCTCTGCAATAGCTACTACTTTCTCAAGCAAGTTGATAGAGTAAATATTTGCAAATTTCTGATCGGAGTCGGGGAAATGGGATCCGATATCGCCTGCAGCCAGAGCTCCAAGAATCGCGTCACAGAAGGCGTGAGTCAGAACATCGGCATCGGAATGGCCAGCGAGGCCCATATCAAAGGGAACTGTCACACCGCCAAGAACCAGGTCCCGGTCGGGGGCAAATTGATGAGCATCAAAACCGTGGCCTATACGTATTTCGGGAGTGTCTTCTTTTTTTTGCATAATCTTTTCAGCAATAAGCAGATCATCGGGTCTGGTGACTTTAATATTGGTTTCAGACCCCTCGATAAGATGGACGTCGGTTCCGCCAAGCTCCAAAAGTGATGCCTCATCCGTGACATCTCTTTCCCCTGCGGCATCATAGGCGGCAAGAAGCAGGGAGAGACGAGCTGCCTGCGGCGTTTGAGCCTGCCACAGATCTTCCCGATCAACGGTATACAGAACAGATCCCTCAGGCCCACCCTTTTTCAGGGTATCCTTCACGGGTACCGCAGCAATTGCTGCTCCATACCGAACGGCCGCATCGCAGCAACTGGAAATCAAATCGCCACTCACCAGAGGACGAGCCCCGTCATGAACAAGCACAATATCGATATCATCCCCTAAGGAGTCAAGCCCTGCCTTTACCGAATCCTGACGACGTCTGCCTCCGGCTATCACCTGAAGCGAGTCTCCCGACAGGGAGTACTCAGAAAGCATCGCAGTCGTGGATTCCACTCTATCAGCTGGAACCACCACCACAATCCTGTCAACACAGGACGCATGGTCAAAAACCCGAATGGTATGGACTAGAAGAGGAATGCCACAAAGAAGATAATACTGTTTGGGATACTTCAATCCCATCCTGCTGCCGCTTCCGGCAGCGGGAATTATGGCAGCAGTGGGAGACATTTTAGAGTAAAAAAATGGAGCGGGCTATAAGCCGAATTCTGTACAATCATGATCATTTCACTGGGATGCCGGTCACCCGACACCTCTTGCAACCTACCCGAAGACATCAGGCGGGCAACCATACCCACAAAAGTACCCAATGGGCACTTGCGTGGGACGTCTTCCTATTTGGTCTTGCTCCGGATGGGGTTTACCATGCCCTGACAGTCACCTGTACAGGCGGTGAGCTTTTACCTCGCCATTTCACCCTTACCGAATCCGAAGATCCGGCGGTATATTTTCTGTGGCACTTTCCGCCAGTCACCCGGCGTTCGCGTTACGAACCATCCTGCCCTGCGGAGTTCGGACTTTCCTCTCGGGTCTTAAGACCCGAGCGATCATGCACCCGCTCCAACTCTTTATATAGTGGTAATCCACTAACCCGACAAGTCAAAAAACTTTTTAGTTACGCTGGATAAGTACCTTATCAGAATATTTTTATGAAAAAAACAAGAAAACATCCTATAAGGTACTAAAAATAAAACTATTCTTTCTTCGCAGCAGCTTTTTTAGGCGCCTTTTTTACTGTCGTTGCTTTTGGTTTTGCTTTTGGTTTTGCCTTCGCCTTTGCTTTCTTTTTTGGTTTTACTTCTTCCGGCTCGTCCACGGGCTCATGGTACATAATCCGCTGACAGGTTGGACAATCGAAATGATCATCACCGCGAAGCAGAAGATTAAACTGCTGGGGTGGAATCGCCATAAAACAACCCTGACAAACGCCCCCAATAACATTTACCACACCCAAACCATTGCGATGGGCACGAAGGGTATCATATTTTTTCAGAATCTGAACCTTCAGCTTTTTCGCTTGGGCATTCCGTTTCTTTTCCTGAGTCTTTTTCTTTTTATTAATTGCGGCAATTGCTTTTTTGACTTCTTCAGTCTCTTCTTCTAACAACTCGGTCTCGCCTTTAAAGAGATTCTTATTCTCTTCAATATCAGCAGTCAATTGCTCGACTTCTTCCATGATAGCGACGGTTTTTTCTTCCTTCTCTTTTACACCTTTTTTGCCATCCTCAATCTCTTTCAACAGGGCTGTCTGCTCACGACCAGTCTGAACCTGCATCATTTTGGATTGTCTGTCCTTCACATGCACCATTTCATCGGCAACTTCCACTTCCAGAGTACGACGCTCTTTCTCAAGAGTTTCAATCTTCCCTGTAAGAGTACCTATGGTAGATTCTCTGTCAGCAAGTTCAACACTCTTTTGATCAAGTGCATCCTGCTCCTTTCCAATCTCTGAGTCAATTTTATCAATCACATGATCAATACCCTGCAGCACTACTAATTGAATTATTTCTTCGTTCAAGACTGTTCTCCTATATATGGTTTCTATTCTATAAATTTGTCATTTTTATTAATAAAAGTAAACGCAGGTTTTTCTGATTCACTCTGATAAATTTTTATATCCCAATTACTGTCACGACCAAGGGCTTCAAGCGATTTTGCCAAAAGTGCCATAGCCGGCTTCTCCGTTGCATAATGACTGGCATCGATTACACAAAACCCGGCATCTTCTGCCCAACGAGCCGTCGAATGTTTTATTTCCGATGACAGATATACATCGGCACCCTGATGAAACGCCTCGGCAACAAGATCAGATCCGCTGCCACCGCACAGGGCCACGGACTGAATGTTTTGTGGCGGTTTTCCAGCAATCTGTACGGTATCACTATCTAATGCGACAAAAACCCTTTCCATAAACGTTTTGAACGCTATGGCATCTTTGTAGCTTCCAATCCTCCCTAGTCCCAAAGTATCTGCAGAATCTAGTGGACGCAGCGGTCTGGTCTTCTCAAGACCGAGCAGTGTGCTCAAAGCATCACTGACCCCAACTGCGGTACTGTCAAAATTTGTATGACAGGCGATCACATTGATTTTATGAGCAAGAGCCTTTTCGAGAAAAGCACCGGTGGGGGTTGTTATCTGAACTGACTGGAGTGGATGGAAAATACAGGGATGATGGGTAACAAGAGTATCTGCGCCAAGGCTGATGGCTTCTTCAAGCAGAGACAGGGTTGGATCAAGCCCCAGCAGTAACGCTCTGGCTTCTCGCTCCGGATCACCAATCAGCAACCCGACATTATCCCACTTTTCAGCAAGGGTCACAGGTGCGATCTGATCAAGCAAAGCGAGAATATCGATTAGCTTTACAGTCATAAAACTCTCCCATCAGGCATTGGAGAAGGACGTCTAAGCCACCACGGACGACCTGCCATGAAAATACCCTTAAAAATAGAGCAAGACATTTCGCAGGAGACTAATGTCTTTAAATTAGACATAAAAAAAAGGTACAGCCCTTGTGGGATGTACCTTTGGATTTCTGGCTTCTTGAAACAGGTCTGTTTACCTGATTCAGCAAAAGCAAATATATAGGATGAGGCAGCCTGCCTCTCTCTGTCTGGAAAAAATTTTATTCTATTCAAGGAACCTGGTCTTTGTAACAGATTCTGGATTGTAGTGGTGGGCGCAGTAGGACTTGAACCTACGACCGACCGGTTATGAGCCGGTGGCTCTACCAACTGAGCTATGCGCCCACTCCGGCATCAAAACGTACAATAAGAAACCAATTCAACCGTAATGTCAATAAAATAATCACACTTTTTCTTGAAATTCACAAAAAGGCTCTGTTGGAGACGGCTAAGTATTAAAAATAAGTCCCAACAAGGAAGTTCACTGATTGAAAGAGCGTCCCATACGCGATATAAGAACCTCTATGGTATATAATAATCTTCTTTTCTTTCTTGTGGCGATCTTTCTCTTTACTATGACTAGTGGGACGGAGACACCACTGTTTTCCTTTCCGCTATCCCTTGCGCTCTTCTCCACCCTGCTCTTCTTTTTTGACCGTATCGCAAAGCGACTCTATATCAAAACAAGCAGGAATGGCTCCGGTGCCTATTTTAACAATGAAAAAAGACTCTCTCTACTGGCTCTTCTTTTTTACTCTACAGCCCTTTTTTCCTGTGATATCCACTACTATCTGATCCCCCTTGATCTTGGCGGTCACTTCCCTTCATTTGTCAATATCGGTGGCCTTGCCTTCTTTTTTCTTTTTCTGCTGCTGATGTGGCGGCATGCAAAACCAGCCTACGAAGCAATTTTCAACCGCAGCTACCGCACCAGCAACTTCCTTTTATTCAACGTCAAGTCAAACCTCCCAATAATACTGCCATGGATACTGCTGTCACTCTCCTATGATCTTCTTGCCCTGTTACCCTACCCGCAGCTAAAGACCTTTCTCCATTCAGAACTTGGTGAATACACTTCTTTTCTCCTATTTTTACTGCTGATCCTTATTCTCTTCCCCCCCCTGGTGAGAAGACTCTGGGGATGCACTCCTTTTCCCGAAGGAGAACTGCATGACCACCTGCAGGCCTTTTTTAAAAAACAGCGATTTTCCGCCAAAATATTTATCTGGCCACTCTTTGAAGGAAGAGTCATAACCGCAGGTGTTATGGGTATCATTCCCGGTCTGCGCTACGTTATGATCACCCCGGCACTCCTTGAAAACCTGTCGCTCGAAGAAGTGGACGCTGTGATGGCACATGAAATCGGGCATATCAAGAATAAACACATGCTGCTCTACCTGTTGATTATTTCAGGTTTTTCAATTCTTGCCGGATTTATCCTTGAACCATTCACCTTTTTTCTTCTTTCACGAAGCAGTTTTTATAGTCTGTTGGGACTCACCGGACTTACGGCAGAAAATATGCTTACAGTCCTTATGGCACTAACTGTCCTTGGACTTATGGTTCTCTATTTCCGTTTTTTATTCGGCTACTTTATTAGAAATTTTGAACGTCAGGCTGATCTCCATGTTTTCAAAGCCATTGGCAGCAGCCACTCCATAATATCTGCTTTTGAAAAAATCGCGGTGCTTTCTGGAAATATCAGAGACCTTCCAAGCTGGCATCATTTTGGAATTGGTCAACGGGTGGATTATCTTGAGCAGTGCGAGGCTGACAGGTCATGGATTACACGGCACAACCGTAAAGTCTGGCTTAGCCTGCTGACCTATATCATTGCGGTTGTAATCGCAGCGTTTGGACAAAATCTTCTGCCAACGGATACCTGGAAACAGGGCTATGAGGAACAATACACGGATTTTATCCTTGACCAGAAGCTCACCCGGGAACCTGATAAGGCTCTATGGCTGGGCATTGCCGGAGATTTGATGCAGCATAAGAAAATGGAGAAGAAAGCCATTGCTGCCTACAATAAGGCTCTTGCGCTGGAACCATCAAACCCAAAGCTCCTGAACAATCTGGCCTGGCTGCTTCTGACTAGCGACGATATCTCACTGCGTGATTCTGCAAGAGCACTGGACCTTGCCAGACTTGCAGCAATACAGATCCCCGCAGGGCACGTTTTGGATACACTGGCCACAGCTTACTGGGCCAATGGGTATATTGACAGGGCAATTGAAACGGAACAGCAGGCGATATTTGCCGATCCTGAGGAGGGACTCTATTATCGGGAACAGATTCTAAAATTCAGCAATACCAGTTATGAGTCTACATTAAGAACAGAGGAGAAAGAATAGCAGATCAGGCATAGGTGTCTACGCGGCCAGATCCTTCCTTTGCCTTGTCCGTCATCTCTTCAGTCCCAAGAACTTCCTTGGCCACCTGCTGTGCCTTGACGGCTGCCTGCTCTGCATCCGCCTTTTTCTCAGCTCTTCTAGGGGCTGCTTCATCATCTCGTGTATTTCCAGACGAAGCCTTTCCATTTAACCTGTTGTCGTACGGAGCTGCAGCTGACTGAGCATTTATTCCCTGAGTCATTTTTTCACCTTGTTATAAAAAACGAGACCTTTTCCAATAAAAGTTATTATATCATATTTCATCATTAATTAAAACTAGGAGGCTATTCAATGCCATATCTGGGAGCCCACGAATCCGTTGCAGGCGGATTACACCTTGCCTTTGAAAGAATAGAAGAAGCGGGAGGATCTGCACTGCAGATATTCACCCGGAATCAGCGACAATGGAATCCAAAACTTGTTAGCGTTGAAGAACAGGAAGCCTTTGCTGCTGCCTGGAAAAAAAATCCGGCTATGCCCGTTACCTCACACGCATCCTACCTTGTTAATCTCGCATCCGGGAAACCCGATCTTATCAAAAAGTCCATCGCTGCATTTGCAGAAGAGCTGCACCGCTGTGAACTCCTCAATATCCCCTTAGTGGTAATGCATCCCGGTTCCCACGGTGGTGACGGAGCAGAAACCGGTATTGCGCGATTTACCAAAAACCTTGACCTGGCCCTTGAACTTGCTGACAATCAGGTAACAGTGTTGCTTGAAACCACTGCAGGCCAAGGCACAGGACTCGGAGCTCGCTTTGAAGAACTTGCAGATATTATAAAGGGATCAAAATACGAAGAAAAGCTCGGCGTCTGTGTGGATACCTGCCATATCTTTGCTGCCGGCTATGATATCCGCAGTGCCGACAGCTACAAAGCAACCATGGCGGATTTTGACAAAATCGTCGGGATTGATCGAATCAAATTCTTTCACCTCAACGATTCAAAAAAAGGGCTGGAATGCAGGGTGGATCGACATGAACATATCGGGCAGGGAGAGATCGGGCTGGACGGTTTCCGCAACCTGCTAAACGATCCCAGGTTTGCCAATCATCCAATGACACTTGAGACGCCGAAGGGAAAGGATCTCCAGGAAGACAGGGACAACCTTGCTGTCCTGCGGGGACTGCTCTCCTCATAACAGCGCTATTCAGTAGCGCGAGGCCGAACAAGCTTCATAACGCTCTTCTCGGCCGCCAAGGCCACAGTTCCAACAACTGCGCCGGTCAGCAGCTCACCGACAACACTTGGCAGGCCGTGTAACAGATCGTGGATCTGATGCACATTATGCATAAAAATACCGCCTGCAACGAGAAGCATAGCCAAAGTACCGATAACGGTGAGTGCGCGAATAACCAGAGGCAGCGCCTGAACAAGAAGTTGTCCGAATTTACTGAGTAATTTCTTACTGTCACCGGCAATCTGAATAAGCCTAAAGCCCATATCATCCAGCCTGACAATAAAAGCAACAATGCCATAAACACCAACAGTTGCCAGCATTGCAACAATTGACACAGCCACAATCTGCACCGGAAGACTCTTCTCAACAACGGTTCCGAGTGCAATAACGATGATTTCAATTGAAAGAATAAAATCGGTAAGAATCGCCGATTTCACCTTCTTCTTTTCTATTGCCAGAATCTCTTCTTCAGACAGATCTTGCAGTACTTCTGCTTTCTTTTTATGGGCATGGGGGAAAATATATTCATATATTTTTTCCGCACCTTCAAAGGCCAGATATATTCCGCCAAGCATTAAAATGGGTACAATCATCCATGGTACAAAAGCACTCAACAAAAATGCTGCGGGCAGGATCATCAGTTTATTATAAAAAGACCCTTTGGCAATGGCCCATAACACAGGAAGTTCTCTGGAAGCAACAAAGCCGGAGGCCTTCTCCGCATTCACTGCCAGGTCATCACCCAGAATTCCAGCCGTTTTTTTGGTGGCAATTTTAGTCATTGCCGCGGCGTCATCTAAAAGTGATGCGATATCATCAAATACTGCAAAAAAACCTGTTGCCATTATACTGTCCTTTGAGTCTCCCAATCAAAACAATCGGGAGCGTTCCCCGACTGATTTTAATTGGTGTATCGTTAAGAGTTCCAATAACTTATAATGCATTATTTTGTAGGTATTAATAGATACAAGAGTTTTAAGCAAATAGTCCTCAGGTATCGAACAAACAGGGCATCGATTATAATCTTCTTGTTTTTTATTGCTAACAATATTTAAATCTATATGGTAGCAGATATTAATAAGAACATTTTGAGGAATGGATATGAAAACTACAGAAAAAACAGCTACGACAGCTCAAGAAAAGAAAGCATACCACCGTCCCAAATTAATAATTTTTGGTTCCGTATCAGACTTGACTCGTCACAATGAATTAGGCTCCAAAAACGATCATGGTGCCCCCGGGCCACATAAGGCTTCCTAAAATGTCTCAGATCCTGTTTTCTCAATACCTGCCAACACCTTCCAACCATCTCTGCAACAAAAGCGGCCGCACATTCACGTAAGAAGCCGCAGGATCACAACTTCCTCCCACCAGTTGTGGAATTTTTTCTCTATCGACATATTGCAGAAGTGCTGGTGAAGATTGCCAATCATCGACCCACTGTGAACCAGGCAACTCCAGCAGAGAATGCTGCAACATACCCAGAGGCGTCTTGGGTCTTTCAATAACCTCAGCTGGCAATTTTGCTGCCATGGCTCTACGAAGAATATCTTTATTAAACAGCCAGGGCAAAGCAGGCAGGGACAACACAAACTCGACGACTCTTGTATCGAGATAGGGGTCACGTTGCTCAGGCAAAACAAAATCACTGGTCATTACAATATCGTCACAACACCAATTCGGCTTCACCAGTGAATCGTGCAGAAGGGAAGCCCTGGAACAAAAAGCAGATGAACTCCCCTGGGAAGCCCATACTTCTGCCCACCATTCTTTTAAATCCATCTTCATTTCAAATTCAGCATTCAGCCAGGAAGGGTAAGGATATGCTACAGATAGATTCCCATCATCTTTAGCCAACCAGCCATGCAACTTATTCAGCAAGCCTGTACCCAACCCCGGCATCTTTCCATATTGTTTCCGCAAACGAATCATATGAAGCAGAAAGGTGCATGGGTTGCTTTTGTGTAAGTTACGCAAACTTCCCGGGTAGTTGAGAAGGTTATCCCCGGCAGCACCTGTTAAAACAACACGTCCCAACATGCTTTCTCTTTGTAATGTATCCAGCCACAACGATGGCTGTTCAATTTCCAGTGGACGTGTCGTATGAAGTACTTTCGAAAAAAGAGGATACTCATCCCCGACTATGTACTCTATTGGCAGACCAAGCCTGCGAGCAACAAGATCAGCATAATAATGCTCTTGGCACGGGTGTAGCTTGTCATAAACAACGGTAACTGCCTTCGGCGTGAACTTTTGGCCACTATCGTTTTGAATATCACAGAGAGTAGCAGCAATGGAAGAGGAATCCATTCCACCGCTCATTGAGAGTACTATACGCTCTGTACGTAACCTGTCATGAACGACCTCTTTGAAAACCTCCCGGAAAGCCTCTATATAATCTTCTTCTTTTTGATAGCGTACTATTGGAATATCACGTGGAATATCCCAATATTTTCTCACAGTAGTCCTTCCATTGTTCAGCAAGAGGACATGGGCAGGCAACAGGGTTTCAATATCAGTATAGACCGTGAGTTTTTTGTCGAGCCAGGTATGGTCTCCAAACAAAAGGAATCCGCCAATGGCCTTGTCATTTAACTGTCTTGAAATAGCCGGGTGCTGCTGCAGACAATGGAGGCTATTACTGACCAGAAAAGAAGATCCCACCCAGGCGTAACACAACTGCCGTGTTCCAAAGTGGTCCTTGGCACATATCAGTTTCTGCTGCGACCGGTCCCAGAGCACAAAGGCAAAATCTCCCATTAGGTGTTCCAGACACTTCTCACCCCATTTCCGGTAGGCATACAGGATCAAGGCAGAATCAGGAGTGTGATCGAGCCGAATTTTTGAGTGCAAGCCAAGTTTATTGATCAATGCCTGGCGAGCGTCTATCCGAACCATTCCAGTTATCCAGACATCCCCTTCCAGGCTCGACGGCATATGTTCGAACTCTGCTTCATCTGTGGTTTTGAACAATGTATGCCCCAAACCCACTTGTCCTTCTGACCAGACCTTTAAACGATCGGGGCCCCTAAAACGCAAGGATGAGGTTAATCGCCCCAACAAATCAGGATCAACAGGATTCCCATCCGTATTGACAATAGCAATAAATCCACTCATGGAGATCGATATGTCCTGAAATCATTTTGAATCAGTTCAATCAGCCCTAATAACTCTAGAATATCATCAAGAGGCTGTACTTTCCTTACGGGGATTTTTGACGCCACCCGACTTAAGAATTTGAACTCTTCTGTTCTCATACTTGAATCAAGTAATTCATTCCGGTAGGTGTTTGCAGCCAGATAGGGAACGGCAGTAGCGGGCTTCAGAGGAACTATTTCAGGGGTAGCTCTGTTAGTATGCTCCCAATCCAATAAATAAACGACACCTAAAGGTACCGCTTCATATTTGAAAGAATAGGGGGCCGCAGTAAGATCAAGATAACACTTGTCCCAGTTGGGTGCGAGAGCAGGTAAATTCTCTGGTAATCCAGCAATATTTTGAAAAGAATGAGGAAGAAGACGCAGACGGGCATACCCAGGAGAAGCATAAAGTAACTCCTGGTCAAACGCCAAGGCCAACACGTCATCGGTGAGAATGGGGTATCCGGCTGCGGCAAATGCTGCTGCCAAACTTGATTTTCCAGTGCCGGATGGTCCGGCAATAGCAAGAGCCAGACCATCGACAATGACACTACTTGCATGCAGACAGGTGATACCGCGCAGGCGTAATAAAAAGCCAATAATCGGGCCAAGCAAGTAAAGAGATGCATCGGTAAGACTAAGATGCTCCCACCACCACCCCCAGACAACCGTAGCCTGCCGGTCACAGACAAACTGCACTCCAACGCCATAACGAAAATGGAAATATTTTCCATCGGCAAGCGTATTGACTATAAGATGGGGTGGATCAGTATTGTTATAGCCAGCTTCATGGTAGTAACGTTTTGCGGGTGAATCAATGATACCTGCAATCTCCTCGGGAAAAGCCCCCATGGTGACTGCTATATCTGCACCCTCTTCGCCTGCGGTCATGCAGGACTGCAATCCGGGAATCTCAACGTTGGTATTGAGCAGCAGTCCGTAAACACGATATCCAAAAGAACCTGCCAACCTTTTCACCCGAAGAGCCAGACTATCTTCATATTAACTCACACACCACTCATAGGCGTTGCGGAACATCTGCATCCATGGCGAAACCTTCAAATCTTTCATCTCCTCGGGAAGATAATGTGCCTGCCATGCAAGAAAAACCCGTTCCGGGTGAGGCATCATGGCCAGATGCCTGCCATCGGGTGAACAGAGCCCGGCCAATCCACCCGGCGAGCCATTGGGATTAAAGGGATAGGATTCCGTTGCATTGCCGTCATCATCCACATAGCAGAGCGGAGCCAGATTTTCTGCCAGCACCCGCTCTTTTACTGCAGCGTCTGGAAATGTCAGATGTCCTTCACCATGATCAACATGGATACCAAAAACCAGATCTTCCATACCCTTCAGCATAAGAGCTGGGCTTTTGCCAACCTTCACCGTGGACCAGCGAGACTCAAAACGTCCCGAGAGATTATGGACAAAGCGAGGCTGTTTCTCCGCCTCTATATCCTGCCACGGAACAAGCCCTAAAAGACCAAAGAGCTGACAACCGTTGCAGATACCGAGACTAAACGTATCCGGACGCTCATAAAATTCACGAAACATCTTTTTTAAGGTGTCATTAAATGTAATTGTGGCCGCCCAGCCCTTGGCAGATTCCGGAACATCGGCGTAGGAAAAACCACCAACTGCGGCAAGCCCTCTAAAGCCATCAAGAGTAATACGACCCGCAAGAAGATCACTCATGGTGATATCCCAGGGTTCAAATCCTGCTGCGTAAAATGCTGAACTCATCTCCCGATCCGAGTTTGATCCCTCATCACGCAGGATGGCAACTTTTGGTTTATCTGTTTTAGTCAACAGTTCTGCCGGTGCAGGCTGCGGGGTAAAGCTGAGATGATAGGCAGGCCCTTTACGATCGTAACAGTTCTGCTTCTCCTGATCCGCACAGTCGGGACCTATCTGAAGCCGCTCCAGCTGATAGCTTGTCTCTTCCCATGTTTCACGAAGCTTGCGCATATCCGCATCCAGCACCGTTTCTCCGTTCACTCGAATCGTAATCTGTTTTTCTTTTATGCTCCGTCCAAGAACCGTAGAACTTACATCATGGCTGCTAAGAACTTGCTGCAAACTCTCCAGCTGATCATCACCACATTCAAGCACCATCCCTAATTCTTCAGAAAACAGGGCTGCCAGCGGAGAATCCGTTGCCTGCAGATCAAGATCAAGACCACAGTTTCCGGAAAATGCCATTTCAAGAACGGTGGTGATTAATCCGCCATCACTTCGATCATGTCCGGCCGCAATCAGGCCTTTGTCGATAGCTTCCTGAATGGCAAGAAATGCATTCTTCACTGCCTGTGGATCATCCATATCCGGACACTCATTCCCCAATCGCGATCGGGTCTGGGCCAGAGCCGAACCACCCAACCTGTTATGTCCGTTTCCAAGATCAATAAAAACCAGTATTGAGGCACCGACCCGTTTCAAATCAGGTGTCACAACCTTGCTGATATCACTCATGGCCGCATAGACAGATATCACCAGCTCACGGGGTGACTTGACGGTTTCGTCACCGACCATGGTAGCCATGGAAAGACTGTCCTTGCCGCCATCAACGGCCATTCCAACCGCTATCATGGCATCACACATGCCCTTGGCTGCATCAAAGAGTGCCGCACCCTCACCGGGGAGTTTCGGAGCCCACATCCAGTTGGCTGAACACTTCACCTGTTCCAGATCATCAATTTTCGCCCAGACAAGATTGGTCAGCGATTCTCCAACTGCCATCCGGGCACCTTTTGCAGGATCAACAAGCATTTTTATAGGTTGCTCGCCAATGGCTGTTGCACCACCGCTCGTGCTAAAATGAGACTGGACAACCACGGCCACATCACTCACCGTAAGCTGCAATGGCCCGCAACACTGCTGCTGAACTATCAGCCCGGTTACCGCACGATCCACCTTATTGGTCAGGAAACGTTTCGAGCCAACAGAAACCAGCCGCAGCACATCATGCAGCGCATCGGAAACACTCAAATCGACAGGCATCTCCAAAGGCTTTAACTGCGGTTTGGAACGAGTATCCTCAAATGTCTTTACCGGGATATCTCCAAGTAGTTCAGAAAGATCAATATCCACTGGAGTGGAACCATCAAGCTCATCACGAACCACAAACTGCAGATCCCCGGTCACCTCACCAAGCACCTCACAGCCAACTTTTTCACGGTCACAGATAGCCTGGAACTGCTCAATATTTTCAGGACTGATCAGAAAACCATTCCGTTCCTGATACTCAGCCACATAGATTTCCAATACCGACATGGTGGGATCACCCACCCGCATTTTACGGATTTCAATATAACCGCCGGAATGCTCAACAAGTTCTTTGAGCACATTGGCAGGACCACCGGCGCCCTGATCATGAATCACATCGATGATGGTCTTATCACCCATCTCATTACAGGCACGGATAACACGGTTCATCTTCTGTTCCATCTCAGCGTCACCACGCTGAACCGCATTAAAATCAAGATCCTCAGCATTTTCACCCTGAAGCATGGAAGATGCGGCACCGCCGCCAAAACCAACCCGATAGGCAGGACCACCCACCTGAACGATCTTCATTCCCTTGAGTTCTTTATCTTTATCTGTATGCCTGTCATCAATCTGACCGATACCCCCAGTAAACATAATAGGTTTCAAAAATCCCCAGCGCTCACCGTTCTCAAGACGCAGATCAAAAGAACGAGTAAAGCCCTGAATCATAGGTTCACCGAACTTATTACCGTAATCGGAGGCACCATTACTGGCTTCGATTTCAATTTCGAGCGCCGAGGCGAGATTTGCAGGACATGGGTAGGAATTTTCCCAAGGTAATGTGTATCCTGGAATATGAAGGTTTGCCACACAGTAACCAGTGGTTCCTGCTATAACAAAACCGCCTTTTCCTGTTCCCTGAACGTCACGAATACGACCACCCGCACCGGTTTCTGCCCCTGGAAAGGGTGCAACACCCGTGGGAAAATTATGAGTCTCGGCAGTAAGCAGCATATGATACGTTGCATCACTTTCTTTCAGGGCACAAGGCAAGCCGGGAGTCTCGGGCATTATGGTATGAATTTTATGTCCTGCCACTACACTTGAGTTATCCTTGAAGGCGACCAGACTCCCCTTGGGATTTTGGGCCAAGGTATCTTTTACCATGCCAAACAGGGTTTCATCCTGCATCTCCCCATCAACAACCTGCAATCCTCCGAAAAAACCGTGGCGTGAATGCTCGGAGTTAGCATTATTCAGATCCATAATCTCAACAATGGTCGGATTCCGATCATGCTTCTTCACAAAGTAGTCGTAATAAAAGTTGCGATCACGCTCATCCATGGAAATGCCAGGGATCTCAAGAAGCACATCGGGGCCCCCGCTCTTCATATCGACGTCATATACCGCCTCGGGTTCAATCCCCGTCTCAAAGGTGGAAAGTGCTTCCGGATAGGGACATTCCGTCATTCGATCATGGTTGTCCTGAATAAATGTCTCAATATCTTGATTGCTGTCAACCAGATATCTGTTTGAGCGTTCCACTCGGGAAACGATATCAAGCCCGGTGGCATTACAGATAGAAACCATATTGGAGGACCAGGCCGTTGCAAAATTAAGCCGTGGCCCCATTTCTACTACCCGCTCTCCTGAAAGCAAAGGCGTGGTGGTCACAGATTCTGCAAGAAAACCATCGGCTAGAATAAGCTGTAACCGACTCCGCTCTTCCGAAGTCAGGGAACGGCTTGATTCAATATTAAAACAGTATTCTCGGGTTGCACCGGTCTTTCGGTATAACTGGCTGACAATGGATGACATAAGAAGTTCCTGGGATATTTTTTTGTTCACGTTGAGATTAAAACTGCACACAATCCAGTTTATACCAGATAGCTGTCAGAGTTAAAAGCGAACAGTTTATCCGGATAAACTAAAAGTTTGTGTGCCCGATGACATAAAAGTTTCTTGATAAAGTCGACAAAAAAGAACAAAATACCAGAAGTACCAATGCAATATCCTTAAGAATTTTAGAAACAACACTCAATCTGTGAGCGCTACATGGCACTAGTTAACAGCGATGCTTTACTTGATATCCTCATTAAAAAAGGGCTTATCACCCAAAAACAACGGCAATTTATCACCCTCGAAAAGGGAAAACAGCGCCAGAGACTTCTCAAAAAACATGGCGTAGATAAAGAATTTGACAAAAGTTTTCCAGATCTCATTGATGTTATTGTCTCCTTTAATCTGGATATGGGTGGTAAAAAAGATACTCCCCTTGATGAAGATAGTATTATGCGGGCCGTCAGCCAGTCCTGCGGCATACCCTTTAAAAAACTAGATCCCCTTGATCTGGATATGGCCATTGTCACCAAGACCATTCCCAAAAACTTTGCCATCAGCCACCTGCTGCTCCCCTTCAATTTCCAAAACGGCATCCTGGAAGTTGCAGTGTATCATCCTGATAACAAAACAGTTTTAAAGGATATTGAGCAGGCAAATCAGGTAAAGATCAAGCCCTATCTCACGCCTAAATCTGATATTAAAAAAATCCTGTCCGAATTTTTTGGCTTTCAGAATTCAATCAGTAAGGCCGAAGATCAGTTTGCAGGGCCAGGTGTAGGCAGCTCAGTCGATATTGGAAACCTCGAACAATTTGTAAAAATTGCCTCAACAAAAGAAATATCGTCTTCAGATCAACATATTAAGTCGGCGGTCAACCACCTCTTCAACTACGCCCTCGACCAGTGCGCCAGCGACATCCATGTAGAACCCAAACGAAACAACTGTATGATCCGTTTTCGGATAGACGGTGCCCTCCATACTATTTACAACTTGCCAAAAGCTGTACATTCCGCAATTGTTGCCCGTATAAAATTTTTGGCCCGGCTTGATATTGCCGAGAAACGAAGACCCCAGGACGGTCGTATCAAGCTTTCTCTTAGTGGAGGAAAAGAGGCTGAGGTTCGTGTTTCCACAGTCCCCGTCGCCTTTGGGGAAAAAGTGGTAATGCGCATTCTTGACCCGGATGTAATTTTCCAAGACCTGGACAGTCTCGGTTTTTCACAGAGAGATCGCATTGTCTACAACTCTTTTACTCAATCCCCTCACGGAATTGTGCTGGTCACAGGCCCCACTGGATCCGGAAAATCCACCACGCTCTATTCGACTCTTGAAAAAATCGCCACACCCGAAAAAAATATCGTTACGGTAGAAGACCCGGTGGAAATGGTCCACGAAGCGTTCAATCAGATCTCTGTGCAGCCACTTATTGATGTCACCTTTTCAACAATTCTCAGAAATATCCTTCGCCAGGATCCGGATGTAATTATGATAGGTGAAATTCGTGATTTTGATACCGCATCCCATGCAGTTCAGGCCGCAATGACCGGCCATCTGGTCTTCTCGACCCTGCATACCAATGATGCCGTTTCATCCATCGTAAGACTAAGAGATCTTGGTCTGGAGCCATTTCTTATTTCATCCACCCTGCTCGGATCCCTTGCTCAGCGTCTGGTACGAACCATATGCCTTGATTGCAAAGAATCTTTTGAAGCAAAAGGTTCAGAACTTGTCAAACTTGGTTTTCCGGTTACAGAAAAAGAAACCTTCACCCTTGCACGAGGAAAGGGCTGCCGGAAATGCAGAGGAACCGGCTATAAGGGACGATGTGGAATCTTCGAGATATTCCCCCTCTCGGATCAAATGAAAATAATGATCAGTGCTGGAAAAGATATCGACGAGATAAGACAACTTGCAATCCGCGAAGGAATGACTACTTTACGAGAAGACGCCTGGGACAAAGTAAAAGCAGGAATAACTACTTACGAAGAAGCAATGCGGGTAACCGCAGACTAAGACGACAACATGGGAAACAAGGGTACAGACAAAGCAATCAAGATTGTCTGCAAAAATAAAAAAGCCTTCCACGACTATCATATCGATACCAAATATGAAGCGGGTATGGTATTGCGTGGGCCTGAAGTTAAGTCACTGCGGGCTGGTAAGGCAAATTTGCGTGATGCCTATGCCCGGATTGATTCTCGCGGTGAACTCTATCTTCATAACGTTCATATTTCCATGTATAGCTTTGCCACCCACAACCCCAATGAGCCCATGCGGGTGCGCAAACTCCTTCTTCATAAACGGGAGCTGCGTAAACTGATTGGCAAATTAAAAGAAAAGGGCCTTGCGCTGATCCCTTTGAAGATTTACTTTATAGGTAACGGTAAAGCCAAGATTGAACTTGGCCTTGCACGTGGTAAAAGGCAGTATGACAAACGGGCTTCTCTGAAAGAAAAACAGAGCAACCGTGAACTACAGCGCGAGATGCGCACTAAGTATGTTGGCTAAAAGATTCTTTTAACTAACTTATTACAATAATCTTAAATTAATCTAAAATGTGTCTCAGGGCGTCAGGTTCAATCATCGTGGTCTTGCCGTAATAGTTAAACCTATACGGTGAGACCACGATGATCGAAGATGGCGTGCTAAGAAGTATTTAAAATATGGGGGCGAAACGGATTCGACAGGGATGTGTAAGCTTTACGTTGCATGCCGAGCTTTCTGTCTGCTCGTAAAACCGATGGTACTTTAATATAATCGCAGACGATTATAACACCGCACTGGCAGCTTAGACTGCTGTGCCGCTCCCCCGGTCTTTGCCCGTAAGACCGGATCGGGGCGCCGACTCAACGGGCTGGTTCTTTTACTGCGTCTGCCGGCATAAGAATAAGATTTAGCAGAATAGCGTCAGTGTACTCTGGTTCCGGCGGGGCCCCTGACGCGAAACTTAAAGCCCGGAACTAAGCATGTAGATACGAAAGGGGAGCATTTTTGGACGCGGGTTCGACTCCCGCCGCCTCCACCATTCATTGTTCCACAGAAGTCCAGCAGTATCCAGAAAGCCCGCCTCCGACAACGGTTAGCGGGCTTTTTAGTGTCCGTATAAATCCAGTCACGTTCATTGACATACTGTATTTTTTACAGTACACACTACAGTACCAAACAACTTATTTTCCGAGGTACTGTAAAATGCCGCTTACAAACACTGCTGTAAAGAACTCCAAGCCCAAAGCAAAACAATACCGATTATCTGATAGCCAGAACCTGTACCTGCTCGTCAAACCGACTGGTTCAAAACTTTGGCGACTAGATTACGCCCTACACGGTAAAAGAAAGACCATGGCCCTTGGCAGTTACCCTGTCACCACGTTGAAAATTGCCCGTACAAAGCGTGATGAGGCTAAAGCACTTATTGAAGAGGGTATCGATCCTGTTCAGCACAGAAAATGTACTCAAGCTAATCGTTCAAAAGCTGCAGAGAACACCTTTGAAGCCTTATCCATGGAATGGCTTGCTAAACAAGAACAAGCGTGGACTCCAGGGCACACTCGTACTGTTGTTAGTAGATTAGAAAGAGATCTCCTCCCCTGGTTAGGTAACAGACCTATAACTGAAATAACCCCTCCAGAAATCCTGCAAGTTCTCCGAAGAATTGAATCTCGTGGAGCTGGAGAAACTGCCCATCGTTGTAAAACAATTACATCACAGGTTTTCCGATATGCCATTGCTGCAGGTATCGCAGATCGTGACCCTGCTGTAGATCTTCGGGGAGCGTTAATACCAACTAAAGCAAAAAGAATGGCAGCTATTACTGAACCTGAGAAAGTCGGAGAGCTACTTCGTGCCATACGTGACTATCAAGGCAACCTAATTTCTCGATGCGCACTAGAACTTTCGGCCCTAACATTTGTGCGCCCAGGGGAGCTCAGACATGCCGAATGGCGAGAGATCAATTGGATCAAAAAAGAGTGGTTAATACCTGCGGAAAAAATGAAAGCCAAAAGAGATCATACTGTCCCGCTAGCTACTCAGTCTCTTGAGATACTTCGAGAATTCCATCCACTAACAGGCAAAGGAAAATATATATTTCCTTCATTACGTACAAACACCCGCCCCATGAGTAACAATACTGTTTTAGGAGCTTTACGCCGTATGGGGTTCAGTAAGGAAGAAATGACTCCACATGGTTTTCGCAGTATGGCAAGCACTCTATTACACGAGAATGGATGGGAACATGAACTTATCGAACTACAACTTGCTCACTCACGACGGGATAAGATTGCTGCAGCCTATGACAGATCCTTGCGCCTCCCTGATCGAAAAAAAATGATGCAATGGTGGGGAGACTTTTTACAGCAAATGGAACATAGCGTTATGACCACACCCCTTAAACGGATGGCAGGATAATTTTAAAAGTAGCTTCAAGCAAACACTCCTCCCATTTTTTTAGCATTGTCAGCACCACTGTGTGTAGCCCGTAGCATCGACTTCATCTCTTGCAAAAAAATAACCACGAAAGCCATGGACAACCATCATTCTAAGAAAGCTTCTCGTCGGAGAAAGCCCAAGGTGAGTTGTTGTCGATTCCAAAGGTTTTGGAGCCGTGATAGAATGGTACGGGCGTACCATTCCTGTATTTTATTTGTGAAAGACCAAACCAGTTTCTGAACTTTTCAGACTTGAGATCCTCCTCAGTGACCTTTCTGGGTTCTTGTCCTTTTTCACCTCGCCCTGTTTCCAACACCACTCCAGCCACTCTGCTTGCTCTAACTGCAGAGGGTTCTTGATTGGCATCCCGAGTTGCTTCCTTGCCCTTCTCCTTGCCCTGATTTTTAGTTTTGTTGCTATGCTTCGTTCTTTCATTCCCTTCCTCCTGACTGTATTGTAGGCCAGGAGTAAAACCAAAGTCAAGCTAACCACCATTGCATCCATCATCTTCCCCGCCAGGACCTTGCTCGTTTCTTGCCCAAGGGAAGTTGTTTGCCACTTTTCTTTTTCCTTCTTTAGTTTGCGGCCCAGTGCTTAGACCACCATGTAGCCTGCACCTGCAATTGCTATACAAGTCGGTACGTTTGCAAGGTGCCCCTGCCCTGGTCTTAGCGCCACATACCATGCTGAGATAGCTGTCTGGAAAAGAATCAGGAAAGGACTGCCCTGGGTATATTTGGTACCATGCTTCATGCCGCTTCCAGTATGCTTTCATTTCGGCCCTTGCTTCGTCGTTAACCTTCTGATCAAAAACAAAAGCCTTCTGCTTGATATGTGAAGAACAATAAATACTACTCGGTTCAGCCTGGTTCTTGCAAAGTCTACCCTTGCACGTTGTTGCTTTACACTTCATTATTTCCTCTATGAAATCGTGCTTTATTAAAAGATCCTACAGAATGCCTTCACCCACATTGTGGGATGTACACCCAACTTCATAAATTCCTGAAAATCTTGCCCCAATCCCGCTTATCACATGGGGTTTGTTGACAGCTTCTCAGTCTGGAGTGGTGCCTAAATTGCATAGCCCCCCCCCCTCATAGGGTGCGAACCTCACTGCGAACATTCTTTCAAAAACTAACCCATGCCGCAGATATGGCGTTACTAGAGACAAACCGTTGTGCTCTATCCATTTTCACTATTCCTGGTCGATTGCCTCTCTACCCTTAGCGCAACCTAGAAGATAGCCACCATGTTTCACCCTTGTTACTTTTTTCATCAGGTAAATTTCTATATCAAACTAATTTCCCTTATAATTATTTACCGCTCTGTTCGTATCTTCTGCCAACGCCGCCAATTCTTTGGACTACCCAATTCTCCAATGTGTCTGTCAATTAGAGAATCTGGGGCTTTCAATTCCAGCAACGTAGCAAATATTGACTGTCCGCCTGACCACCATTTATATTTGGGGTTCACATCAGCAGGGACAATCAGCTCGGAAGCTTTGCTAATATAGGGGATTGGCTGTGAGGATAATAAATCAAGAATATCTGATTTATACTTCTTCAGTATATTTCTCAATTCCACACTTAACGTGTGAGGAGACCTAAATTTTAACTTTCCCCCCTCTGCCCATAAAAAAATCCCACTCTTTTGAATCCCATCCACAAGAACAGCAACTGTCATATCTCACCCTCCACATAACTGCTGTTTAATTGGCAAGAATTTAACGCTTTGCCCACGAACATTTCCTGTTGCTTACCTACATTCCTTACATCCCCCCCCAAATCCTGTGGTATGTGGTTAATGTAGGTATTTTCCAAACATTGTTCATCAACGTGTTGCAGATTCGAATGTGTCTTCTTTGCAAAATCTTGACTATATAAAGTTGAATTACGAGACTCTACTTGCATAGTTATTTTGGTTCATCCGACTAAAGCGTACTTCGTTTCATGAAGGGCCATTATTTTCAGCTTGAAAAATTCATAATCTCTGAATCCATATGCTTGGCGTTTCATAGTTTTGATCTTGTTATTTGTCCCTTC
>Ga0307929_1000130_pt1 | contig 74863 bp, 63 predicted proteins | sample AceLakmetage1330_FD_203160 | JGI IMG/M metagenome (GOLD analysis project Ga0307929, IMG submission 203160) | Saline water microbial communities from Ace Lake, Antarctica - #1330 | ecosystem: Environmental > Aquatic > Non-marine Saline and Alkaline > Saline | place: Antarctica: Ace Lake...
ATGATGGATTTTGAAGAAAAAACCTATAAGCATCCTGTTACTTCTTTTCTGAAAGTTAAGGATACTTTAGATTGTATGTTGTTTGATTTAGTCTGTCCTCAGACACACTCTTCTTGACGGTACCAATTAAATTTAATAGCCCCCTTTATCAAGGGGGGTGGTCACAAAGTGACCGGGGGGTTATTCCCCTGGAGAGGGTAAAAAAATGATTAAGAAACTTTTATTATTAGGAGTAGTTGCTAGTGCATTATTTGCCGCAACAACTTCCGAACAGCTTAGAACAATTACGTTAGACGTAAAAGCCGACGCATATTATAGCTATTATGATTCACATAATAATTATAAATATATCAATTCAGAATTGATTGATTCTTGGCAGGCAAAAGGCATGCACGATGTTTTAAAACGTTCAGCAGAGTTGAATATTACTAACGCTGGTGGTCAGAAGAGTATCTTGCTAAAAGGGCAGGCCTCTAACATGACAAAGCTACTTTATAGAGGAGTAGAACTTATCGACCCAACAGGGCCTAATAACGCACCTTGGTTTGATATTATCGGCTTAAGTGGAATAGATAGAGTAGAGATTATTAAAGGTGCTGCTTCTAGCTACTATGGCACTTCTGCAATCGCAGGTGTTGTAAATATCGTTCCGGAGCAGAGCGTGAAACACAGTTTCACTATGATGAAGGGTGCTAATTACAATGAGTATTCATTTACTACTGGGATAGATACTAGATTATGGGATTTAGGGCTTAAATATAGTTATTTAAATGATTATCAACTATCAAGCAAAGCAGATAATACAGAGAAAGATAGAAACATTATCGAGGGCTTAGAGCTAAGTACAGTTATAGACCTTGGTGATTCTTATGTTGATGCGTTTTATTCTGATAATAAAGGTAAGACAGATTTAGATTCAGCGTTTAATAATTATGCAGAATCAGACCAAGATATCTATGGTGTAAAGTATGGCAAAGAAGATTGGTTCGGTTATGGACTTGATGCAATGTATTCTGTGTCTGATGTTAAAAGGAACTATGATAATGGCAGTTATGTACCGTTTGGAACTATTTCCAACTTTGATGTAAAGCTAAACAAAGCATGTTCAGAGAAGAGTTTAGTCTTTGGGTTTAATAAACGTTATCAGGATGCGGCAACTAATTCTTCAGCGAAAACCAATATGGAAGATACTGCATTTTACGGAAGCATTACTGGTGAATGGATGTTGAACTATGATTTTGGAGCAAGAGTTACAGACTATAAAGCAGGAAAGAACATTACTACTTATACTGTTGGTCTATGGCAAAGCATAGGCAATCTTGAAACTAAAGTTAATTACGCAACTGGCTATAAACAGCCTTCAATCTATCAGATGTTGGACCCTAGTTATGGCAATAGTGCTTTGACGCCTGAGAGTTCAAAGGGGATTGATGTTGCATTTACTTATCGTGGATTTAACGAAGTTCTTGCAAGAGCAAATGTTTTTAATTCTTTCGTAAAAGATAGAATTGATTATGTGGCTACAGGTGCTTGGACAGGGTATTATGATAATGTTGGTTCAGACACAAAGGTAGCCGGTTATTCTGTTGGGGTAGATTTCTTAACAATCCCTTTTACTAAAAAAATCGCTGCTGACTATTCTAATACCAACTCTCGAGATGGTTCAGGTCAGATCCTAAGAGTGCCAAAACAAAAGGCCACTTTGGATATGATTTTTAGTTATTTTAACTACGATTTATCTATTTTTTATACAAAGGTAGCTAGTAGAAAAGATTTCGGAAATGTTGTTTTGCCATCTTATCAAACAGTAGATGTAGCTTTCACAAAAGATTTTGGAGATTTCTCAATATTTGTTAAAGGTGTAAATGTTTTGGGCGAGGACTATCAAGAGCTTGATGGTTTTAATACATTAAAGGATGTGTGGTACGTAGGTGTTAGTGGTCAACTTTAAACGATTATTTATACTTACTTTTGTGGCGATGCTGTGTTCTACAGCATTTGCCCTTCGGATAGTATCAACCGCACCAGGTCTTACCGAGACTTTGTTTGCTCTAGGCGCAATAGATGATGTGATAGCAGTGAGTAGTTATTGCAAGTATCCTGAACAGGTAAATGACTTGCCAAAGGTTGGGGGTTTTTATGATATTAACCATGAGATTATTCTTAGGTTAAGCCCGGATATTGTATTTCTAATGGATGGGAATGCTGAGTTGGGTAGGTTTCTAGATAAACATAAAATAAAATATTCTATTTATATGAGTCATTCTCTTGAAGATGTATATGCAATGATTGAGGGTGTGGGTGAAAAAGTAGGAAAACAGAGCAAAGCAGATGAACTAGTAGATGATATAAAAGAGAGAATGGCTGAGACTAAAAAAGTATCTTCAAAAAAGAATAAACAATCAGTATTGTTAGTTATTGAAGAAGAAGTACATAACAAGAAAGTAGAAGCTGTATATGCAGTAGGTAGAGATAAGTACTATGTTCCAATCCTAGAAGCTTTGAATTTGAATAATGTATTAGATACAGCTATACCTTATCCGCGCATTACAAAAGAAACATTATATGGGCTAAAGCCGGATAAGATTATTGTAATGGTTTCAGGTAAACCTGAACATTATGATTGGCTTGCCAGAGAAGGTTATGCACCGGATGTATCTTTTATTGAGGATGATGTTGTTAAGCATCCCGGACCAAGAATAATAGATACCTTAGAAATCTTTAATGAAATAGTTAGCCATAATTAGCGGTAAATTTTTTAAAACTTCGTATAATAGAATTGTAATAATATATTTATGGAGGCGTTTTTTATGAAAAGATTCTTATTGGTAATTGTTTCAAGTTTATTAATGACAGTAGTTTTTGCAGAAGGCATAAACAGCAGTTCAGTGCTGGGTAAATGGTATACAGCTGAAGATAAAACTATTGTAGAGATTAGACAAGAGAATGATAAGTTTCTTGGAAAGATTATTTGGCTTCGTGAACCGATGAGTGAGGATGATCCTGCAAAAGTAAAAATAGATGACAAAAATCCAGATGAGTCATTAAGCGCTAGACCGATTCAAGGTATAGAGTTCCTAAAAGATTTTACATTTAATGAAAAAGATAATAAGTGGGTAAACGGAGTTATTTATAATCCTGAAGACGGTAAGACTTATTATTGCTACATGATAATAGAAGAAGATGGGCGCTTGTTTGTAAGAGGCTCTTTGGATGCCTGGGGCTGGATAGGCAAGACTCAGTATTGGACAAGGGAGTCGTCTTTAGCTAAATAATCTGGGATTTATTTTCCTTCGGTCCGATATATTAGTATAAAGGACGAAGTTGGAGGAAAGCATAATGAATGATTCAGCAACACAACAAATTGCAAAACAGAATGGATGGATGCTCTTAGGCGCAAGGAAAAGCGAGTTCGTTTGTTCAGTTGCAATTAGTCCTTATACAGTAAAAACAAAATGATCAAATAGTGGAAGTAAATCCACATAGCTGAGTCCCATTAGGACTCACCAGATCAAATTTATAAAAGACCAGGCATTGCCTGGTCTTTTTTTATTTATAGATAACTACTGTAGAGAACAAAGGATGTTTTGATAAAACTTCAGCACGTTCTTTAAAATAATCCATGATACTTGTTACGTGTTCATTTCTTGTCATTAGGAAATAAGGTTTTTCTTGTTTTAGTACGCCTTCGATATCTTGGAGTGAGCCAGTGTTCTGAATCCTTTGTCCTTGATAATAGTACATGTAAGGGCTGTTATGCCTGTAAGCTCCAATAGAGTATTCGGTTATTTGTTGTTTCTGTATTGTATCAATGAATAGCTTACTGTCCTTATAAAGGTCTAGTCTTGGAAAGAAGATAAAAGCTAAGAACATACAAAAGATGATAGTTGCTACAGTGATGCTGGCAATTGCTTTATCAACTTTTTCTTTTAATAAAAGATACGAAAACACAATAATACCAATTAAGGGGATTAAGAAGAATGTAGCGATTAAAGGCCTTTCTGCTGTATACGGAGCCGGCAATTTCAAAAGAAATCCATAAATGAATAGTAATGAAAAGAATATTACTGTGGAAATGGTTGATAGTTGAATAGTTTTTTTATTTTTAAAGCTAGTAAATTGATCTGCAATTAAGATAGCTGCAAAAGGGAACAGGCTGAATATATAGCTAGGTAATTTTGTGCCAGCTAGACTAAAGAATAAGAATGTGAAAATCATAAATACCCAGATGAATAGTTTTATGTCATTTTTTTCTTTATTCTCTTCTTTTACAAAAAAATCTTTGATAATGGTTGGTAAAAAGAAGGTCCAAGGAACAAAAGCAATGAGCATAGGGAAATAGTACCACCAAGGTCCTGGTTGATTTTCTATTACACCAAAGAACCGATACCATGTGTAGTCTTTTAGTGCTTTATTAAAGAATGGCTCACCATTTACTATTAATTGATGTGCATACCAAGGCGATGTTATTAATAGGAAAAAGCCAAAGTTTAGGATAACTTTCCAATCAAATAAGAATTTAATATCTCTCTTTATTAGTAAAAATATTACTATTGCCGCACATGGATGTACTAGTCCAATAGGCCCTTTAGTTAATACTCCAAAGAAACAGCTAAGTGCAAATAAGAAAAAGAATTTTCCTTTTTTACTCGGTTCTTTGTACGCTCGGAGAAAGAAATATACTGCCAATAATATGAATGCGTTTAGGATGGTGTCAAAGATAGCTAATCTGCTAATTACGAAATAAGACATAGATGTTCCCATTATTAAGGCACTATATAGAGCCGTTTTTCTGCTATATGCTAATTTTGCAATTAAGAATATAGCTATCATGCCTAGTATTCCTCCAAGTGCTTCTGGTAATCTTAAGTTGAATTCGTTCCAGCCAAATATTTCACAATAGGTAGAAGCTATCCAGAAATATAAAGGTGGGTGAATATACCAATTAACATTATTAAGATGCATTGTTAGTCCATCTCCTGTATTTACAATCTCTTTTGCTACAGCAGCGTAAGTTGTTTCTGAATTGTCATACAAAGTGAAGTTATTGTTGCCTATTATAAACAGGAATAATCCGGCTATAAGTATTATAGATATTGGGCTGCGCAATTTTTTTAATAGTTGATTCATGCATGTCTCCTAACATTTTCTGAATATGCTATAATTATATGCTAAAAAAAATATAGGGAGAAGCAATGTTTAAAAAAGTATTAGTCGCAAATAGAGGCGAGATCGCTGTAAGAATAATTAGAGCTTGTAGAGAGCTTGGTATAAAAACTGTAGCTGTTTATTCAGAGGCAGATAAAACTTGTTTACACGTAGAATTAGCAGATGAAGCATTTTGTATTGGACCAGCATCATCAGCATTAAGTTATTTAAATATTCCTGCAATTATTAGTGTTGCAGAAGTTACTGGTGCAGAAGCTATCCACCCTGGATATGGTTTCCTTGCAGAAAATGCTGTTTTCGCTGAGATTTGCAAGAGCAATAAGATTAAATTCATTGGAGCATCTGTAGAGAACATTAATAGAATGGGCGATAAGGCAGTTGCAAAAGTAACTATGAAAAAAGCAGGAGTTCCTGTTATCCCTGGTTCTGATGGAATCGTAGCAGACGCTGAAGAAGGCGCTAAAGTTGCAAAAAAAATGGGTTATCCAGTAATGATCAAAGCAGTAGCTGGTGGTGGCGGAAAAGGAATGAGAGTTGCCAAGACAGCTGGAGAGTTTAAGAAGTATTATAATATAGCGGCTAATGAGGCAAACGCATCATTTGGTAATGCAGCTATTTATATTGAGAAATTTATTGAAAACCCAAGACATATTGAAGTTCAGATAATGGCAGATGATTTCGGGAACGCTATTCATCTTGGAGAGAGAGATTGTTCTATCCAAAGAAGACATCAGAAGTTATTAGAAGAATCACCTTCTCCTGTTATTACAAAAGAGATCAGAGCAAAGATTGGTGCGGCAGCGGTAAAAGCAGCTAAAGCTATTAAGTATCGTGGAGCTGGAACTATCGAATTTTTATTAGATAAGCATAAAAAATTCTATTTCATGGAAATGAACACAAGAATCCAAGTAGAGCATACTGTTTCAGAAGAAGTAACAGGTGTCGATTTGTTAAAAGAGCAAATCAAGGTAGCAGCTCATGAGAAGTTAGGTTATACACAAAAAGATATTAAATTTAGTGGTCATGTAATTGAGTTTAGAATTAATGCTGAAGATCCGTACATGAACTTTATGCCATGTCCTGGAGAGGTAAAACATTATCTTCCAGCAGGAGGGCCAGGTGTAAGAGTGGATAGCCACCTTTATCCAGGGTATGTTGTTCCACCAAACTATGATTCTTTACTTGCGAAACTAATTATTAAGGGTAAAGACAGAGAAGAAGCGATTCAACGTGCGAAGAGAGCTTTGCATGAATTCGTTGTGGATGGCGTAAAGACTGTAATCCCATTTCATTTAAGAATATTAGATGAAAAAGATTTTATCAAAGGTGAAGTTTATACAGACTACATCGAGAAGCATATTAAAACTTTATTGAAATAAGTTAATTCCCGTTTTGCGGGGAGTTATATTGAGAAAAGGGAAATTGAAATAATGGGTAAGAGAAAGACCTCTAGAAAGCTAGCAATGCAAGCTTTATATCAATTTGAGATTCAGAAGGATAATCTGGATTTCATACTGGAGTATACCCTTGCCAAAGACACTTATGTTGATGATACAAAGAAGTTTGCTACAAAAATTTATTATGGAGTAGCAGATAACCAGGATTATATCGACAAGCTAATTACCGAATTCGCTATTGATTGGAAGTTTAATAGAATCGCAGGAATCGATAAATCTATTTTGCGCGTGGCAATTTGGGAGCTACTTTTTACTGAAAATGAAATTAAAATCATAATTGCAGAATCCATAGATTTAGTAAAAAAATATAGCATGCATGAAGCTATTAAGTTTATAAATGGGATACTCGGAAGAGTCGCTGCAAAAAGAGAAGAACTTACCCCGGAAGAGGAGGATTAATGTTTACAGGCATTGTCCAAAAAAATGGTACGGTAAAGTCTATTAGTCTGACAAGAGAGTATGCGTCCATTCAGATTTCTGTTCAAAAGGATTTTTTAGTTGATGCAAGTGTTGGTGATAGTATTGCTGTGAATGGAGTTTGTCTTACAGTGAATGTTTGCGGGACTGACTATTTTCAAGCTGATGTTATGAAGGAAACTTTAGACAAGTCAAACTTATCTATAGTAAAAGCTGGCTCTAAAGTTAATTTAGAAAAAGCAGCTAGATTGGACTCATTTTTAGGCGGTCATATTGTTCAAGGGCATGTAGATAGTACTGCTGCATTAGATTCTGTGAGTCAATTAGACAAACAATGGATAATGAGTTTTCAGGTAGATAAAAATATAACCAGTCAACTTTTCCCAAAAGCTTCAGTGGCTATTAATGGGATTAGCTTAACGGTGCTAGATGTTTTGCCTAATTCATTTTCAGTGTCAGTAATTCCAACAACTTATAAAGAAACGAATATTTCATTATTGAAAAAAGGTGATAAAGTAAACATTGAAACAGATGTTATTGGTAAATATGTAGTAAATTATTTAAAGAATCAAAAAAATGGCATGGGAATAACGAAAGGATTTTTACAAGAAAATGGGTTTTAGTAGTATAGAAGATGCAGTAAAAGACCTTACAAAAGGCAAAATGATAATAGTAGTAGATGATGAGAATCGTGAAAATGAAGGCGATTTGATCTGTGCAGCAGATTTCGCAACAGCGAAGAATATTAATTTCATGATAAAGCATGCAAGGGGCTTAGTATGTGTGCCTATGGTAGAAGAGAGAGCGTTGGAGATGTTGATCCATCCAATGGTTGCTAAAAATGAAGATCCTAAAGGAACAGCTTTTACTGTTTCAGTGGATGCTACAGAGAGATTTGGAGTTTCAACCGGAATTTCAGCTTCAGATAGAGCCAAAACTATAGAGGTAATGTTAAATAAAAAAAGCAAACCTTCGGATCTTTCTAGACCTGGTCATATTTTCCCACTTGTTGCTAAAGATGGTGGAGTTTTAGAGAGAGCTGGACATACAGAAGCTGCTGTGGACTTATCAAGATTAGCAGGGCTGGATCCAATGGGCGTTATTTGTGAAATCATCAAAGATGATGGCGAAATGGCAAGATTGCCAGAGTTGGAAGTGTTTGCAAAAGAACACGCATTAAAGATCATTTCTATTGAAGACTTAATTAAATATATGGTAGATAATAATTCTTTTATTGAGCAAACAGAAGATGTGAAGATGCCAACAATTCATGGTGACTTTAAAATGGTGGGGTTTGAGAATACAAAAACGAAAGAACATCATTTAGCTATTATTAAAGGTGATAGAGATGATGGTGAGAATGTCTTAGTACGTGTGCATTCGGAGTGTTTCACCGGAGATGTTTTAGGTTCACTTAGATGTGACTGTAGTAATCAATTACATAAAGCAATGGACCTTATAAATGAAGAAGGTCGCGGAGTTGTAGTTTATTTAAGGCAAGAGGGCCGTGGAATAGGTCTTATTAATAAGCTTAAAGCGTATCATTTACAAGACGGAGGTTGTGATACAGTTGAAGCAAATGAAGAACTAGGCTTTGATGCTGATCTACGTGATTACGGAGTTGGAGCACAGATTTTGCATTCACTTGGCATAAAATCTATTAGATTATTAACTAATAATCCACGTAAGGTGGTTGGCTTAGAAGGATATGGAATTAAAATAGTGGAGAGAGTTCCTATCCAAATAAAACCAAATAAACATAATGATAAGTATTTAAGTACTAAAAAGGGACGGCTAGGGCACTTGCTTAAGTAAGCTGCTTCTGCTAGACGTATTGTTCAAAACTCTTTATAATAACTTTCTAAAGTAAAAGTTAGATTGTTAGAATAACGATTTTAAAAAAGAGAGGTGTTTCAAATGATATATGAAGGCATCATAAACGGTAAAGGTAAAAAGATAGGTATTGTTTGGAGTAGATTCAATGAATTTATTGGCTCTAAACTATTAGACGGAGCAAAAGATGCTCTTATTAGACATGAAGTATCAGTAGATGATATTGATGTTTATAAAGTGCCAGGAGCATACGAAATTCCATTTATATTAAAACAAATTGCTAATAAGAAAAAATATGATGCAATTATTTGCATTGGTGCAGTTATCCGTGGAGCTACTCCACATTTTGATTTCGTTGCTTCTGAAGTTTCTAAAGGAGTAGCACAGGTTTCGTTACAGTCAGATGTTCCAGTTATATTTGGAGTATTAACTACTGATACTATAGAGCAGGCAATAGAGCGTGCAGGCACTAAATCTGGCAACAAAGGTTATCAGGTTGCAATGGACGCATTAGAAATGGCTAATTTAAAGGCAAACATTTAGAGGAGAAGTATATGTCACAAACAGGAGTAAGGTTAACAAACGTTTATAAGAATTTCGGAAAAGTAGAAGTAGTAAAGAATGCAAACTTAGATATACAACCAGGAGAATTTATTGTACTAGTTGGTCCTTCAGGTTGTGGTAAAACTACAACATTAAGAATGATTGCTGGTTTAGAAGAAGTTACTGCAGGTAAGATTTTTATAGATAATAAAGATGTTACTTTTATTCCTCCAAAAGACAGAGATATTGCTATGGTTTTCCAAAACTATGCACTTTATCCTCATATGACAGTAAGAGAAAATATGGGATTTGCTCTTAAGATGAGAAAACAACCTAAACATGTAATAGACGAGAGAGTAGCGGAAGCTGCAGAGATTCTTGGTTTGCAAGAAATGCTAGAAAGAAAACCTAAACAGCTTTCAGGTGGACAAAGACAGCGCGTAGCTCTTGGGAGAGCTATTGTTAGACAGCCAAAAGTATTTTTGATGGACGAGCCATTATCTAACCTAGATGCAAAGCTAAGAGTTCAGATGAGAGGCGAGTTAAAGAAATTACATGAAAGATTAAAAACAACTATCGTTTATGTAACTCATGACCAGGTAGAAGCAATGACGCTTGGAACAAGAATTTGTATTATGCATGATGGATATATTCAACAGTTTGACGAGCCAATGAAGGTTTATCGTCATCCAGCTAATACCTTTGTTGCTGGTTTTATCGGTTCTCCATCTATGAACTTTTTTGATGGAACAGTTGTTAAGAAAGCTAAAGATTTTGCTTTTAAAGCAGAAGGTTTTGAACTGGACTTACCAAAAGAGTTAAATGCAACTTTTAAAGATAATACTAATAAGCCAGTAGTTCTTGGTGTGAGACCTGAAGATATCGTGGATTATGAAAAGGCTGTTAGAAAAGAATATACTACTCAAAAAGTAGTAGGTGATATTGAATTTGCTGAACTACTTGGCGGACAGACTTTTGTTCATGTTAAAGTTGCAGATGATTTGTTTATGTGTGAAGTAGATCCTAGTTACAATGTTGCTTTAGGAGCAAAAATTGACCTTGGATTCCATTTACACCATCTACATCTTTTTGATAAAGAAACTCAAGCGGTTATTATTTAGTTTTAATTGTTTTTAATGAAAAAGGCTCTCCGAAAGGAGGGCTTTTTTTTTGCGTATTATTCGCTGGTTAGTTCTTCGATTAGAAGTTTGGCTGCTTTTTGTTCTGCATTCTTTTTTGTTTTGTCTGTGCTAGTTTGATATACTTTGGCATCTTCAATCATGATTGAAACCTTTGCTGTAAATACTTTTTCATGATCAGGACCTTCTTCATTAATGATAGAATATTCTGGAATGCCAAGTTGCAGAGATTGCGTAATCTCTTGCAAGATTGTTTTGTTGTCCATAAAGTCTACAACTTTAGATTCATCAATTATTAGTTCATGGAATAATAATACTCCAAACTTCTTGGCTTCTTCTAATCCGAGATCAGTATATACCGCTCCGATGATAGATTCTAAGATATCGGATAGAACCGAAATCTCTTCTTGAATATTATTCTTTTCTTCATTAGCACCACAGATAAGAAGCTTTCCAAGTCCAATATCCTTAGATATTTTAGCAAGTAGCTTGTCTTGAACATAAAGAGCTCTTTTCGTGGCAAGTAGACCTTCATCTGAATCTGGATAAAGTTCCATAAGTTCTTCAGTTACAATTAGCTTAACAATAACATCACCAAGAAACTCAAGTCTTTCATAATTCTCACCATCACGGGTATCCATAGAACTATGCGTTAGTGCTTTTTGGTAGAGAGCCATCTCTCCCGGAGAGATATTAAAACTCCCCAGGAAGGCTATAAGTTCTTTTTGTTGATGCACTTGGCTCATTTATCCTGCGAAGCTTATTCCTGCTTCTTTCATGCGTTCGATAGCTTCGTTTAGTCTTTCTACAGTTGCAGTAAGAGCTATACGGAAATATCCTTCACCTTCAGGTCCATATCCACTACCTGGAACAACAACGATTCCGCATACATCTAGCATTTTTGCGATGAAGTCTTTGGACGTTGTTTCTTTTGGAACAGGTGCCCAAATATAGAAAGTAGCTTGTATTGGTTTGAGGTTCCATCCAATACCATTAAGTCCTTTTACAATTGTGTCTCTTCTTTCTTTATAAAGAGCATTCATTTCTTCTATTTCTGGAACTGGTTTTGTAAGAGCTTCGATACCTGCTACTTGAATAGCTTTAAAGATACCAGAGTCTACATTTGTTTTGATAGTTCCAAGATTTTTGATAGCTGCAGCGTTTCCAACAGCCATAGCAACTCTCCAACCAGTCATGTTGAAAGATTTTGATAGGGAATGGAATTCTAATGCTACATCTTTTGCACCTTTTGCTTCAAGAATGCTAGGAGCTTTATAACCATCATAAGTCATTTCACTGTAAGCTAAGTCAGAAGCAATAAGAATGTCATATTTTTTAGCGAAAGCAACTAGCTTGTCATAGAAAGCCACTGTTGCAGTTGCCGCAGTTGGATTATTCGGATAGTTGACAAAGAAAATCTTAGCTTTTTTAGCAACATCTTTAGGAATTGCATCTAAATCTGGCAAATAATTATTTTCTTCTAATAATGGTACAAATTGAGGCACTCCACCAGCAAGGATAGTTCCCATTTTATAAACAGGGTATCCAGGGCTAGGTACTAATACGATATCTCCTGGATCAAGGTATGCGAAAAGAAGGTGAGCAATCCCTTCTTTTGAACCAATTAAAGATACAACTTCTTTGTCTGCATCTAATTCTACATTAAATCTGTTTTTATACCATATTACTACAGCTTCTCTGTATGATTTTGTTCCTTGGTATGGTGGATAGTCGTGGTTTGCAGGATCATCAATAGCTTTATGCATTACATCAACGATTCTTTTATAAGTTGGACTATCTGGGTCTCCTACTCCAAGATTGATAATATCAACGCCTCTAGCAATTGCTTCTGCCTTCTTTTTGTCAATTTCTGCAAAAAGGTACGGAGGTACTTTTTTAAATGTTTCTGATGGATTTACCATGTTATTTTTTCTCCTTATTTCTTAGTATTTCTTTGATGTTATATCTTAGTATATTTGCTGTCTCAATACAACTAGAAGACTTGTTTGTCTTTATTGTTTTGTAGTTAAATTTGGGTGCAATTAAAATTATTTATAAATTGTATGCAACTTTTTAGTACTTTCGACCGATAACTATATAAGAAACAATTTGACCGGCACTTGCCAAAAGATGTATCGAGTATAATATAAGAGTACAGATTGATTCAAAAGGAGGTTCTGAAATGCCAAGCTTTTTAAAGAGAGAAAAGAAAGTAATTAACAACCCAGATGAGGTTATTATTAGTTGTATTAATGGTAATTCAGGCCTTGTAGATAAAATTAATGAGACTGATGCCGCTTTAATTGTAAAGATTTTAGCTCAGTTTGATATCAATAGTATTTGTAGAGTATTAGCTCAGCTTCCAGATGAAAAGGTTGCAGCTGTTTATTCATTATTTTCTAGTAGTAAACAAAAAGAGATAATTAAGAGATTGCCTTCTAAGAAAGCAGCAGTTCTAGTAAGAGAAACTATCTCTGCTTAATTAAAGACTTCCTTTAAAAACTATTTCAGCAGGTCCTGTCATAAACACAGGTTCATTTTCTGCCCATTCTACTAATATATCCCCACCTAATAGGTGAACTATTACAGCTTTATTTAGTTTGCCACTTAGAATGCCAGCTACCACAGATGCACAAGCACCAGTTCCGCAGGCTAGTGTCTCTGCAGCTCCACGTTCCCATACGCGCATATTGATTTCAGTGTCTGTGATAATTTGTATGAATTCAACATTGGTTTTGTTCGGAAATACAGAAGTATTGTTTTCGATTGCTGGGCCGAGTGTCTGTACTGTTTCCTCTGTTATGGTATCAGTAAATATTACGCAATGAGGATTTCCCATTCCAATAGGGACGAAATCCACTTTTTGATTTAGAATAGTCATAGATTCATTTAACAATGGAGCAACATTTGTTGAAGTTACCGGGATATCTGCTGCTTTTATAAATGGTTCGCCCATATTAACTCTAATCATGGCATTTCCATCTGAAATTTCTTTGATTTCAGGAATCATTGTCCCGGCTAATGTCTCAACAGTAAATTTATTTGAGTTAACTAATCCTTCTTCTTTTACATAAAAGGCAAAACAACGCAGACCATTACCACACATTTCAGCTTCACTTCCGTCAGCATTAATTATGCGCATTTTTATATCACAACTTTCTGAAGGCAGAGCAATCATGATGCCATCGGCACCTATACCGAAGTGGCGGTCACATAATGATATTGCCAATTTAGCATAGTTCTCTTGATCAATTGCTTCTATAAAGCCATTGATAAGAACAAAGTCATTTCCGGTTCCCTGCATTTTAGTAAATTCCATAAGTTTCTCCTAGAAATTGATAGTATAATAATACCATGACAGTTTACAGCTATCCAATATTAGACTCTACTAATGATTATGTTCTTCAAAACAAAGACAAGTTTGCACATGGAGATGTAGTCCTAGCTGATACGCAAACTAAGGGGCATGGCCGTTTTAATAGGCAATGGGAGTCCTCGAATACTGATAATGTATATATGACGATGGTTTTGAAGATTAAGTCAGGAGAAGCATATATATCGGAACTTCCACTATATGCAGCAGTTATGATTGCAAGAGTATTACAAAGTGATAGTCATGGTCTTAAGATAAAATGGCCCAATGATATTTTAATAGATAATAAAAAAGTAGCAGGGATACTCGTGCAGACAAAAGTTCAAGGAAAAGAAATTTTCATGGCATTAGGTATTGGGCTAAATATAAATCTTTCCGAAAGCGATAAAAGTAAAATTGAGAGGGATGCAGGAGGAATTAATGAGTATGGTCTTGTTTTTTCAAAGGAAACTTTCATTAATTTGTTTATTCAGAAATTTAATAATTCTTATGAAGAGTTCGTTTTGTATGGGTTTGAGAGGTTTAGAGAAGAGTATGAGGTTAATAGTTCTTTAATTGGTCATGAAATTACTGTAAAATGTTCTCAAAAAGAGTTGATAGGAAAAGTTACTGGGTTTTCTAATAAAGGAGAGCTGATAATAAATCAAGACGATAAAATCGTTTTTATCAATTCAGGAGAGGTTGTGAAAGTATTATGATATTTGGTAAATCAAAAGTGCAGCATTGTACGTCAATGGTTGGAAATAAAATGTTTCATGCAACTATAGATGTTTGTCGAAATGGGGAATTTTCAAAGATAAAATTAGATGAATTACATGGAGGATGGGTAGTGTTATTCTTCTATCCTGCAGATTTTACGTTTGTATGTCCTACAGAGTTATTTGAGTTGACTCAAATGTATGATGAGTTTAAAAGATTAGGTGTGGAGGTAATTAGTGTAAGTACTGATTCATTAGAAACACACAAGGATTGGTCTGAAAAATCTGAAAAGATTGCAGCAATTAAATATCTAATGGGTTCAGATGTTCATGGTGAAATGTCTAAGAAGTTAGGAGTGTACTCTGAACATGATCATTGTTGTTTTAGAGCTACTGTTATTATTGATCCTTCAGGAGTTATAAGAGTACATGAAGTAAATTCTATTGAGATTGGCAGAAGTGCAGAAGAATTGTTGAGAAAAATTCAGGCATTGGATTATGTAAGAATGCATCCAGATGAGCTTTGTCCTGCTAGTTGGAAGCCTGGTCAGAAAACACTAAACTTAACTAAAAAATTATGATTGATAACAACATAGTTAAAGAAATAGAGCAGTTAAAAAAAGATAAAAATGCTGTAATCTTAGCGCATAATTATCAATTTCCCGAAATACATGATATTGCAGATTTTCTTGGCGATTCGCTGGATTTAGCAAGAAAAGCTTCATTAAGTGATGCTGACATTATTGTTTTTTGTGGAGTACAGTTTATGGCTGAAACAGCTAAGATCTTAGCTCCAGACAAGACAGTATTAATGCCTGTAAAAACTGCAGGATGTCCAATGGCTGATATGATTACGGCAGATCAATTGGCAAAGTTAAAAAGAGAGAACCCTAAAGCAAAAGTAGTTACATATGTAAATTCTAATGCTGACGTAAAAGCACTTACTGATGTTTGCTGCACATCATCAAATGCAGTTAAGGTTGTTCAGAATATTGATGCTGATGAAATTATTTTTGTTCCAGATCACAATTTAGGTTCTTATTGTCAGAGATTTACAGATAAGAAAATTATTTTGTGGGATGGCCATTGTTATGTTCACAATAGAATTAGTCCTTCTGAAGTGATTGCTTCTAAAGAAAAGATGCCAGATGCTCCTTTGCTAGTACATCCAGAGTGTTCTCCTGCTGTTGTAGATCTTGCTGATGAGGTTCTTTCTACCTCAGGCATGCTTACCTTTGTAAAAGAGTCAAAAGCTAAAAGATTCTTAATTGCTACAGAAGAGGGAATAATGTACAGAATGAAGAAAGAAAATCCAGATAAAGAGTTTTACGCTGCTGGAAGTCCGAAGTTTTGTGTGAATATGAAGAAAACACACATTGAAGATGTATTGAAAGTTTTACGTGATGAATCTAATCAAATTGAAGTAGATGCCGATATTGCCAAGAAAGCTAAGTTTTCTTTAGATAAGATGCTGGAGTATGTTTAAGGGCAAGACAATTGTAGTAGGCATGAGCGGTGGAGTAGATTCCTCTGTTACTGCTGCAATGCTAAAAGCTGGCGGAGCCAATGTAATTGGCGTTCATATGAATATTTGGGACCCTTTAGATACTAGAGTTTCTGCTACAAGGAGGACATGTTATGGTCCCGCTAAGGTAGAAGCATTACAAGATGCGAAAAACATTGCCAAGCAAATAGACATTCTTTTTTATGAAATAGATGTTACTAAAGAGTTTGCATCTACGGTTTTAGATTATTTTTCAGATGAGTATTTAGCAGGAAGAACCCCAAATCCATGTGTAATGTGTAATAGATATATAAAGTTTGGTGCATTATGGGATGGGTTGAAGAAACTTGGTGTTCATTTTGATTTTTTTGCAACTGGTCATTATGCAAAAGTTGCATTAGATGAGGTTAGTGGTAGATATGTTCTTTTAAAGGGAGATGATCCGTTAAAGGAGCAATCATATTTTTTGCATGGATTAAGCCAAGAGCAGTTATCAAAAACGATATTTCCACTAGTTAATATGCAAAAGACCGAAGTAAAACAGCTAGCAGTTGATTTTGGGCTAGATTTTTCTAAAAAGAAGGAGAGCCAAAATTTTGTAGATGGCGAATATGGTTATTTACTAAAAGAAGAATCTCCATCTGGAGATTTTGTTGACGTAGATGGCAATGTTTTAGGAAAACATAGAGGGCTAGCTTTTTATACTATAGGGCAAAGGCGCGGCATTGGAATAGCTGCCAAAGAAGCCTTATACGTAATAAGGCTGGATTCGACTAATAATGAAGTTGTAGTTGGCGTAGAAGAACATCTTTATTCTACACAGTGTCGGGTGAATGATGTTAATTTTATATCGATAGGTTCACTTCTTGAATCTATGAAAGTTACTGCAAAGGCAAGGTATGCAAGCAAAGATGTAAGCGCATTGATAATCCCTGTTTCTGAAACTAGTGTAGATCTAATCTTTGATGAGCCTCAGAAGTCACTAACACCAGGTCAATCAGCAGTTTTTTATAATAACAATGTAGTAATTGGCGGTGGTGTTATAGAGTGAACGCCTATAAATGCAGCTATATAGGCCGAGTCCAAGGGGTTGGGTTCCGTTATACAATAATGCGTTATGCAAAACAACATAGTATTTTAGGATGGGTAAGAAATATGCCAGATGGAAGTGTTTTTGCATATGTGCAGGGTGAAGAATCTGACCTTTCTATGTATTTTAGAAACTTAGAATTATATTTCAAAGCAAATATTAGGGAAAAGAAAATAGTAGAGACATCTCTGAACCTGACCTTCAAAGGCTTTCATATAAAATATTAATCTATTACAATAAGCGTATGGTTACATATTACCCGCTTAGTAATACACAAAGGTTATTGTTATCAGAACAGTTGCAAGATGTTCAATCCCCACATATGAATATTGGTGGCTATTTTGTTGTTGAAGGCATATTGGACCTGGATACCTACAAGAAAGCGTTAAGTAAAGTAATTTCAACAAATGACATTCTTAGAACATTTTTTGTTGTGAATAATAAAGGTGAATACCAGCAAGAGGTTAAAAATAGTGTTGAGCTAGCCTTATTGGTTAAGAACGTTGCTAATACAGAATATGATGAAGAATATGTTGCAGAGTTTGTAGAGAAAAGAATGCAGAGGCCTTTTAATCTTCTAAATGAGCAGCCTTATCAGTTTGGTGTGCTAGTTTCAGAGGATAGAACTTTTTGCTATTCAATATATAATCATTTGGTTGCTGATGGCTGGAGTGTTGCCTTGGCTGCAAAGAAGATAGTTTCTAATTATAATAGTTTGATAGGTAATGAAAGCATTTCAAATGTTGAAGAAATATCATATTTTGAGGTTTTAGATAAAGATGAAGCATATTCTCAGTCAGAGAAATACTTGTCAGATAAAAAGTATTGGAATGATAAAGCCAGTAAATTTGGTGATTTTCAATGGAATATTGCAGGTAAGCAAAGATACAAAAATGTATCTACTTCATTTACAAAGAAAGCAGCGTTAACTGAGCCGCAGTTATGTAGAATCAGAGAATACTGTGTTAAAAACAATACGCACACATTTCATTTTTATCTAGCAGTAATATTTTTGATTCTTAAGAATAGAACACAGCATGATAAATTATTGATGAATATTCGACTTCAGAATAGATCCGGAAAAAGACAAAAAAGTTCTTTAGGAGCTTTTTCCAACGTATCCCCATTATTGCTAGATTTGTCAGTAAATTCTATTAATGAACTTTTTAAAAGTATTAGCTCGGAACTAAAGGATTCTTATAAACATCAAAAATGTTCGTGGAAGGAATTCTATGGAAGTCCAGAACTAGGGGTAGATGGAATAAAAGATTCTATTGTTTTGTCTTATGAGCCACATGATCACAACTATATTGTTGATGGTCAAGAGACGCGCACACAGAATATCCATAATGGCATGGTGAAATCATTGTTGGATATATATATACGTGAGTTTCGTATAGGAAGTGGTGCAGAGGTATGTTTTAATTTTGATCTCGATCTTTTTGGAGAGATAGAAGGTAGTATTATTGTTCAGCAGTTTTCTTTATTGATAGACCAAATAATTTATCAGGGCAAAGAAAAGTTAAATGAACTAAATTTTCTTTCTAAGATTGAACAAGAAATATTTATTAATATGAACAATACAGACACTTTGTTGTTAAAAGACAATTTATGTTCGGTTCTAGATGATGTGTTTTATAAATTCCCTAATGATTTAGCCGTAGTCTGTGATAGAGATCAGTTGTTGTACTCAGAATTAGCGATGAAAGCGAATAGATTTGCTGGATTCTTACAGTCAAAAGGAGTGTCAGTAAACGATAGAATAGCAGTAAAGTTAGATTATTCATGTGACATGGTAGTCGCAATGACCGCAATAATTATAGTAGGTGCAACATTTGTGCCCATCAGTATTGATGAGCCCCTGAATAGAGCAGATAAGATGCTTGAAGATAGCAAAGTTCAATACATAATTGCAGATTCTTTAGAAAACTTTTTTGTAGAGAAGATTACTTTGTCACAGTTAAATAGTTATACTGATAGTTTCAAAAAACCTATTGATAATTTTGATGAGCTATTGTCTTTATATATAGTATATACATCAGGGTCTACAGGTAATCCTAAGGGTGTAATAAATACTCATAGGGCAGCTGTTAATGTTCTTGAGGAGTGGATAGATAAATACAAAATTGTTATAGAAAATTTTGTTCTTTTGCAAACATCTTCTTTTGCACATGATGTGTTTATTGGTAATTTTTTAAAAACAATTGCGACAGGAGGCACATTAGTATTGCCGACAAGTGAAGAGAGGCATGATTTTAGCCAATTATCGGAACTAATAGTTGAGCATAGAGTAAATGCATTAGATTCTACACCTTCGTTAGTAGTTGCATTGCTTGATTATATGAAGAGTCATGCTGTAGATGATTCTAGTTTGAAATTAATAGTGCTCGGATCTGATATTTGTTCGTTAGAAGATTATCGAAAGCTTGTTATTAGATATAAGGATCAAGCGATGGTTCTTAATTCTTATGGAGTTTCAGAGGCTGCAATTTATAGCTCTGATTATAGAGTGTTAGAGGTTGACCAATTGCCTATGAATGGCAATTTGTCTATTGGCAGGCCATTTAGAAATACAAAAATGTATGTAATAAACGAGAAGTTAGAGCAAGTTGGAATCGGCTGCAAAGGCGAACTTTGTATTTATGGCCATGGTTTGGCTGCGGGCTATACAGATGAGGAATTAACTAATAATAGTTTTATTGAATTGCAAGGGATAGGGCGTGTTTATCGTACTGGAGATTTGGCCAAGGTTCTTACAGATGGGAATATTGAATTTATTGGCAGAAAAGATTTTCAGATAAAGATGTTAGGCTACAGAATAGAACCTGGAGAGATAGAGTCTGTTTTAGATAGTATGCCTAAAGTAAGTAAAGTAATTGTTGTTGTTAGCGAATTTGAAGGTAAAAGAATATTGATTGCTTACTACATATCGGAAGGGTTAATAGAGCGTAATGACTTTTTGTCATTATTGTCAGGTGTAGTCCCTAATTATATGATACCTTCATTTTTTATAAGGTTAGATGAATTGCCGATTACTAAAAATGGGAAAATCGACAGGAAACTCTTGATGCAAAGACCGTTAGAGAAAAAAACAGTGCAAGAAAACCAAGTAACCAAACAGTCTGAAGATAAAAAGAATATTCAAAATATATGGAACAAGGTTCTTGGTAATAGGTTTAGTCCTGATAAGCTATTTTTTGAAATGGCTGGAGATTCTCTTGAAGCAATTAGGATTGCGTCAGAAATGAATGCTTCGGGATATGCTTGCAGTTATTTGGATGTTTATAATAGCAAATCGTTTGAAGAATTTTATAATCTTATTATTGTTGTGCCTAAGATAGATAGTCTGTTGCAAGCAAATAGATTTTTAGCTCAGCGTTTTGAAGATGATGTTCAGCTTGTAAAACTACACAATTCAAAGCTTGGTGTAGCAATAATAGAATTGCAGCTCCCAAAGAATAAATTGGCAGTGGATGTGCAAGTAATTTTTCAGTTTTGTAAGATGAGGTTTAGTCTGGATATTAATCCTCAGTATATTGCTGGAAAAGAATATGAAACATTGGGCAGCAGTAGCACTAAGAAGTTGCTGAATGAATTTGTTAACATGGAGAAGATGTATTTTCAGAGTTTAGTTGGATTACAAAGTACGGAATATATTCAGCATCCACTGTATTACAAAGATTTTAAGAAATATTATCGAAATGTATATTTTGTTTCTAGGCTTAAAATAGATTTTGATAAAATTGAGGATATAAAGTTAGCAGTTAATAGTCTATTAAAGAATAATGATCTTTTGAGATCTCGGTTAAAACAAGAAAGTTTAGGTTCTTATAGATGGGAGGTCTTTCCTGTAGATTATGCAGAAGTGCCTGTTTTGGACCTTACTAGTTTGGATCTTTTTTCTAGTTATGATTTTTTATATACCGTGATGGGCGAATATTTTATTAAGAAGAATGAATTTAGAAAATTTATGTTCCGAGTAGTAATTGTGAAGCTCAATATGAGGGATGCTTTTTTGTGGTATTTTATGGATGATAGCATTCATGACAATTATGGAAGTCATTTGATAGAGCATTATTTGTCTAGTGTTTCAGATTATGGTTATAAGGATTATTCTAGTTGTACTAACTATAGTGATTATTTGAGCAAATATTTTCATAGTAATAGTGATAATACTCCAACTGATCTTGTGCAAAAAATGGAACTGATGGAGCATCAAGAAGCAACGAATCAATATAAAGACTTTATTAAGAAAAATACTAAGAATAAAGAAGTTTCAAAATTTAGATATACATTTAAAGTTGAAAATAGTTTTAACGACTTTTCTTTAGCAATAGAAGCTTTTATTTGTTTTGTTACGCACCATTTTCCATTTAGTAAGATACCTTTTGTGTTATTACATAATACTAGACTATATTCGCCTGAGACATTAATGACATCAATAGGTGCGTTTATTGATGAGATCCCTTTAATGATAGATGCCAAACTTTCAGTAGAGCAGAATATAGAGTTAATAAAATATAAATTAGATTATGTAAATGAAAATGGAATACATTTTCAGAATTTATTGTTAAATCCTGATTTGCAAGGAGCTCCAGGACAAAAACAAGTTAAGAATATTGCTGGGGATTTAAGAAAGACTAGTAGCTTACTTCTTTTTAACTTCAAGCAAGGCGATATTCAAATGGAGGAGTTGGACAGTGGCAGCGACAGTGCTATTAAGCGATGGCTCTATGGATTAAGTTTTAATATTTCTATTATTGATGGTGTATGCGAGCTGTACATAAGATTCCCATATAAAGTAAATGAAGATAAACTAAAAGAAGTTTTTGACAGGAGATTTGAAAATGTCTAATAATGAGCTGTTTAATATTTTTAAAAAATATGTGAAGCTACAGCCCAAAGAAATAGCGATTATTTTTAAAGATTTAGAAATTTCTTATCTCGAATTATTTAATGAAGTAAATTCTTTAACACAAAAAATGTTAGAGCAAGAAGTTGTGGGTCCAGTAGCACTTGTTATGGATAAGTCGGTTCTTGCGATTTCATCTATGCTTGCCTGTTGGAATCTGGGTTTGTCTTTTTTGCCAACAGATAGTTCTTTCCCCAAAGTTAGAATTAATCAGTATTTATCTATTGCAGGGTGTTCGCATTCTATTAATAGTGATGGTGACGTCGAGACTATCTCTAGCGAGGACGCTAGTAGTTATGATGGTTATATTATGTTCACTTCTGGCTCAACAGGAGAGCCAAAGCCAGTACAGGTAAGTGTTGAGAATATCCGTAGTCTTATCAATGCATGGTCTAATTATTATGAGTTACCTACATTTATCCCCAAAGTATTGCAAGTAGCATCTATAAGTACAGATGTATTCATAGGTGATATGCTGAAGGCTTTATTTTTTGGAGGAACCTTAATATTAGCAGATGGTAATGCTAAGAAAGATATAAGAAACGTAGTTTCTATTATCGAAAAACATTTACCTAATATTATCGAATCAACTCCTGTCTATATCAGATTGATTTTAGAAGCAGTAAAAAATGAAGAAGTTAGGAAATCTTTGAAACAAATTATTGTTGGAGGAGAAGCTTGTTCAGTTGGTGACTATAAATGGTTAGTTCAGAATTATCCTAATGCTAGAGTTGTTAATGGCTATGGAGTAACAGAGTGTACTATCGAAAGTGTAGTCTATGAGACTAATGATATTGAATCAATCAAAGGTGAAAACATGCCAATAGGCAAGCCATTAGAAAATACAAATGTGTATGTGGTTGATAAAGACATGAATCCTATTGATAGTAATGTGGTTGGAGAATTATTAATAGGCGGTTCTGGAGTTAGCAGAGGCTACTTAGATGCAGTTTTAAATAATGACAAATTTGTTCTTTTTAAGAACGAAATAGTATATAGAACTGGTGACAGAGCGTCTCGTAGAGTAGATGGAGAAATGATATATCATGGCAGATTGGATGACCAAGTTCAAGTTAATGGTTATAGAGTAGAGCTGGGAGAAGTTGAGTCTATTATAAGCTCTATTATTGATGTAAATGATGTTGTTGTTTTAAAAGAAGACAGGAGTCGAACTGATGAGATTGTTGCATTTGTGAAGACAGCATTATCTTTAGATGAATTGGAATTAAAAATTAAAGGCATCTTGCCTGGTTATATGCTGCCAAAGGTGTTTGTTGTGGCGTCTATTTCCAGAATGCTTAATGGGAAAGTTGATAGACAAAAAATGTTGTCATTAGCAGATAATGATAGTTGTATACAATCTTATAAAGGGAATACTTCAAAAATCATTGAGATTATTGAAGAAGTTTTGGGAAATAAAATTAATATGAATATTAGCTTATTAGATCAAGGAGCTGATTCATTGATTGTAATTAAAATATTACATAAGTTAAAGCAAATAGGATTTATAGTTTCAATTGCTGACGTGTATTCAGCTGTTAGTGTTTTGTCATTTGTTAATAATCTTCTAGAAGAAAAAAAGAATCATGAAATTAAGTATGAAATAAACAATAAGGGATATTTGGAGAAGGGTACTATTAAACAGTTTTTAAAAGAGTTGCGACAAAAAGAGATTGTATTTTTTAATAGATTATTGGTAGCAGGTTCAGAGAAAATAATAAACTTGGATCTTTGGGGTAATAGTTTTCGTAAAGTTCATAGACACGTATATAGTATTGAGTATGTTTTGATTGAAGATGTTAGTAACGAAGCTGTAATAGAAAGACATTTTTTGTTGTTACAGCAGCAAGAGCTTTTAAGATCTTCTTTCAATAATAGTCCACTTTCGTGGAATATATATAATTGCACAGACAATATCAGTCCAATAATATTAGACTTAAGAGCATATAGCATTAATGAGTCTCAGGTGTTAGGTATGTTTCCTTTCATTAAGGAATATTTTTTGGTTAAAGACAAGTTAAGCAATTTTCCATATAGACATTTCTTGGTGCAGATAGAAGCTAATAAATATATTTTTGTATTTTGTATGGACGAGTCTATTCATAATAAAGTTGGTGCAGATATTCTAAAGAATTATATGTTTGGTCTCAATGCAGAAAATACAGTTCAGTATTCAGAATATTTAGACATCTTACATAAAGGACCATTGTTAAGTAATGAAGAGGTAGCTGGAAGATTTCAATTAATGAAGTTTGTAGATGCGATGAAAGCCTTCCCGAAGTATTCGCAAAAAGATCTTAATTTATATGAACATGAATTTAAGCTAGGAAACACAAAAGATAGTTACGCTCAGTCTTTGCATATTTTTCAAAAAATGTTGAAATATCTATTTAAAGCACATGTGCCATTTTTTATGGTTCAGGATACAAGGGTTTTTCAAAATAATAAGTTTAGAAGAACTATAGGTGAGTTTACAGATTTCATCCCTTGTATTGCAGAGTTATCAGAAAGTTATGAAGAATTGTTGTTGAAATTAAATTCTTTACGAAAGGAAGCAGTAGATAACTTGGTAAACATCAAATTCTTAAAGTGGTCTAATAGCGACAAGTATGAATATAAATCCATTAGAAAGTTTACAGATAGTTTTAGAATGGAGAAAGAAGGCACTGATAGTGTTGTTGCATTTCATTATAGGACAGAGTATGACGATAGCGCAGAGTTGTATCCAATAAATGATCAAACAGAAACAGCTTCTTGGATTAGAGGCGTTACTTTTAACTTCTCAGTAAGAGAAGATAAATTATATTTCAGGGCATATTTGCCGTGTGATATAAAAGGTTGGGAAGATATGTTAGGGGCTATTAATGAAACACTATAAGCTTTCTTTTCAGCAAGAAGAGATGTGGCTGGCTGAACAGTTTTATTCTCAGGGTAGCTTATTTGTGATTGGCGGTTATTTGCAACTGGGAGAGGATATAGATATTAATCTTTATTCAGATGCTGTGCAGATGGAATTAAACGCCAGACAGAGCTACAGAGCGAGGATATCGGTAGATGAAGATGGTCTTCCCTATCAAGTTTTTGAGCATTCTAAAAAGTTTAAGAAAAGGATGGTTTTAGATTTAGATTCAGAAGAAGCTGCTTTAAAGTGGATGGACAAACAAATGAATATCGCTATGTTTTGTGATGCGGATAGTTTGGTGGAGTTCGCGGTGTTGCAAGCAGGGGAAGATAAATATTTCTTTTTGAAAGTTCACCATATTTTATCTGACTATTGGGGAATTAACATTCTTTTAGCTGATATTTTTAGTAGATATGAGATGTTGTTAAGGAAAGAGAAGGTAGAGCCTACTTGTTACAAGTATAGTGATTATATTGATGCTCAATTAGAATATCTTGATTCATTATCTTATAAAAAAGACAAATTATATTGGGAATCAGCAATAGATAATGTAAATAAATATAAAAACATATTTTCAGTAGACAATGAATGCTCTTCACCTTCTAAAATTATCAGCTTTGAAGTGGATAATCTTAAAAAGAAGATGATAGATAGCTATGCGAAAAATAATAATGTAAGTTCTTTTGTTGTTTGGAGTTATATTGTTGGAGAGATTCTTCGGCAAGAGACAGATAATGATAACTATACGATAGGTGCCCATTTTTTGAATAGGACAAACAGCAAGCAGAAGCATACAGCAGGTCTTTTTGTTAATACACTCCCAATAAAAATAGACAAAGATAAAGGTTTACATGGCGTTTCTGAAAGTATAAAAAATGCGTTTCGTCATCAGAGATTTCCAATGAGGAAAATACCAGAGACTGATAATTTATATGAAGTAGTAGTATCTTACAGAAGTTACAATAATCAGAAGAAGATATTTGGGGAAGTTTATCCCTTTCCTTTAAAAAGTAAAGAATCCTCTTATCCAATTGAAGTATATGTTACTGATCAGAATGAATTTTTTAATATAGAGTTTGTATGCCAAAGATATGTTAATGATAAATATGTTGCAGATATAATTGCTAAGATTAGGCAGCTGATTAATAAGTTAGCTGTATAGTTTATATCTTTTCAGTTAAAATCAATTTGTTAGAATAAATATAGATATGGGAGAGTGCAAGATGTTTAAGAAGAGTTGGTTACTAATTATTTCAATATTGTTCTTGTTTTCACTAAGTGCGTTTAAGCTTGATAATAGCAATAAAATACAGGTTTCTGGACATGGGATAATCCAGTTTGAGCCAGATACAGCATATATTACAGCTGGATCGAATGGCCTCTACAAAAATGTAGGAAATGGGCAGAAAGAAATAAATAAAAAAATCAATCAATTTATTGGTAAGCTAGGGAATATTATTCCAAAAGAAGATGTATCCACTGATAGATTTAATATTAACAATCAATACGAGTATGTTAGTGGGAAGAAACAGTTTATGGGCTATAAGATAGATCAGATACTAAGGATAAAGGTGTCAGATTTGACATTATTAGGTAAAATAATAGACTTAGCAGTAGCAAGTGGTATGAATGCTATTAGTAATGTTGAGTTCACTAGTTCAAAAATAGATGAATATAAAACAGCATCACTAAAAAAAGCATTATTAAACGCAAAGAAAAAAGCAGAAGCAATTGCGCAGACTATGGATATTGATAAGATAAAGTTAAAAAGAATTTCTGAGAGCGGGGGCCAAGTTCAACCACTTAGACGTTCTGGAATGCAGGTGAAAGCACTTGCTAGTGTAGAGTCTGTAGATATGAAGTATCAGATAGGTGACATGAAAGTCGCTTCAGATGTAAATGTAGTTTACGAATTTTAAGGAGGAAAATGATGAAAGATGTATTAGTAATAATGGGAAGCCAGTCAGATATGCCAGTAATGGAAAGTTGCATAGAGACATTAGGAAAGTTCGAACTTAAGTATGATGTAGAAGTAGCATCTGCACATAGAACACCAGAAAAAGTTATAAAAATAGTTTCTAATGCACATGAAAAATATAAAGTTATAATCGCAGCAGCAGGTAAGGCAGCTCATTTGCCAGGAGTAATTGCAGGACATACTGTTGTTCCAGTTATTGGTGTTCCAATGAAGACTTCTGATCTTGGTGGTGTTGATTCTCTATATTCAATAGTACAAATGCCAAAAGGTGTTCCAGTAGCAACAGTAGCTATTAATGGTTCAATGAATGCTGCTATATTGGCTACACAGATTATAGGTGTTTCAGAGCAAGCAGTAAGAGAAAGATTGTTAGCTCATAAGGAAGAGATGAAAAAAGCCTAATGGATTTTGTTTCTTCTATTAACATCATTGATGTAATAGTTGTTCTGCTACTTATCTTTTTTTGTTATAGAGGGTTTGTAGCAGGGTTTGTTAATATCCTTTTTGATTCACTAGCCATAATTGTTTCTTTCTATGCAGCAAACCAATATGCTATTCATATAAAGACATGGATGGCTGAGTATTTAAAGTTTACAGTTCCTTGGGCAGGATTCGCATCCTATGTATTAGTTTATTTGCTCAGTTTTCTGTTTTTTATATTATGGGGAAGACTGATAACGAAAGTGTTTAAAATGTCTGCTATTGGACTTCTTAATAGTCTCTCAGGCTTAGTCTTGAACTTTCTTAAGTGGTCTTTGCTACTTTTGATTGTCTTAATGGTTGTTGAAAAGATTACAATTGATTCAATTGGGAAGTATATGAATGAATCTTATGTCTATCAAGCCTATGCAACAGCAGCTGAACAAGAATTCTTAAAAGAGTTTATTCCTAATCTAAGCAAATAACTCCCTCAGTCTCGTAAACTCGACAGCTCCCTCATCGAAGGAGCCATAAATTGAATATAGAATTCAACTCTCAGATAGTATATTTGCGTAATTAGTTAACTTAAGTAGAGGCTCCCTCGATGAGGGAGCTGGCACCTTTGGTGTCTGAGGGAGTTATTATTCCCTCTCCTGGGAGAGGGCTAGGGAGAGGGTTGGATTTCTTATGTTTAAAACCCTTAAAAGTGGGCATTCTAAAAGATATAAGATGTGAATAATATATCTAAAGTTTCTGTTTAATAAAAATAAGCGGGATTTTAGATGCATCAGCAACGATATATTAGTGATAGGTATTTTAGTATAGAGGAGTTTTGAATGACACTAGTAGATGGATCAGCAGCAAGAGTTCTAACTAATCAGCAAAAGGCTGCTAGTAATAAAAATGCTGAGAATTTAAATAATGTTAGCCTTACAATGGGTGAAGGTGATAATAAGATAACTTTTAGTGTGAATGTTTCTTCCGAGGGTGGGGGAAATCCATTTTCAGGGAAATCAGAGGCAGAACAACAAACAGTTTTGGCTAAGTTACTTTTCGGGAAAGATAATAAAAATGCTGAAAAGAGCATGAAATCTTTAAAAGCTAATCTTTTAAAATTAGTAATCAAATCAGTTAATATTGAAATTGATAAATATGGTAAGTTTACGATTAAAGCTACTTCAAAAGTTGATCCCAAAGAAGAAGATTATAAGAGCTTAGGTACGCTTGTTGGGCAAAAAGCGCAAAATAAAGAAAATCCAAAAATGAGTGGATATGCTTTAGAGATAATGGCGGAAATAATGAATATGGCTGCTGAAGCAAGGTCAGAAGTTATCCAAATGATTATAGAAGCAATGGAGCAGAACCATATTATGTGGATGGAAATGTTAAAGCAATTAGCAGAGAAAGCCTATGAAGATGATATTGAAGAGGCAGCTTTTATTAAACAGCTTATGGCAAAAGTAGACGAAGGAGACGTAGAAGGGGCAAATGCAATTGCTGCATTGCTTGAAGGTTTAGGCTCAAAAGTTATTTTACCAAAGCAAATACATAATCTTGCGAATGCTATTGGAGCGATGAAGGAAAAGCGTGCTCATGATGAAGATAAGAAAACTAGTATTGATGGATCGCAAAATAATGGTGCTAATGTTTTGAGAGAAAGAGCAGTGGTAGATATCGAGGTAGTAGATCCAAATGCTCTTATTATAAATCCGGAAGGGGAATGAAATGTTAAAGAGTAAGTATGAGGCAAAGGATAATTGGCATCCAAAACAGTTAAAAGAAAGTCATGCAAAAAGACAATCAAAGAATTTATCAACGATTGCTGAATATAAAGAAGACGATACATCAGTCGACATTTTAAGTTGGCTTGATTAATAATCCGTTATTGAGGACATTTCGAGAGCCTCAATGACCTAATTGTGAATTAATTTGAAGGGGAAGATAATGGCACCAATAGGGCAAAAACCAATCATCAGCAGCCAAACAGCTGTTATACCAAAACAAAAAGAGACTGCTGAAAATGCAGGAGTAACTGGGGGTTTAACAACAGCTACTCCTATTGTTACGACTAAACAAACAGATATAGCATTTGACGATGCTACTAAAGCGGGAATCACGATGTTGCCAGCAAGAGATGTAGTAGGAGGTAGTGCTACTGAAGTGACTGATACTCCAGAGGCACAAAGTGATAAGCCAACAACAACAATAGATTCAAGATTAGGTGATTATGAAAAGATAGCATTAGCTAAACAATTAGGAGTTGATCAAAAAAGTAAGTTCTTTAGAAAATGTGAAATGACTTTATTAAGTATGGTTACGCCTCAAGGGGCAAGTAATATATTATTAAAAAGTTCGGGAAGCCAAGAAATAGTAACTATGTTAAAAGAACATGTTAAAGATATAGGCAAATTTGGCACAAGTGATAAGGAATATAAGGCAAGCAGAATAAATCTTTTTAATAAGTTATTACTGGTTCCCTTCGCAAAAGACAATCTTATAGTTAGTGAAGCAAATATGCATATTATATCCCATACTGCTATGGATGATATACTTGATAAAGGTGCTTCAAAAAAAGAAGATTCTGGTGCTTGGTTTCTGTACGTATTGCTAAATAATGGCAACCAAAATACGAATGGTGATATTTCTAAGGATACTATCCAATGGACTGAAAATGGTAAAATAGAAAGTTATAATAAAGCTGAGTTTACCACTCTGGCAGATAAAGCTTTTGAGTTCTTTTCGGAAGATAAGAATTATAAGTTTAAGACAAAGGCACAAATATTAAAATCACAGAATATTACTAATGGTCCTAAAGCAAAAGTGTATTGGGGCAGAAATAAAGAGATATTAGCTAAGTATACTGATAAAAGTTTTTCAGAACTTGATAATAAGACAGCAATAGAATTATATAATTCATTTGTTTGGGATTTGTTAGAAGCTAATGTTATAGAAACTAAAGATTTGAAAGATAAGTGGTTTAAATGGACAGATGAATCAGAGAAGTTTGAGGCTATAATGCAGAGCGCAGCTGATAAAGTAAAGGAAGATCCAACGATTAAAGAGAAAACCATAAATGAACTTTTAGATGAAGATTTCGCTGGGAAGATGCAGTTAGTTCGTAATAAGATTATAGCTGGCAAGGAAGATGAATTTAAATTAGATAGTTTTTCAGCAAGTGATGTGAGTTCTGATATATTAATAAGTAAAAATATAGCTAAGGGTTCAGCTACGGAGAATGATTATGTTTCAAAAGCCAAAGCTAATTTGAAAAAATTACAAAAGAAGATACCAGAGAAGGACCTAACAGAGAATGAAAATATTTTTAAAAAGTTAGCTACAGAGGGTAATAATTTACTTGAGGAGCTTTATAGTTTGAACTATGGAGAGAATAAACTTTCCGAGAATGGGTTTTATACAAATACCCTTGGTGATTCACAAGCAGATGCAGTTACTAGTGTTAAAGCTGGTTTGGCTTATTTAGAAGGTGAGATTGATGCTAGCACAAGCATTGACGATGTTATTACTGGATTACGAAAAGCAATGAATGGTCCTGTAACGAGTGAGCCTAAACAGCAAGCGGTGGGACAGGAACAACCTAGCCGGAAAGGAGTGATTGCAGATTTAAAAGCTCGGGGTATGTCTGATGCTAAGATTCAGGAATTGTTTGCACAGATGCCTAAGTCTTAGTTTTTACTTAAATCGTCTTTTAGTAACATACTGATTAGTTCATCTGCAGCAGTACTAGTGTTGCTATTTTTTTTAGTGATAATTGTTTCAGTAGATAACATTTTTTTTTCATCTTTTGTTTTTTGTTTTTTAAGATAGTTAATAACTTGATGTAGACCTTTTTTGAGGTTAAGAATTTCAGAGAAAGATTCTGATTTAAGTTTTTTAATAGAACTTTCTGCTTCTGTTTTTATAGTATTTACACTAGAAAGTGTTTTTTCTAACTGACCATATATCTCTTGTTGTGTTTGAGATTGAAGCCTATTAATTTTGATAGTAGATTCTGTAAGTTCGTTCTTTTCATCTTTAAGCTGTTTTTGAAGTTGGTCTATTCTAGTAAGTGCATTCTCTAAGTGAGATTCGATAGAGTTCTCTACTAGTTCTTTAAGTTGTCTAACGGTTTCTTGTTGTGTCCTGTTATTTTCTTTTTTTAGGTTTTCCATTTCTAACGTGTGTGTGCTTTTAATAGATTCAATATTATCTAATGTGCTATCTAGGTTAGCAAATACGCCAGTTTCTAGTGTGGTTTTAATTCCTTTTACTTGCACTATTAATTTGTTGAGTATTTTTTGTTCAGTTTCTACATCTCTAGTTATTTCATGTACACGTTTTAGTGAATCACCTTTAATGTCTTCAATATATGATTTTGCTGATTCAAGCTGTCCTTGCAGTTTTATGTTTATTTCTGCTTCAAATTCTTGGTATTTGTCTTCATTGGCATTAATAAGTTGTTTTTGTGCATATTCGAAAGATTGTTTGAAGTCTTGTAGCATTCTTGCTGCTTCAGCAACTTGTTGTTCTGCTTTATTGTTTATGTCATCTTTCAGCTCAGCTAAATCACGCAGAGCTTCTTCTACCATTTGTAGTTTTTCTTCTTTAAGCTCGCTTCTAATGTTATTAATTTCTGTTGCAGTATCTTCTTTGAGTATTTTTATTGTGTTAGATGTTTCTGCTAGTTGTTTATCGCTTTCAAGTTTGCTTATTTCTAGAAGTTCATCTAGATTCTTTTGAACTTTTTCGTAGAACATGTTTTCATGTTCGGATATGTTTGTTTTTACAAGGTTTAACTCTTCTTTGTTAGCTACTTTTATTTCCTGTACCTTTGTTAGCAATTCATCAATACTTTGAGCATGAGCTTGCTTTGCAGAAAACTTAACATCCTCAATCGTTAAATCTTGTTCTTTCTTTAATTCTTTAAAATGTTCAGTAATAGCTCTAATATCTTCAGTCTTATCGATTTCTTCTAGCTTAGCTTGTATGCGTTGTAAGTCTTTGTATGTGTTTTTGGTCATTGTGTCTTGTTCAGCCTCAAACCTTTCCGTTAAGTCTTTTATTTCTGATTTTGTTTTAGTGCTGAAATCTTCAAGATTATTTAATATTGTTTTGAGGGTATCGGTGCTTTCTTGCTTGGATTGTCTTGATATAGCAGAGAGTTCAGAGGATGTTGTTTTTTTCAGTTCATCTATGTCTTTTACAAGGTTAAGTTTTAGTTCCTTAAGTTCAGTAATCATTTCTTGGCTTTGTTCTTTTGTTGACGCTTGTAGTTCTGCTATTTCTTTTGTAGTAGAGGAATTGAGTGTATTTATTTCTGTCGACATTGTTTCTCTTATGGAACGAATTTCTTCTAATGCATTATCAATACTTTCTTTAATATAGTCTTGGCTAATTTTCGTGAATTTTTTAAATTTTTCTTTGGTAGTTCCTACATCCTCAATTTCATCAATTATTTCAGTTTTAGTTGTTTCAATATCAGATAAAGCATCTTCTTTTAATTTTGTAATTGTTTGTTCAAGCGATGTAAGTTTATCTTCAGTTCTTTCTTCTATATTTGCCTCAGCATTATTTAGAGTAGCAGTGAATTTGCTGCCTTCAGTAGTTATTTCACTAATAGATTCTTTTGTTGATGTCTTAATTTCTGATGTGATTTTATCTTTTTCAGCTTTTATTTCTGTTTTGATTTTGGTTAATTGTTCTGTAATGTTAAATTCTGAAGAATTTAGTGTTTTAGTAAACTTGTTTCCTTCTGATGTTATCGATTTGATAGATTTAGTTGTTGTAGAGTCTATTTCTTCATAAATCTTATCTTTTTCAGCTACTATTTCTTGTTTGAATTCAGAAAATTGTTTTGTTATTTCTTGTTCAGCTTGAACTTTCATTTTTGTAACAATTTCTTCGTAATGGTTTAGTAGATAGCTTTCTCTCTCTTTTAGCTTTCTAACACTTAATAGCTTTGCAGTTTTGAATTTTTTTAGTTTCTTTTGAAATGATAGTTTTATTTGTTTTAGCATTTTGATGTCTTTATCTAGTTGTTTTTTTATTCTTTTTGTTTTTTCAACAGTACTAAATAGCTCAAAGAAATTGTGAACAGAGATTTGCTCACCTTGTTTGGATACTATTTTGAGGTTTGGGTTTTCTAGTCGAATTGTTTGGTCGTTATCGTTAGAAGTTACTGTAATATGTTTTTTATTTTTGTTTGCCATTTGCATCCTCAGAATTTAGTATGAGCGCTTATCTATTAATTATACTATATATAGTAGGGGAGAAACAAACAGATTAGTTCATTGGTTATTTTATTCATTATTTCATTGTTAATGGGAAAGGTTTTTTCTTTAAATTAAGGGTTCGTTTGAATTGAGAAAATCGGAGTAAGAAATCGTTTTTTTCCCTTCTTTTTGTACATTGATTATTTTTAGTAGATTTTCCTCTAGTTCTATCTCTACAAGTTTGATTCTTTGTTCATTCTGATAAGTGTAAATTCCTGGCCAAGGCATGAATGCTTGATATTTTTGGTAGATAGCAGTTGGATTATCTTTTGATAAGTCTACTTTTCCATCTTCTTTTTTGATTTTTTTAGTATGAGTTGCTTCAGAGCTGTCTTGTTTTGTGTAGCCCCAATTTTTATAACGAGGAAGATGCTCTACAAGCAAGTCTGTGCTTATAGATTCTAGTTTTTCAAATAAACTGCCAGCAGTTTCAGTTGGGTCTATTGTGGTCGTTTTTGCAGTAATCATATCTCCATCATCTATCCCTTTTCCAATTTTCATTAGAGTTACTCCTGAGATTTTATCTCCATTTAGCAAACAGCTTTGAATTGGAGATGGTCCGCGATATTTTGGCAATAGAGATCCATGGATATTAATGAAGTTATATTTTGATACTAGATGTTCCGGAAATATCATCCCATAGGCAATTACCAGGCAAAGAGTAGGGCTATTGTTTGCAAGAATATTTTCTAATTCGTTGGTGTCATTTGGTTTGAATGTTGCGATGTTGTGTTTAATTGTAGCTTTTGCTACAGCAGATTCAGATACCTTGTGTCCTCGTCCTTGTTTTTTGTCTGGACCAGTAATAACACCCGCAACATTTATGCCTTTATCTAAAATTCCATCAAGGATATTTGCTGCAAACGAAGGTGTCCCTAAGAAAAATAGCTTCTCTGTCATAGTGAATGTTCTGGCTCTACAGGGTCTATTGGCTTGATTGTTCTTGGGATAGCTTTATCTATATATAGCTCCCCATTTAAATGATCTATCTCGTGCTGGAGGGCAACTGCTGTATATCCTTCGGCTGTTATTTCTATATCGTTAAAGTTTTGATCTTTCCCTTTTATGGTTACTTTTTTAAACCTTTTTACATCACCTTCTAGACCTGGAACACTAAGACAACCTTCAGTGAATACTAATGTGCCATCTTTTTCAGTGATTTTAGGGTTAATAACAATATGAACTTCATTACGTTCGTCACTTGTATCTACTACGATTACTCTGATTAGTTCTCCAACTTGTACTGCAGCAAGACCACAGCCATTGGCCTCATACATTATTTTTATCATATCAGTGATAAGTTCTTTGATTTTTGGAGTAATAGCTTTTATTGGTTTGCTCTTTTTTTTCAGTAGAGGGTTCCCAATAGTTAAAATTTTTCTTTTTGGCATGATTAGTTACCTTTAATTTTATCTTTTACTTCTTTTATTTTAAAAATCATAATACCAGCTGAAACACTGGCATTTAAGCTGTCGATTGTGTCGCAGATAGGGATTTGTACTAGAAAATCACATTTTTCTTTTACAAGACGGCTCATCCCTTTTCCTTCATTTCCTATTACTAGCCCAATGCCCATATCATAGTCTTGGTCAGAGTAACTAGTAGGAGCATTCATTTCTGTGCCAATTATCCAGATATTTTCTGCTTTTAGAGCATCAATCGTGGTGGCGATATTGGCTACTTTTGCAATTAATATTTGTTCTACAGCACCTGTGCTTACTTTTGATACAATCGGAGTAATGTCTGCTTGCTTTACTTTTGGAACAATTATCCCGTGAACTCCAGCAGCTACAGATGAACGAATAATCGAGCCAAAGTTATGAGGGTCTTCAATTCCGTCTAATATTAGAATAAAAGGTTTTTCGTTTTTTGATTTGGCTAGATCTATTATATCTTCTACTTCAGAGAACTGTCGTTTTGGAATATAAGCAATAATTCCTTGATGCTTAACGTTTCTACATTTTTCAGTAAGATCTCTTTGGTCTACAAAACGATAAGGAGTCTTCGCATTGTCAGCTAATTCTATTATGTAATTAATGCGTTCATCGTGCTTAGAGTTCCTATTTATAAGAATTTGATTGATCTTGTGACCAGTAAGCAACAATTGTAAAACAGCATTTTTCCCTACAACAACATTATTCATTACACACACTCCCTAATAGATTCTATTAATATATCAATTGCTTGTTTTGCTTGTTCGCTGGTAATAATAAGCGGAGGAATTAGTCGGAGGACTTGGTCCTGATCCCCACAGCTTATAACTAGTAGACCTTTGCTTAGGGCAGCATAACGAATATTTTTTACTAATTCTGGATTTGGTTTGTTTGTAACAGGGTCAATTAGCTCGACACCTATCATTAGCCCAGCACCACGAACATCTCCAATTACTGGCAATGTGTTTTTAGCTTCATTTAAAAGCGACATTATTTGTTTCCCGACATTGTAGGAGTTTTCTAACAATTCTTCTTCTTCAATAATATCTATTGTCGCAAGTCCGGCAGCGCATGATATTGGGTTCCCAATATATGTTCCTCCATGTGCAGCAGTTGTCCATTGATCCATTAGTTCTTTTTTTGCAACGCAAGCACCTAGTGGCATTCCGGAAGCGATACCTTTAGCAAGAGCAACAATATCTGGCACAACATCATAATGTTCCATTGCAAACATTGTTCCTGTTCGTCCAAAGCCAGATTGTACTTCATCAAATATAAGTAATACTCCTTGTTCTTCTGTGAATGCGCGAAGTTCTTTTATAAATTCAACAGGTGCTGGCAAATAACCACCTTCTCCAAGGAATGGTTCTATTATTACCGCAGCAATATCATTATCTTCTAGTATAGTTTTTTTGAATTGCTCTATGCACTCAAAAACATAAGTTCGATAGTCTTTGTTTTGATTATGAAAGTGATATGGATACTCTAATCGAATTACATCTTTTATTAACCAGTTTTCATATCCTGCCTTGTATTTCTCTTTTGCTGTAACTGATAAAGCTCCTAATGTACGGCCATGAAATGCATGTGAATATGCAATGATTTTCTTTTTTTTGCTAACATACTTGGCTAGTTTTAAACTAGCTTCTACAGCTTCAGAACCACTTTGAGAGAAGACAACAGAAGCATCTTTAAATGGTAGAAGTTTTACAAGTCGCTCGGCAAGCTTTATATGTGGTTCATAGTGAGCTATGCCTGCGCAGATGTGAATTAGGTTTGCAGCCTGATTAGAAATTGCTTTTACAACTCGCGGATGACAATGGCCAGTGTTGGTTACTCCAATTCCACTAGTGAAATCAATGAAACGATGACCATCATTGTCGTATAGATAGATGCCATCACCTTTTGAAACTTCGAAATCAGCATAATACTTGCCTAAAACTGGTGATATATATTTTTTTGCTTTGTCTTTTAAAATACTCATGTGCTTATTATATGGTTTATTTGTTTATTTGTTTAGTTGTTTATTTGAGTGTGTAGTGATCTAATTACTTGAAAACGGTTTTTGGCCGTAAAGTCAGTGCATTTTTCTGGATAATTAGTGGTTTATCGAGTAAAATGAAGCAACAAAACAAAAAACACTTAACAAGGAGTTGTATATGTCTCAGATAATGGATAGATATGGGGAATTAGTTTTCACTCAAGAAGTAATGAGAAATAGACTTAGTGAAAGGGTATATTTACAGTTAACAAACACTTTAACTAAAGGTGATGTCTTAGATAAAGAGGTAGCAGGAGAGATTGCCCATAGTATGAAAGAGTGGGCTATTGAGAATGGAGCTACTCATTATACTCACTGGTTTCAACCATTAAGGGGCGGAACTGCAGAAAAACATAATTCATTTATTAGTTATGATGAAGAAGGTGCTTTGATTGAAAGATTATCAGCACAACAGCTTATTCAATCAGAACCAGATGCATCAGCTTTTCCTAGCGGAGGAATTCGTTCCACATTTGAAGCCAGAGGATATTCTGCTTGGGATCCTACTTCACCTGTATTTCTAATTGAAGCCAAAGATACAAAGACTTTAGTAATCCCATCTGTATTTCTTTCTTGGACAGGTGATGTGCTAGATCAGAAAACAGGGCTTCTTAGATCCAAGAAGGCATTAAATTCTATTGGTATTAAATTGCAAAAATTATTAGGTAATAGAAATGCTAAACGTATTAATGTTTGGTTGGGAATTGAGCAAGAGTATTTCTTGGTTGATAAAGAGCTTTATGAAAGTAGAATGGATTTGCAGATATGTAAACAAACATTATTTGGTAAGCAAGCAGCAAGACGAGACCAACTCAAGGATCATTATTTTGGAACTATTAAGAAAAGGGTTCTTTTGTTTATGGAAGATTTTGATAAAGAAATGTATAGAAGAGGCATACCAGCAAAGACAAGACATAATGAAGTATCTCCTAATCAGTTTGAGCTAGCTCCTTTATATGAAGAGCAGAATTTGGCGATAGATCATAATTTGCAGATTATGGATATTATGGAGGAAGTTGCAGAAAGACATTCGTTGGTTGCATTGACCCATGAAAAGCCATTTAAAGGCATTAATGGTTCAGGCAAGCATGTGAACTGGTCTATTGGAGATAATACAGGCGCTAATTATTTAGAACCATCAGCATCTCCATTAAGAAACATTACCCTTCTTATGACAGTTGTCGCTACGATGATTGGTGTAAAGAAATACGCAAATCTTTTTAATGCTTTGGTTCTAGATGCTGGAAATGAAAAAAGATTAGGTGGGGCAGAAGCTCCTCCAAACATAATGTCTGTTTATTTAGGTGAGTACCTTACGTCTTTGTTAGAAGGTATCGAAGGTATTAGCAAGGTTACACAAAAGAAGATGGCAGAAATCAGCTTGGGGGTTAGGCAGCTTCCTACGGTAGCTAAAGATAGTTCTGATAGGAATAGAACAGCTCCTGTTGCCTATACGGGCAACAAATTTGAGTTTAGATCAGTGGGCGCTTCTCAGAATTGTTCTGAGATAGTTACTTTGATTAATTTGGTTGTGGCAGAAGGTTTTAAGTTTGTACATGATAAGTTAATAAAGATGGATGGAGATCCTAAGGCAAATGCGTTATTGATAGTTAAAGAAATGTTAAAAGAAACAAAGAGTGTCCATTTTGAAGGGAATTGTTATTCTGAGGAATGGAAGCAGGAAGCAAAGAAGCGTGGGCTAGTAAACGTACAAGATACTCCAGAAGCATTAGCAGGTATGATTGATAAAAAAGTAGTAGCGCTTTATGCTCGTTTTGAAGTGTTGTCTGAGAGAGAGCTGTTAGCAAGAAAAACAATAAGGTTAATGCAGTATGCTCATACAAAACAAATTGAATTACAAACAGCATGTGATATGGCGAAGAGCGATATAATGCCAGCAATTTTAAAGCAATTAGCTTTGTTAAGTTCAGCAGATAATGGAACTTCAAAATTAATTAAGAAGCAAATGGAGGAGTTGCAGTTTTTATATGAAAATATTAATTCTGAAACAGACGAAATTTTAGTTAAAATTAACTGTGATTGTATGGAAGATTTAGCGGAGAAGGCAAGAGCTTTCCATGATATATTTCTTTCTAGTTTTGAGAAGTTAAGAGCATATGTTGATCAAACAGAGGCACTTATAGCAAATGAGTTTTGGCCAATAGCTAGTTACCAGAAGCTTTTTAGAAGACTATAGGGAGAAATAATAATGAGAATAGTTATCCTTGCTGGTGGAAGTGGAACCAGACTTTGGCCATTATCCAGAAAGCTTTATCCTAAGCAGTTTATTAAATTATTTGAGAATAAGTCTCTTTTTCAAAAGACTTTATTAAGAAATGAGTCGAAGAAGCTAACTGTAGTCACTAATGAGCAACAATATTTTTTAGTAGGTGATCAGGCTAACGATGTTGGATACTCTAAAGTAGAATTTGTGCTAGAGCCAGTGGGCAGGAATACGGCTCCTGCTATTGCACTTGCTTGTTTAGCTAGCGACTCAGAAGAAATTATTCTAGTTACACCTTCGGACCATATTATTAATAAGGAGAAAGAATATAAACAAGTTCTTAAACGAGCAACTTCTATAGCGAAAGAGGACAAATTAGTAACTTTTGGAATAGAACCAACTTATCCAGCTACAGGGTATGGATATATTCAAGGTGATGGCGAAGATGTGCTAAATTTCAAAGAGAAACCAGATGAAGAAAAAGCAAAACAATACATTAAGTCAGGTAATTATTATTGGAATAGCGGGATGTTTGTTTTTAAGGCTGGCGTATTCCTTTCTGAGCTAGAAAAATATTCTCCAGAAATGTTAATAGCATCAAAACATGCTTATCAGAATGCTATAAAAGATAGTGAGGGAATGTTGAGAATAAGGCATGACGACATGATGGCTATCCCTGCTGATAGTATTGATTATGCAGTGATGGAGAAGAGCGATATCGTAAAAGTAGTATCTGCTGATATTGGTTGGTCTGATCTTGGCAGTTATGATGAGATTGCCGATCATTTTAGTGACGGTGAGTTTTCTGAAGATATTTCTGTTGGCAGTAGTAATAATTTTGTAATTGCTAATGAAGGTAAAATAGTTAGTACTGCCGGTGTTAGTGATTTGGTTATAATTGATACATTTGATGCATTGCTTGTAGCAAAACGCGGAGAAACGCAGAAGGTTAAGGAAGTTGTTGAGAAACTTAAGGCAAGTGGGTCAGACCTTATTAATGCACACACTACAGTGCATCGTCCGTGGGGAACATATTCTGTACTTTTAGAAGTTGTTGGCGAATATAAAATTAAAAGAATAGAGGTTAAGCCTGGGCATAAGCTTTCATTACAAACACATAAGCATCGTAATGAGCATTGGGTAGTGGTTAGTGGAATAGCTGATGTTTGCAGTGGAGAAGACAGTATTGTTGTTAAAGAAAATGAATCAACGTATATTCCTAAGGGAGTAAAGCATAGATTAGAAAATAAAGGTAAAGAGCCTTTGGTTATTATTGAAGCTCAAGTAGGAAAATACGTAGGAGAAGATGATATAGTCAGATACGATGATGATTATAATCGTGAGTAGCGTATTAATTTATGAATAAGACTTTTTATATTTTTACCTTTGGTTGTCAGATGAATAAGAGCGATTCAGAAATACTTTCTGGAGCAATGATTGCTGATGGCTATAAAAAGACAGATGATGCACATTCCGCAGGAGTTCTAATATTCAATACATGTGCAATTAGAGGCAATGCTGAAAATAGAGCTTTTTCTAGGTTGCAGGAGTTTAATGCGTTAAGGAAGAAACATAAGATATCTCAGATTATAGTGGTTAGTGGCTGTGTTCCCCAGTATGAAAAAGAAAATTTTATAGAAGTTTATCCTTATGTAGATATAGTTATTGGTGCAAACTCTTATGAGTACTTGCCGGAAATGCTTAGCGAATGGCATCGGAATAAAAAATCAGCATTTAAGATTATTGATAATAAAGATGCACAATCTGAAGCTGTTGCAATAGATCGAGAAACAAATGATCAAGCATTTATGCCAATTACATATGGATGTAATAATTTTTGCTCTTATTGTATTGTTCCATATACTAGAGGCAGGGAAGTAAGTAGAACAAAAGATGACATTTTTTCATCTATAGAAAAACTTGCAGGGACTAGTTATACAAAGTTGTTATTACTTGGGCAAAATGTGAACTCTTATGGTAGAGGTTTATATGATGAATATCGTTTTGCCGATTTATTAGAGGATATCTTAAGTAAGTTTGCTTGGATTGAACGTATTGATTTCTTAACATCTCACCCTAAAGATATAACAGATAAGTTGATTGGCGTTATTTCTAGTAATGAAAAAATAGGTAAAGAGATTCATTTTCCTATTCAGCATGGTGATGATCGTATCCTTAAATTAATGAATAGAGGATATTCCGTAGCAGATTATAAAGCAAAAGTTAAAAAACTACGTGCTTCTGTAAAAGGTGTAAAGATTTCAACTGATTTGATAGTAGGATTCCCTGGAGAAACTGAGCAAGAATTTCAGAATATGGTAGAGGTAGTAAAAGAAGTTGGGTTTTATAGATCTAATACTGCCGCCTATTCTCCTCGTAAGGGTACAGGCGCTGCTTCAATGGAAAATCAAATAGACGAAGTTACTAAAAAACGTAGATTAAATGAACTAAACAAGATTGTGCGAGAATTTGGATTCAAAGGCTGACACCTCTTACTTGCCAAAATGGGTTAATTAAGGTTTAATTTATACGCTCAATTATATAGCTATATGCGGAAGGAGAATCTATTCATGGGAAATGATTCTAATGTTAAGATGAAGGTTTTTTGCGGTACATCACATTCAAAGTTAGGAGATGAGATCTCAAGATACCTAGGGACATATCTTGGGAAAATGAAGGTTTCAAAATTTAGTTGTGGAGAGATTTTCACATCAGTTAATGAAAGTATTAGAGGAAGGAATGTATTCCTTATTCAGACATGTGGAGCAAACGTGAATGAAGATTTAATGGAAATGTTTATTGCTATAGATACTTTTAAAAGAGCTAGTGCAAGAAAAATAAATGTAATTATTCCTCATTTCGGTTATGCGAGACAGGATAAAAAGTCTGCACCAAGAGAACCAATAAGTGCAAAGTTAATGGCTAACCTAATTACAACTGCAGGAGCAGATAGAGTTATAACTATGGATCTTCATGCTGATCAAATACAAGGATATTTTGATATTCCTGTAGACCATTTGCAGGCATTGCCTTTATTTGTAAAATATTTTAGAAATAAGACAGATTTAGAAGGAGATATCGTTGTAGTTGCTCCTGATACAGGACGAGCTAAGGCAGCAAAGAAGTTTGCTGATAAGATTGGTGCTGAGCTAGCAATTCTTCATAAAACAAGGCCAGACCACAATAAGGCTGAAATAGTTAATATAGTTGGTGATGTTAAAGGAAAAACAGTTCTTTTATATGATGATATGGTAGACACAGCAGGAAGTGTTACTCAAGGTATTCAAACATTAAAGAAGCATGGTTGTAATGATGATATGTATCTAGTTACAACTCACCCAGTTTTCTCTGGTCCAGCAATTGAAAGATTGAAAGATGCTAAATTTAAAGAGGTTGTTGTTACTAACACTATTCCCCTTTCTGAAGAAAAGCATTTTCCTGGATTAACAGTTCTATCTACTGCCCCATTGTTTGCAGAAGCTATCCAGAGAAATCATGAGAATATTTCTATAAGTGAGATGTTTGACGTTTAGCCTCTTCCACTAGAGTTTACTGTATAAATAAAAACCCTCTCCGAACGGAGAGGGTTTTTTTATGTTTTAATTGTTCAGGGAGAGAGGCTAATTTAAGAAATCATTTAGCCATTTGTCAGAACCGTTATCTGCTTTTGACGTGGATTGTGTTTCGCTATTTGGCTTAATTGTACTAAATTCTTTAGGTTCATATCCAACCCAATATTTCTCAACTGTATGCTTTCCGGCTTCTCCATTGTATTTTTTGCCATCTTGCCAACACATATCTACATTCACTAGCCCACTAGGGCTTGGGAAGTCCAACCTAGGCACGTTCTTTAGTGCAGTTTTCATGTATTGCTTCCACATTAATGCTGGGATCCATCCGCCAGTTACTCTGTTCATAGGAGTGTTGTCATCGTTACCTACCCATGCAGCACAAACTATCTGAGGAACAAATCCAATAAACCATGCATCGCGATAATCAGTAGTGGTTCCTGTTTTACCAGCAATTGGTCTCGGTAGTTTAGCGTTTCTTGCTGTTCCGTAGTTCACAACGCCTTTCATCATTTCGACAAGAGCATATACTAAGTTTGAATTAAATACTCTTTTTGTTTCAATTCTAGATTTATAAAGAACTACACCATTCCTATCTTCAATTTTCTTAATAAGGATTGGTTTAGATATATTTCCTCCGGTTGCAAGACCACCATAGGCAAATACAAGTTCTAGCATCGATACTTCTTGTGAACCAAGAGCAATGGATAGTACTGGTTTAAGTGGTGCGGTTATCCCAAATTTCCTAGCAGTATCTACTACAGATTCTGGGGTTACTAAATCTACCATCTTAATAGCTATGACGTTTTTAGATTTCTCTAATGCTTTTCTCATTGGCATTCTTCCAGCATATTTAAGTCCGTAGTTCTTAGGAGAATAGGGCCCCTCTAAAGTATTGAATGTAACAGCTGAGTCTTCAAAGATTGTTCCCGGCGAGAATTTCTTTGATAAAGCAGTTAGGTATACGAAAGGTTTAAATGCAGAACCTGGCTGTCTATGAGACTGAAGTGTTTTGTTAAATTGGTTATTTAAAAAGTCATGTCCGCCAACCATAGTTATTACATAACCGGTTCTAGGGTCTATTGCAAGCATTGCTGCCTGTGAAAAGTTTAGACTTAGCTGAACGCTTCTAGAAATAGCCCAATCCACAGCTTCTTCAGCGGCATTTTGCATTTCCCAGTTAATAGGAGCGTAGACCTTTAGCCCCCCATTATAAGCTTCTTCTTCACCATATAAGTCTATTAGCACCTTAATTACTTCTTGCGTGAAGTAGGGCGCTTTATATTTTACTTTTTTACGAGGTGCAATTATTATTTCTTCAGCTTTTGCATTTAAGTATTCTTGTCTAGTTAAGAGTTTGATATCGAACATTCTTTTTAGAACTATATTTTTTCTATTCATTGTTCTTTCATAGTTTCTGTAAGGAGAGTAATATTCAGGTGCTTGTAGCATCCCGACTAACATGGCACTTTCAGCTACAGATAAGTCTGATGCATTTCTATGAAAGTATTGTTGAGTAGCAGATTCAATGCCATATGAATTATGCCCCCAATATACCTGATTTAGGTACATGTTAAGAATTTCTTCCTTTGTATAATGACGTTCTATTTTAAGGGCAAGAATCATTTCTGCTATTTTACGAGAAAACTTTTTGCGTTTTGTAAGGAATAGGTGTCTTGCTAATTGTTGAGTAATCGTACTTGCGCCCTGTACTTTTCCTCCTTTAATTATATTTACTACAACAGCTCTAAAAATACCTATAGGATCTATCCCATGATGTCTGTAAAAACGTGCGTCTTCAAGGGCAACTACAGCTACTTTCATTGTGTTTGATATTTTTGAATAAGGAACTGTTATTCTGTTTTCCTCTTGGTGCAATTCTGCTAAAACAATATTATCTACAGAATATATTTTTGTTGTTTCATTTGGAACAATATTTGCAATTATTCTTACGTCTGGTAGCGATCTAGCTAGAAAGAATAAATAGATAAGTAATAATGTTAATAAAGCGCTTCCTGCAATAATTGCATAGATTGTATATTTTTTAAGGAAGGCGATGAAATGCTCTCTTTTTTTAAGTTTACTATGATAGCCAAAACCACTGGATTTACGTCCTGTGTTTTTTTTAGCTTTTTTCCCTTTAAAAATAGGGACTCTTCGTTCGAAAACCACTAGGCATATTCCTCCGTTTATTCTTTTGGTAGCTTGCTGGCACAAGTTATTACCTTATGCTATATTATCACAAGAGTATTTATTCGTTAACGTATTTTTCAGAGGTGTAAAAATGGACAAAATTACAAAAGGTTTAGTCGATGTCCTTAATTTCGACGATTTAAAAGATTTACTTTCTTCAGGAAAGAAATTAAGAGTGAAATGGGGAGCAGATCCTAGCGCTCCAGACTTGCATTTGGGACATACCGTAGTTCTTAGAAAACTAAAAATATTTCAAGAAATGGGACATGAAGTTGTATTCCTTATAGGAGATTTTACAGCGATGATTGGTGACCCAACAGGAAAATCTAAGACAAGACCAGCTCTTACAGAAGAGCAAGTTAAACAAAATGCTGAAACATACCAAGAGCAAGTTTTTAAGGTATTAGATAAATCTAAAACAACAGTAGTTTATAATTCAGAGTGGCTTAGCAAGTTATCTGCAAGTGAGATGGTTAAGCTTACAGCTAAATATAATGTAGCGAGAATGTTAGAACGAGATGATTTCAATAAACGTTTTTCTAATAATGTTTCCATCAGTATACATGAGTTCTTATATCCATTATTACAAGGATATGATTCAGTTGCCCTAGAAGCTGATATTGAGATAGGTGGAACAGATCAAAAATTCAACTTACTTGTTGGCAGACATTTACAAAAAGAATACGGACAAAAACCTCAAGTAGTTTTAACAATGCCAATCCTTGAAGGATTAGATGGCGTGCAGAAGATGAGCAAGAGCTTAGGGAACCATGTTGGTATTGCTGATGAACCAAATGATATGTTTGGTAAGATAATGTCTATTCCTGATGAGATGATTATAAGATACTTCGAATTATTAACAGATGTTGATCCTTCTGAGATTGATTCTATGAAAGAATCATTAGATAGTAATAGTGTTAATCCTAGAGACTTCAAAGTGAAACTAGGCAAAACAATAGTTAGTCATTATTATACTGATAAAGATGCAGATTCAGCTGAAGAATATTTTGTTACAGCATTTAGAAAAAAAGACATTCCAGAGGATATCCCTGAATTGAATATTTCAGATATGGAGGAGCCAACACTTCTTAACATCATGAAAGAATCAAAGATGGGTTCTAGTAACAAAGAATTAAAGAGATTATTTGAGCAAGGTGCAGTTTCCTTGGACGGCGAGAAAGTTTCTGATCCTTATGCAAAGATAGCTTCTGGAACAGAGGTTGTTCTTAAAGCAGGAAAGAGAAAATTTCTTAGAATTCTGTGGTAAAGAAGCTTCTTATAATTGGCAGTGTAGCTGGTTTTCTTTCTGGACTTTTAGGTATTGGTGGTGGATCTATAACTGTTCCCGCCATGGTTTTATGGATGAATTATTCTCAAAAAGAAGCACAAGGGACTTCTATTTTTCTAATGTTATTTTTAGGAATAATTGGATTTGTTTCTTATTCTTTTCACGCAGTTAAGTTAGATTTCGGAATAGTTTCCATTTTAACTATAGGATGTTTGCTTGGTGCTTTTATTGGGAGTATGGTTGCTCAGAAGATTGATACCTCTTCGCTTAAAAAGTTTTTTGCTTTATATATTTGTTTTGCAGGGATAAAGATTTTCTTAATATGATATTTCTAACAGCTGGAATTTTTGGTGGGTTTATCTCAGGATTACTAGGAGTAGGTACCGCTGCTATTTATGTTCCATTAATGCTTTATTTAGGGTTTGGACAACTTTATGCCCAAAGCATAGCTTTGATAATGATAGTTCCTGCATCACTGATAAGCGTAATAGTTTATTATAAATATGGTGCAGTTAAATTTGGCGGCATATTTGTTTTACTTCTGGCCGCTGTTGTTGGTTCTTTAATTGGCAGCCATTTAGCTAGTATTTTACCAGTTATTGTTTTAAGAAAACTTTTTGGCATAAGCATGGTTTATATTGCTTATAAGATTTGGACTAAGAAATAATCCTCCGTCAGCCTACGCTTCGACTCCGCTCAGCGACCTACGTTCAATGCACCCATTGATATTCAAAACCTATTCCTATAATATCTAAGTATGCTAATCCAAATTGTTATTTTTGTGATAGGACTCGTAATTCTTGCGAAGTTTTCTGACTTACTTATAGATGCAGCGGTATCGCTTGGTAAACACTTAAATCTTTCTAATATATTTATCGGATTAACGATAATAGCTTTTGGTACTAGTTTGCCAGAGTTTCTAGTATCTTTTGTTGCGCTTACTAAAGGTTCAGGTGGCATAAGCATTGGGAATATAATAGGTTCAAACATAGCAAATGTAGCATTGATAATTGGCGTTGTTGGATTACTTTTTCCGTTGAGGTTTAAGCATAAATCTGAGGCAAAAGGTTTAAGGAAAAAAGAGATTCTGATGAGTATTTTCTATATGCTCCTTATACTGATTACTCTAGATGGCAACTTGAGCAGAATAGATGGGTTAATACTTGTTGGGTTGTTTTTCTTCTTCTTATATTATTCCTATAAGCAAGGAGTCTCTGATAGGTCAGATGATTTAGAAAAAAAATATGGACTGCCAATGTCAGTAGGTTTAACTATATTGAGTTTAGCTGGGTTGATTGTAGGCGCAAATATGATGACAACAGCTGCAGTAAATCTTGCAACTATTTTAGGGGTAAATGACTATATTATCGGAGCAACGATAGTTGCATTGGGCACATCATTGCCAGAGCTGGCAGCTTCTTATGCGGCAGTTAAAAGGGGTGAGCTTGGCATGAGTTTGGCCAATATTGTTGGCAGCAATATCTTTAATATTTTGATGGTACTAGGATTCATTTCGGTGTTCTTTACAATTCCTGTAGATATAAACATTGTGTTAGTAGATTATGGCGTAATGATGTTTACTGCGCTTATTTTGGCAGTATGTGTTTTTAGAAAGAATAAAACAATACCTAGATGGGTAGTTTATTTATCATTGATTGTATATATAGGATATGTCGGAAGACTTTTAGCTTTAGCGTTCGTTTAGTTTTAGCTGTTTTCTAAATGCCATAGAAATTCATAACAAATATCAGCAACGAAGAATTGTGCTAAATGTATGAATGTTGTCTTATACGGATTTTCATCTTTGTTAAATTGCAATCCAAATTTAAATGCTTGGCCTAAATAGTTTTTGAATTTGTCCGTAAGGATAGCTTTCTGAAAATAATCTTTAATATCCGCAAGTTTAATATTTAGTTTATATAATTCAGTATAAATAACAGATTGCAGCCTGTCCTTTTCCGTTTGTTTGCTGTGGTTGGGTGCATCTATTACTCTTAGTATTTGTTTTTGTATTACATCTTGCTTGATGAATGTTTCGTAATCAAATGGAAGTAAATGAAAATTTACATATCTGTTATTTTCAATTGTTTTGTCTAAGAAAGTTTTTAGTTTTTGATCATTCATAATGCGATTAGTATAGCCTATTTAGTTTTTGCTTTCAATATCTTGTATTGTTTTCATTATGCCACTTCTTTTAAATATTACTTCAACACGTCTGTTCATGCTTCTGCCTGATGGGTATTGGTTGCTGGCTATCGGCCGGTATTCTCCAAATCCTTCTGCTGATAGCCTATCTGCTTTAATGCCTTTTGCAATAAAATAACGGATAACATTACATGATCTATGAGTTGATAGCTCCCAGTTGGAAGGAAATTTTAAAGTATTTATTGGGGTATTATCAGTATGGCCTTCGATTAATATAGGGTAAGGAAAGGTTTGAAACAGCTCCATTATATAGTTTAGAATATTTTGACTTTGTGGGTTTAGCTTGTCGTCTCCTGGTTTAAATAGCATTTTATCAGAAATATTAATGACTACGCCTCTTTCATCAATATAAGATCGGATTACATTTTGTAATTTGTGTTGATAGATATAAATATTAATGTTCTTTAATATCTCATCAAGTTTTGTATTTAGTATGTCGTTTACTGAAGTAATATTTTTAGCTTCAACTTCAAAATCTTGTTCATTAATTATTGTGCCTTGGTCAATTTTAGATTCCACTCTATAAGTTTTTCGGAGAGAATCAGCTAAGAATGCGTATTTTTCTTTATCTATATTTGACATGGAATATAAAAGTACAAAAAAAGTTAGCAACAACATCATCAAGTCAGCTAATGTAACTGTCCATCCTTGCAAATTGTTATCATCATCATCGGGCAGCTCTAGTGTAGATTCATTAAACTCATCATTTTCATTAATCATTTTTATTTCTTTGTTTTTTTAGTTTTAGTAGTTTTTTCATTTTTCTCAGTGGTGCTTTTCTTCAAAGACTTCTGCAGAGATCTTGAAATATATGATGATAGTTTATCTTCTAGAAGCGTAAGCGATTCTTTAGCTTGAATGCTAAGAACAGTTTCTTTGGTTATTTGCATAAGCAAGAATTCTTGTTCGCTTCTTCTTTTAAGTTTATTTGCCAGCGGTAGAAAGATTAAGTTGGCTAGAAGAGCTCCGTAGAAAGTTGTTAGTATCGCAGTTGCCATTCCAGGCCCAAGTGCTTCTGGTTCGTTTAAATTTGAAAGCATTTGAACTAGTCCTATCAATGTTCCTATTAACCCAAAGGCAGGAGCAAATACTCCCATAGCCTGAAAAATTTCTCTGCCAAGCTTATGTCTTGATTGCATGATAGTAATCTCAGTGTTTAATGCTCTGATGATTTCTGTTCTTGGAATCCCATCAGAAACCATTTGGAGCCCTTTTGACAGAAAATAGTCGTTTAGTCTCTTGGCTTTGCTAGGCAAATGCAGAGTTCCTTCTCTTCTTGCAGTTCCTGCAAGACTTATAAGCTCAATCATGTGGTAAGTTGGTTCTTTTGTGTTAGAGTAGAACGCTTTTCCTGCAATTTTTAGGACTCTGACAACATCATTAAATGGATAGCTGATTAAAGTTGCAGCAATCATTCCACCTGCAACAATCAGGAACCCGGGTATAGATATGAAAATTTTTAATCCGCTTTGGATAAATATAGCCAATAAAATTAGGCTAATACCGGAAGCAATGCCTAATATGGTAGTTAGGTCCATAAGCCCTCCTCTGTATATGTTTTTTTACTAATAAGTGTAAGCTTAATGCCCTTTATTGGCAATGTTTTTTCGATTCTCTACAAGAACCATTCAGGGTGGTATAATTGGGTTAATTATGAGTGCAACAAAAGAAATGAAATTTGAAGATAAAATAAAAGAAATAGAAAAAGTTGTTAGAGAGCTAGATTCTGAAATAGCTTTGGATGAAGCTGTTGTGAAATATGAAAGTGGCATGAAATATGTTGAAGAGTGTGAGAAAGAGCTAAAGAAAGTAGATGCAAAAATTAATAAATTAGTTCAAAAGAAAGATACTACTGTAACAATTGAGCCAATAGACGAAAATGAATATCCCACCTTATTTTAAAGAGTATAAAGATTTACTAGAAGAGTACCTTAAAAGAGCTCTATCCAATGAAGATAAAGATATCGATTTAATATTAGATGCAGCTAGGTATAGTGCTCTGTCTGCTGGAAAGAGAATACGAGGGTGCATTGTTTTATCAATTGGTTCATTATTTGGTCCAGTTGAGAGTTTTCTTCCTTTAGCAGCAGCAATAGAAATGATACATACTTATTCTTTGATTCATGACGATTTGCCTGCAATGGATGATGATGATTTTAGAAGAGGCAAACCTTCTAATCATAAAGTGTATGGTGAAGATATGGCTATTTTGGCTGGTGATTTTTTAATGACAAGAGCTTATGAATTAATTGCAGAACAATTGGTTAATAATGGGTTTTCTTCAGATAAAATTTTAAAAACAATAGTTTATTTGAGCAAAGCCATTGGGTCACAAGGTATGGTTGGTGGGCAGGTTATGGATATAAAAAGCACAGATGATAGTTGTGATCTTGAGAGATTAAAAAAGATTCATGATTTAAAGACAGGTAGATTTATTAGAGCTTCTTTTATTTGCCCAATTATATTGAGTTCTGGCCTTGAGAAATTTGGGAATGAATTTCCAGTGAAAGATTATGCTGATAAACTTGGTTTATTGTTTCAGGTAGTTGATGATATCTTAGATGAAACAGCAGATGAAAAAACTTTAGGCAAGCCAACAGGGTCAGATAAAGAGAACAATAAAGCTACGTATGTTGCATTGATGGGACTAGAAGAGGCTCAGCAGTATGCTCAGAAAATTTATGAAAACATAATTGAAGATATTTCTGTTCTGGATAACAAAATAAAGAATATTTTATTAGATTTTGCAGACATGATTTATAAAAGGAATAAATAGTGAATTTATTAGAGAATTTAGAGTTACCTAAAGGGTTAAAGGATCTAACAGAAGAAGAGCTTTATCAGCTATCAGATGAATGCAGAAAAAAGATAATAGAGACTGTTGCAGAAAATGGTGGTCATTTATCGCCAAATTTAGGGGTTGTAGAGCTAACTGTTGCTATTCATGCTTCGCTATCTAGTCCTCAGGATAAAATTATTTGGGATGTTGGGCATCAGGCGTATACACATAAATTACTAACTGGAAGAGTAAATGACTTTTCTACTATTAGACAAACAAATGGTATAAGCGGGTTTCCAAAAAGAAGTGAATCAGAGCATGATATTTTTGGGGCAGGGCATGCTGCTACGTCTATATCTGCTGCGATGGGTGTTGCAAAAGCTAGAGATTTGTCTGGAGATAATTTTGCAGTACTTTCAGTAATTGGTGATGCATCTATCTCTTCAGGAGAGGCTTTTGAAGCAATTAATAATGTTCATTCTGTAAAAGGTCCTTTTATTGTTATTTTGAATGATAATGAAATGTCTATTTCAGAACCAGTAGGTGTTGTTTCCGATCACATAACTTCACTTAGATATAATATGCTTTATCGTGGGTTTAAGAAAAAAGCTGAAAAGCTTATTAAGCTTTTGCCTAAAGGAGAGCCTTTAGCTAATTCAATAGATAAACTGATAACAAGAACAAAACATCTGTTGATAAACTATAAAAAAATTGGCGTTATTTATGAAGAGCTTGGGTTCAGATATTTAGGGCCTATAGATGCTTATAATATTCCTCATTTAATGGGTGCAATTAATTATGCTAAACAAGCAAGTGAGCCAGTACTTATACATGTGCTAAGCACAAAGGGTCATGGGTATGCGCCAGCAGAGGCAAACCCTACTAAATTTCATGGTTTGGGTAAGTTTGATCCAAAGACTGGTGAGGCAATTGGTAAAAAGCCTGCTAAAACATATACAAGCGTGTTCGGTTCAACTTTAGCAAAGCTTGCTGTAAAAGATAAAAAGATAGTTGCTATTTCAGCTGCGATGGAAGAAGGGACAGGGCTTGTAGAATTTAAAGAAAAATTTCCTGATAGATTTGTAGATGTTGGTATGAGTGAAGAGCATGCCGTTACTTTTGCTGGTGGTCTTAGTGTTCAAGGATATAAGCCTGTTGTGGCTATTTATTCAACATTTATGCAAAGAACATTTGACCAAATTATTCATGATATTGCATTGCAGAACCTTCCAGTTGTTTTTGCAATGGATAGGGCAGGATTAGTCGGTGAAGATGGTCCAACGCACCATGGCGTATTTGATTTAGCATTTATGAGAATGATCCCAAATATTACAATACTTGCGCCCAAAGATCATAAGGAATTGGAAGCAATGCTTGAGTTTTCACTAAGTAGCGATGGTCCCATTGCTTTACGTTATCCTAAGGGAGCTGTCCCTGCAGTTGTTGCAGATATCGTGCCAATAGAGCAGGGTAAAGCTGAAATATTGATAGAAGAAAAGAAATCAGAAGTGTCTGTTTTTGCTTGTGGGTCTATGGTAGTTCCGTTATATGGAATAATTATGGATAATAAACTTCCTATTAATTTAATAAATGTAAGGTTTATAAAACCTTTAGATGTTGAAACTTTAAGTTCATTTTGCAAGATGTCGAAAACTGTTGTTACTGCTGAAGAAGGAGTAGTTACAGGAGGGCTTTATGGAGCTGTTGCAGAAATGATTAGCAAAGAAGATATTAATGTAAGCCTGAAGGCAATTGGAATAACTGATGATGAGTTTGCGCCACATGGAAGTAAAAAAGATATATTTAAGAAACTAGGATTAGATAAAGATTCTATGAAAAAAGAATTAGAAAAATTAATAAAGGGGAAAAAATGTTAAATATTATTTTAATTTTGCTAGGTGCTTACTTGATAGGTGCAATACCTTTTAGTTTTGTTGTAGCTAAGTTTAAAGGAGTTGATTTAAGAAAAGTTGGAAGTGGCAATATTGGCGCTACCAATGTGTATAGAACTGTGGGTGTAGTTCCTGGAGTTATAGCTTTCTTATGTGACTCAGGCAAAGGATATGTTGCTGTAATGTTAGCTAATATGATTAGTAATGGAGATGCGGCCGTAACGGTACTCGGTGCTGCATTTGTTGTTATTGGTCATACATTCAGCCCGTTTATGAAGTTTAAAGGCGGCAAAGGTGTTGCTGCAGGAGTAGGTGTGTTGTTTTATCTGCAGCCAGTTGTAGCATTGATAGGTCTTCTTTCTGAGATTGTGATTGTCGCAGCAACAAGATATGTGTCTTTGGCATCTATTTTGTCTGGGATTTTAGTGTTTGTATTAATGTTATTCCCAACTTTAAATGCTGAGCCAGCATACACTTGGTTTGTATTGATAATTGTGTCATACATTATCTATAAACATCGTAGTAATATTAAGAGATTGATTAACGGTGAGGAGAACAAGATTTAATGAAAGCTCTTGTTATAGGTTGTGGTGCCTGGGGTACTGCTTTAGCTAAGATATTGGCTGAGAAAAATGAGCAAGTTTATATAGCTTGTCATAGCGAAAAAATTATCAATGACATTAATAAAAATAATGTTAATTCTACGTATGGATTAACAGAGCCTAAGTTGCCGAAAAATATTGAAGCAATTTCTTTTGATAAATTAGCAGATGTTGTTGGAGACGTTTCCGTTATTTTAGTAGCTGTTGCATCTAATTATTATCGTTCTGTAATGAAACTTATCCAGCCAATGATTGCAGAACAACACATCATAGTAAGTGCAACAAAAGGCATGGAAGAGGGTGGCCTCTCTATGTTAGATATTGATAGAGAGATATTTACTGATGAGCAGATAAAAAATCAGTTATGTTTACTTTCTGGCCCTAATTTAGCTAAAGAGATATATGAGGAAAAGCCAGCTGCTACAGTTGTGGCTGCGTATAAAGAAGAAACTGCAAAAATAATTCAAGAGATGGTTAGTAATGAACAGTTTAGAGCTTATATTAGCCAAGATCTTGTCGGCGTAATGTATGGCGGGATACTTAAGAATATTATAGCATTAGCTGCAGGAATAATAGATGCTATGAATCTTGGAACTAATGCAAAATCAGCATTAATGGTTAGAGGAATTGCAGAGATGCGAAGATTTTGTGTGTATGCGGGTGGAAAAGAAGAGACAGTTTCTGGATTATCAGGATTTGGCGATTTAATTACTACTTGTAATGGACCTAAAAGCAGAAATTACTCAGTAGGTTTTAGATTGGGTAATGGCGAGAAAATAGATGATATTATTTCAGGCATGGTTGATGTTGCTGAAGGTGTAAAAAGCAGTAAAGTCGTACATGAACTAGCAGTAAAAAAGAATATCCCTATGCCTATTACTACGGCTATTTATAAAGTGATTTACGAAGGTTGTTCAATAAAAGAAACAATCGCATCATTAATGACTAGAGAGTTAAAGAAGGAAGATTAATTGTTAGATAAAACAGCACTAGATAAAGAACAAGTCATAGTAGTAACAATTAAGGATAGAAGATTTAAGTATTCAGTTTCAGAGACTATTTCATTAATAGAAAACTTAAATGCAGAAGTTATTATGACAATGACAATGCATAGAGATTCGCACAGTGCTATTGCTTATGTAGGCAAAGGTAAAGTTGTGGAAGTTAATCAAGTTAAAGAAGAATTTGGCATAAAAACTGTAATTATAAATGACAATATCTCTCCAGGGCAGAAACGTATTTTAGAAGAGCAATTAAATTGTAAAGTTTTGGATAGGACCGAGATTATATTATCTATTTTCGCTGCAAGAGCAGCTACAAAAGAGGCTCAATTGCAAGTAGAGCTGGCGCAGCTGCAGTATTTATATCCTAGACTTACTCGGATGTGGAGCCATCTTTCTAGACAACAGGGCGGCATAGGGATGCGGGGTGTTGGTGAAACACAATTAGAGATAGATAAACGTTTAGTGCAGAAGAGAATTAGTAAACTAAAAAAAGATCTTAAGAAAGTTAAAGATAACCGTGTAGTCCAGAGGAAGAAAAGAATGAAGAGTACAACAAAAACAATCTCTCTTGTGGGATATACAAACGCAGGCAAGTCTACAATGTTCAATTTCTTTAAAGGAAAAGATGTTTTTGCAAAAGATCAGCTTTTTGCAACTTTGGATACAATAACTAAAAAAGTAAGCTATCGAGAAGCTGAGTTTTACTTAATTGATACAGTTGGATTTATACAGAACTTACCACACTTTCTGGTTGAGTCATTTAAAGCAACATTAGAGGAAGTATTGCTCAGTGATATATTAATACATGTTGTAGATGCTAGTAGTAGACAGCGCACTCAGAATATTGAGGCTGTTTATGAAGTTTTATCAGAGTTAGGAATAGATGATAAACCAATAATAACTGTTTATAATAAGGCAGACCTAGTTAAGGACAAGGAATTGATTCCTGATGATGGTATAGTCGTTTCGTTAGAGACAGGCGAGAACATGGATACACTAGTTCAAGATATTATGAAAAGAGTTAGCTAGTGAGCTGTGTAGATTTTGTCGCATTAGATGTTGAGACTACAGGCCTTGATGAAAAAAGAAATGAAATTACAGAAATTGGTATGGTTAGATTCCGTAAAGGAGTTCTTATTGCTGAGTATTCGAAATTATTACATCCAAATGAACGTATTTCAGATTATGTAGAAACAATGACTGGCATTACCAACGAGATGGTAAGAAATGCTCCTGATTTTAGAGATGTTGTAGATGAGATATTAGATTTTATTGGCAATGATCTTGTGATTGGGCACAATATTAAGTTTGATATGGGAATGGTTAATCAAGCATTAAAAAGAATTGAGATGTCTGAACTAAAGAATAAGACAATTGATACTTTGGATGTTATTTCACTACTTCGTCCTACTGGCAGAAGCTTTAAGCTTAGTCATTTAGCCAAGGCATTTGGTGTTTTAGAAGACAATGTTCATAGAGCGAAGGATGATGCTTTAATGACTGCCAATTTGTATTTGAAGTTGGTTGAGGAGATTAAAGTATTAAATCCTGAAGTTGTTTCTGTTTTGATGTATTACCTAGAACAGGTAGATATGTCATTGAAGCTAATTTTGGATGATTTGTTTGGGGAAAAAGTAAAAAAACACGATTACCCTTGGGTTGCTTTTCAGTTTAATCAATTAAAAAAAAGTGAAGAGGTTAGCAGATATCGCAATCCTGACCTTGTAGATGTTGAAATCGAAGATTTGTTTAATCTTTTTTATGATGAAGGATTAATTTCTAGCAATTTACCTGGCTTTGAAATACGTTCTTCGCAAATAGATATGATGGAAAAGGTTTGGAAAAGTTTTGAAAATGATGTGCATTTAGTTGCAGAAGCTGGAACAGGAACTGGAAAGTCTTTAGCTTATTTGATTCCAGCTGTGTATTATTCGCTTAAAAATGATAAAACAGTGGTTGTTTCTACAAAGACTAAAGCCTTGCAAGAACAACTGATTGAGAAAGATATTCCTTTGCTAAAAAAGGCGCTAGGCTTGGATTTCAAAGAGGAGATGATCAAAGGCAAGGGTAATTATATTTGTTTAAACAAATTCGCATATTTGATGAATAATGCAGTGGCTAAAAAGGATGCATCGTTGCTTAAGGGTGCGTTGTCGTTAATGATGTGGATTCTTACATCAGATAGAGGCGATCTGGGAGAGGTTCATAACAGTCTTAAGACTAGATTTGCTAATCAGGTTAAGGCAGATACAAAGACCTGTCTTCAGAAGAGTTGTCCGTTTAAACAGGTTTGTTTTTTGAACAAAGTAAAAGAGTGTGCAAAGGTAGCCAACATAATAGTCGTTAACCATGCATTATTACTTGCAGATGTGCATTATGGGGGTAATGTTTTGCCTGCTTTTGATCATCTAATTATTGATGAGGCACATACTTTCGAAGATGTAGCTACAGGCTGTTTTTCTATGTCCTTTGCTAAGAAGAGATTGCATGATTTGCTTGTAAGAGTTGTAGAAAGCAATGTTTTAGATGATGTTTTGAAAGATGTCGATGAAGGTTTCCGAAAGAGCTTTAAGGATATTAGAGCAAAGTTTAGAAAAGCAACAAAGTTAAATAATGAATGGTTTAAAGCAATTGAGAATGTTTTTAAAGAAAAAGAGAGAAAAAATGTATTTTTTAAGAAGAGTCAAAAAAGGATAGGATTTTCAGAAATAAAACCAGAAATTATAGAGGAGATTTATGAGGCAATAGATAATGTTATTGCAATGTTATTAGAGGCGAAACCAATATTGGCTGAATTTAGACAGGAGATACAAGAACACCTTACGGTTGTGCAGAGGTCTTTTTTAAGGACTGTTATTTTAGAAACAGATGGTTTGATAGTGGAATTATCTTCTATGCATGAGCGTAGTAAGAATTATGTGCAATGGATAGAAAAAGTTGAGCGTCCGCGCTCAGTTCATTATGAGATGATAATGACTCCAATTTCTTCTGGAGAGCTTTTGCAGGCAGAGCTGTTTGCGGATATTGATTCAGTAATACATACTTCTGCAACTATTTCAGTAAAAGGTAATTTTAATTATTATCTATCAAGACTTGGTTATTTAGATTCAAATAAGAAAGTTGATACTGTTGTATTTAATTCTCCATTTGATTTAGGAAAAAGGATGTTGTTGGCTGTTCCTGATGATGTTCCTGCCTATCAGGATAATAAAGATTATGTTGATAGTCTTGCTAGATATTTAAAAGAGCTATTGATTGGGATAGATGGCAAAGCTCTTGTTCTTTTTACTTCTCATAAACATTTATCCGATTGTTATCATGCGATTAGATATGATTTAGAAAAGGCAAGAATCCCTTTGTTTTGTCAGGGCAAGAGAATGTCTGAAAAGAATCTGATTAAGGCTTTTAAAGAGAGGGAAGACTCTGTTCTGATGGGTACTGATAGCTTTTGGGAAGGTATCGATGTGCCAGGAAGAAGCCTTTCATATGTGATTGTTGTAAAGCTTCCTTTTGAAGTTCCAACTGACCCTATTGTAATGGCTAGAATGGAACAAGTGGCTAGCACTGGTAAAAGTAGTTTCTTTGACTATGTTGTGCCAAAAGCCGTAGTTAAGTTTAAGCAAGGAATAGGAAGATTGATAAGATCAAAGCAAGATAAAGGTGCGGTAATTATCTTGGATAAACGCGTAAAACATAAGGGTTATGGCAAACAATTTATTAATGCAATAACTGCTAGAAAAGTAAGTCCAGAAGATAAGGCTTCAATGATAGCTTCTCTAAAGCTTTGGGTAGATTAAACTTAATTTAAATTACCTGCAATTTTTTTCAGATAATTCCGATATATTTACATGATAAATATTTATTCTAGAATAAAACATAAAGTGATTTCTGTGCCTTCGTTGAATATTGGCAAGCATGAGTTAGAATTACAGAGGATGGTAAGATCCATTGTTGATGTTTGTCATGAGTATTCTTCTGTCAATCCAGTAGCTAATCAAGTTTATTTGCAGAAAATTATGAGAGAGGCTGACTTTTTAGAACAGATAAAACATTCAACCAATAATAAGACACAAGTTGTTATTAGGAGTTTGGGGAATCTTTTGTGGTTGGTGAAGAACTATGCTCCAGAAATGGTCGATGATTTTGTTGCAAAGTTTGTGGGAGGCAATAAAGCTACAGCTTTTCTCCATAATTTAAATCCAGATATGCTTAGTAAAAAATCAAAAGTATTAAATTTGGCAATAACTGGGCATAAAAATCCAGACCCAGATTCTCTTATAAGTGCAATTCTGCTTTATAATAATTACTTACAAGTTCCAGATTCAAGAGTTAAAGCAAAAGCTTACTATCATGGGAACCTGATGCCATATGACATAGCTTACATAGATTTTATTATGGAAACATCAGGATTTGTAGAGTCTATTTTTCATAAGTTAGAAACATCATTTGTGAGTGTTAAGAGAAAAATGATTCCTAGACATAGAATGCATGGTGTCCTTAAAGAAGATGCGACTATGTCTGATCTTGAGAAATACATAACGAATAATCCAACATTACAATTGCTTCCTATAGTTGATAAAGATGATAAGTATTTGGGCTGTATAAGAATAGAAGAATATGGGCATTATATGGCATGGTTAAAAGCATCTTCTGGACGGGCTTCAGCAGAAGACTTAAATATTAGTATGAAAAAGTTTTTAAGTTGGAAAAAAGAGAATGTGGTTTCAGCAAGACTAGTTTCTGTAGATAGGATTACAACGGATGGAAGTAGTGTTTTGCATATGTCTGATAGTTTGACTGATGAAGTGAAGGAAATTATAAGAGAGTTGAGGTCTGTAGTTGTAATAGATTTACAAAATAGAGTTGTTGGGCTTATTAGCCCGCAGCAAGTTGAAGAAAAGAATACTTTTGCGATCCTGGTTGATTGTAATGAGAAGCCAAAAGCATTGGCCGATGTAGATGCATGGGGATTTATTGATCATCATGATTATGATGGTGATGATGACCCATATTTTGCATTATTAGGCAGAGTAGGGTCCAATATTACCAATGTTTATAAAGATATGTTGATATCCTTGGAAGACATATATTTTCCTGCTGAACTTCAATTATTGGCAATTGCAGGAATAGTTTGTGATACAAAAAATTTGCAATTAACTATAGCAGCTGATTCGATGTCTGCTGATAGGCGTACGATAGAAAGTCTGGCGAGAAGATTTTTTGCATCTAGAAAATCAGACCATTTTACTATAAAAGAGGGTATTAATGACGTTGATGCTTTATGTGATTTTTTGTGGGAAAAGTACAATCAACTTCAGCAGGATGTATTAAAAGATAGAGTTTTTCAAGACAGAGTGTCTTTGTTTAAGAAAGCAGACCAAAAAACATATGAAGATACTATTAATGGGATAGTTTTACAGTGGGAGATGGGCAAAGATGTTTATGCTGAGCATCAAAGATTTTCTAGTAATAGAGTTTTGTCTGAGCTAGCTGATTATTCAATTAATGAAGGATTTAATCGTGGTTTTGTGATGGTGTCGGGAGAAGATGTTTTAGGATTACATGGTGATCAGCGTGATGAATTATATTGCTTTGTGGAGAGCGAGAATGCAGCTAATCATTTAGTGAATAAATTGCCATCCAGATTGTTGAATTCTGTTACTGGAGAAAAATTCTCATCTGATGAACTAGATGTTTCTGAAGTAGTTCCGGTTAGAGACTCTAGAGGTATTGTTTTAGGGTATGGTCTTACAATTATACTTCCAGCATGTACATTTAAATCCAGAAAATTATGTTTCATTCCTCCATTAAAGGGAGTTTTAGCTGGAGTATCACCAGAGGATTAAAGCACTAGTGCTTTGTTCTGGGAACATCATATAGTTTTCAGTTAAGGTTATTTCGGAATTTTCATCTATTTTTAGCATTTTAAAAAGGTCTATTTGCATGCTCATGTCTGGGCATAAAGAATAACCAAAAGAGTATCTCTCAGGCGGTTTTCTGCTGCCTAATTCATTGCGTAGTGTATTATGATTGTACTCTGCAAGTGCTTCTGCCATCCATGTAGTAAAACCGTGAAAATAGAAGGCTCGTGAGTATTCTCCGTCTTTTTCCATTTTTTCATAAATAGAGAGCGCTTCTTTCCCAACAGTAACAACTTGTAGGGCTAATTTATTGCCAGCAGAACTGGCGATGTTTTTACCGCTGACAGTTGGGAATTCCCATGTAATGCCATGGTCATCAAAAGTTATAGTTGTATCTGTAGAAGAAATGTTAAATATTTCGGAATAAACAGTTCCCTTAATGTCTGATTCGAGAATAAGCTTCTTTGTTTCTGTGAAGGCTGCTTCTAGTTTCTCAATATTGTCAGGATTATTATCTTTTAGTCCCCAAGAAGTCTTAAAAACAATTTTTTTATTCATAAAAGGAATGAATTTTTCAGGACTAATTGTTTTCTTAGCCATTGATAAGTCTTTCGAGTATCTTTAAGCCACTAAAAGCATCTTTGGAATAATATACTCCGCCTTTGTAATCTTTTCCGTCAACTTTAGAAATAGTATTAGCATAATTGTCATTAATAGCAGCTCCGCCAATAATAACAGGGATGTCCTTCCCTAAAGAGTGAAGTTTTTCTACAATTATTTGCATTTGTTTTGAGGTTGTTACTAGAAGCGCTGAAAGTGTTATTGCATCGGCACTTTCTTTTAGTGCAGTTTCTATAATCAGATCGGCAGGAACTTGTTTCCCAAGATCTATAACCTTATAACCATTGTTCTCTGTAATGGTTTTTACTAGATTCTTCCCAATATCGTGAACATCTCCAAACACAGTAGCAAGGACAATAGTCCCTTTTGAGATATCATCATTATTATCTAGATACTGTTCTAAATGGGAGATAGACCGTTTCATTATTTCAGCAGATTCTAGAACGAATGGAAGAATTAGTTCTCCTGTTTCCATTTTATCTCCTACTATTTTCATTGCAGGCAATAGAACTGTATTAATGATTTCAGCTGCCGATGTTTTTGTTCTTAGTTTTTCAATAAGCTCAATAATTCCTTCTTTGTTTCTAGTAATTATTTTGTTTTGGATTCTTTTATCTAGAGGCAAGGAAGCATCTTCAATTACTATTGTTTGTTTTGTCTTTGTAGTGGTTTTGTTATTTTGAAAATATTCAATAAAGTCTGTAAGTGCAGTTGGTGTTGAATTAAGTATAAGTGCTTTTGCTAGTGTTATTTCTTCTTTGCTTAACTCATTTAATGGATGAAAGTGAGCAGCATTGAATATCGCCATGTCTAAACCATATTCTACCGCAGTATGCAGGTAAACCAAGTTTAGTATTTTTCTTGCTGGAGGAGTTAATCCAAAAGATACATTGCTTACACCAAGCACTGTCTTCACACCAGGAAGTTCTTTTTTAAGTTGTTTAATGGCTCCAAAAGTAGCAATAGCTGAGTTTCTCCATTCATCTTCTCCTGTTGCAAGAGTAAAGGTAAGAGTGTCGAATACTAGTTGTTCTGGCTTTAGCCCATATTCTCGGGTAGCAATTTTGTAGATATCTTTTGCTATAGCTATTTTTTCAGCAGTATTTTTAGCCATTCCTTTTTCATTTATACATAAAGCAATTGTGCTTAGACCAAATCTTTTAACGATTGGCAATATTTGATGAATTTTATCACTTTCTAGGTTGATAGAATTAATAAGTGGCTTTCCGGCATAAGCTTTTATTGCGGCTTCAAGAACATTTGCTTCTGTTGAGTCGAAACAGAGAGGGCGATTAGTTGTATAAGCAACTTTTTTAGCAAAAGCTTGTTGTTGTTTACTTTCATCGCTTCTTTCAGTCATGGCAAAACATGTATCTATGAGGTCTGCACCTTCTTGTTCTTGTGATTTGGCTAGATCAACAAGGGAATCATAATTATCAGCAATCATTAGATTTTTTGCTTTTCTTGAACCTTGGGAATTGATTCTTTCCCCAATTATTAAAGGAGCTTCTTTGGAAGAAGGTAGGTTTATTGGTCCGCAGAAATCGGGTAATGGTTTAGGAATAGCAGTATTTGCTTTAAGATTTAAATTTGCAGATTTTATCTTTAGTTGAGCAATATGGTCAGGAGTAGTTCCACAACAACCGCCGACAACATTTATTTTATATTTTTTCAAATACTCTAACATTGTTTCAGAGAAAAGCTCTGGAGTCATTTTGTAATGTGCTTCTCCGTCGATATTCTCAGGCATACCAGCGTTAGGTATTATGGAAACAGGTAGCGGTGAATATTCACTTAATAGTTTGATAGTTTTTTCCATTTCTCTTGGGCCTGTGGAACAATTTATACCAAAGACATCTACTCCCATATCTTTAATAATGCTTATGGCAGTTAAAATATTCGTTCCAAAAAGCATATTGCTGTATTCATCTACAGTTACTTGAACTTGAAGTGCTATTTCTTTATTTGAGTTTTTTATAGCTTTTTTAGTGCCTATAATTCCGGCTTTAACTTCGAGGATGTCGTGTTGAGTTTCTAAGATTATAATATCTGCGCCTCCAGCTATAAGTGCTGTGGCTTGTTCTTCAAATACAGTAGAAAGTTCGTCAAAAGTTATATTTCCTAGTGATTCATCAGTAGAAGAAGGCAAGAACCCAGTAGGTCCCATTGCTCCCATTACGAATTTATTAGTTTGTTCTGCTTTTGGAAGTGAAGCAATTGCCTTTTTTGCATTGCTGGCTGCCGCAAAGTTAATCTCATATACTTTGTCTCCAAGACCAAATTCTTTTAATTTTATTTTACTGCCACCAAAGCTGTTTGCATCTAAGACGTTTGCGCCTGCTTCTAAGTATTGTTTGTGGATAGCTTGGATAATGTCTGGTCTAGTAATGTTCAGGTATTCAAAAGCTCCATCAAACCCTTGAAAGTCTTCTGGTGCGACATTGTATTTTTGTAGCATTGTGCCAAAGCCACCATCTTGAAAGACTATTTGTTTGTTATTAATTAATTGTAAGTATTTGTTCATAAGAATGATTATAAAGCCAAAATATGATTTAGGCTATTATCCAGCTACTATTGAAGAGAATATTTGCGAGTGTTTTTACCTTATAGCCTCTGTGTTATACTTTTAAATTAGAAGACATACTTAGGGGGATTTAAATGGAAATTAATATAATTATATCAATAGCTATTATGGCTGTTGTTATTTTGTTCGGGTTATCAGACATACTAGCAGATCCAGGCGCATATCTTGATCCAGCTTCTTTCTTGATTGTTGTAGGGTTATCTTTTGCCGCGTTATTGCTGAGTTCAACTTTTGCTAAATTTAAAGTTTTTTTGAAGACAGGGAAAATGATTATTATGCCTCAAAAGCATATGACTCCTGCTGCAGCAATAGAAGAGCTTGTAAGGCTTTCTAAGCTTTCTAAGTCAAAAGGGAAAGTAGCACTTAATAAAGAAGTAGAGACAATTAAACATCCATTTTTGAAGTTCGGGGTTCAGTTGTTAACAGAAAAGACAGGGCATGATTTTATAAAGGCAACATTAGAGAATGATATTGATGAGATGGAGAATAGGCATGCGAGTATTCATGTAATGTATGGGAATATGGCAGGATTTTCTCCTATTTTTGGTATGGTTGGTACAATCATTGGTTTAATTCAGTTATTAAAAGATTTGGATGATCCATCGAAGATTGGCCCAGCTATGGCAATCGCACTTATTACTACTTTGTATGGTGGATTTTTTGCAGGTGTAGTATGGACTCCGGCTAAAGAGAAGCTAAAAGAATTATCAGAGAGTGAGGCGTCATTAAAGAGGCTTATATCTCAAGGTATTTTGTTGATTGAGACGGATGAGATTCCGTCTAAAGTAGAGAAGTTTTTGAAGAGTTTTTTACAAGATAAAGAGAAAATTAAAAAAGGTAAAAAATAAGTGGTTAAAAAGAAACGAAGAGACGAGGGTGGAGGTAGTGTTAGTGACGCGATAATGGGCGATCTTATGACCCAGATGCTTACGTTCTTTATACTCCTATATACTATTGCAGCAGCAAATAAATCTTTATCAGAGTCGAACATGGATACTCAAGCCCTTATGGAGATAATTCGAGATGGGTTCAGAGAGAGATTAGAGTTAAGAGAGATAGCGCCAGAGCCGATAGAAAAGATTCTAAAGCCTGTTATACAAGTAGAAGAAGCTAAGGTGGAAGAACTGGATGTTGAATCAAAGAACCAAATAATTACTAAAATACGTGATGTAGTAGAGCGAGAAACATTAAATAAATATATAGAAGTGATTATTGAAGAGAAGAGAATACGGCTTATTTTTAAACAGCCAATACTTTTTAATTCTGGATTTGCATATTTAAAACCAGGTGCAAGTAATTATTTAAATCCAATTGTTAATGAGGTCTTAAAAGATATTGATAATGAAATTATTATAGAAGGACATACTGATAGTATTCCAATACATAACGATATGTATGCTGATAATTGGGAATTGTCTTTTGATAGAGCATATACTGTTCTTAAGTATATGGTAAAAAAGGGGAATATAAATCCAAGGAGAGTATCTGCAATTGGTTATGGAGAGTATAGACCCAGAACAAAAAATGATACAAAGGAAAACAGATCGATTAATCGTAGGATAGAAGTTAATATATTATTGCATTCAGAGATAGTTAAAAAATAGGCAATGTGGAAAAGATTAATTTTTAGAATGTTATAATGAAGTTAGGCGAATAACAGAATCTGTAAATGTTGAAGGAGTTATGATGACAAAAATATTAGTAATAGATGATGCAGCTTTTATTAGAATGAGGGTTGAAAAGTTTTTGGAGCGACAAAATTTTGAGATTTTTGGAGCAGAAGATGGCCCAACAGGTATAGAAACTTTTAAAAAGGAAAAACCTGATGTGGTTTTATTAGATGTTACTATGCCAGGCATGGATGGAATAGAAGTCCTTAAACAGATAAAAGAAGCTGATAAAGATGCAAAAGTGATTATGTTAACAAATGTCAATCAACAAGAGACTATTATGGAGACTGTTAAGCTTGGCGCGAAAGGTTTTATGAAGAAACCATTTGATGAAGCAAAGTTGTTAGATAAGATAGCAAAATTAACTAAATAAACTTCTCTCAACGCATTGCGCATCCACATATTTGACTCTAATATTAACAATTATATGAGGGTTTATTTTTTACTATTAATTTTATTTATTTTTACTTTTTCATTTGCATTAGATTTGGAAGATGTTTCTCGCAATTATAAGAATCGCGACACTGTATATTATTTAGCTGAGAATAATATGGTACCTCCTTTTATTGATAAAACATTCCAATTAAATTCTGGACTGACGGTCTATCAAACAGCTGTTAGTTTGCTTTTTTCTAGCGGCGTTAGCTTGAGCTATAAGCAAAAACAGCCTTATATGGCCGAGTATAATCAGGATTCAATAGTTTATCCGTATATTCAGTATATTTATGAAAAAAAACTAGTAACTTCCGAGACCGATGGTTATGTGATTTGCAGTGTTTCCGAGGCTGTTTCAATGTTTAGTAAAGTATATAAGGATGTTGAATTTGTTGTAGAAGGAAAAGAAGCAAGTTCGTCAATTACTAGAGAGGATTTCACTGAACTATTATTAAAAGTTCAATCTTTTAAACAAAAAGTTATGAAATATAAGATGGATAAACGGAAACGAGAAGAGGAATATGTTGGATCAGCAGTAAGTGAATATATATTGGGGTATACAAATGCTTTAGATAAAATTGAGTTAAGTAAATATAGTTCTGGAAATAAAGATTATTATGATATTTTTTGGCTTTTTGCTTCTGAAACTGATTTGCAATATCAGAAATTCAATGAAGATTTATCAAATGAATCGTTGGATATATTAGAGAAGAGATTGAACCAAGCTTTGTTGAATTTTTATAAAGCAAAATATTGGCTTGTTATCAGTCAATGCAATATTATTTTAAGAGAAAATCCTCAACATATTGGAGCTTTAAATCTTAAAGGATCAACCTACTATATGCTAAGAGACTTTGTGAAGGCCAGAAAGTATTGGGAGAAGGTTTTGTATTACGAGCCTACTAACAAAGAAGTTGGATATTTCTTGAAAGTTTTGCCAGTTGAAGTGGAAGTTTTATGAGTATTTTTTTCAGCACACTAGATATAGCGTCTGTTTGATTATATTTGACTAGCAGTTCGGATAAATTTTTACTAGTAAGATTGACACTTGGCGGGTATTTGACTAATATATCAGTACACGGGGGAAGAGGTTCTAATGGCTGAAATACTTCATAAAAAAACAAGTTTAGCTAAGGATGAGCAGATACAGATTTTACACAATCCTGACATTCAGATTGTGCATAAGAATCTAAATCAAGATGCTAAGCAATCTATAATAAATTCAATTGATACTTTGGGCGAAATCCAAGGAAAGAAAGCTGTAGCCGAAGAAGGCCTTTTCAGCTTGGAAGAACGCAAGGAAAATTTACTCAAAGAGATTAGTGAATTAGAGACAAAAAAAACAACGGTAGCAACAAAGGTAGAAACTTTTGAGCAACGAAAACGTGAAGAGTTTTTTTCACAGCAAGAATATCAAAAAAAATTACTGAATGAATTTTTTCAAAGGAAACAAGTCTTATTGCATGATATTAATCAATTACAAGCAGATAAGATTAAGTTAAATAGAGAAGTTGAAAAGATTAAGAGTGATCCTCATCAAATTTTATCATCATCAAGTAATTCATTGTTTTATGAGCAGATGAAAACTCAAGCTCAGTATGAAGCAGATCAGGTAAGGCAACAAGGACAATATGATGCAGATGTTGTTAGGAATTCTGCTAAAGAAGAGGCTGGAAAAATAAAAAATAATTCATTAATTGAATCAGAGCAGATAAAGGCAAGAGCCAAGGAAGAATATGAATTAATTAAAGCAACTGTTAAGGATGATGCAGAGTTTCTTAAGAAAAACATGCTAGATAATGCAGAAAAAGAAGCAGAAATTGTAATAGAAAAAGCTAGTGTCGATGCGCATAAACTAATGAATGCAGCCAAGAAAGAAGCAGATGATTATTTATTTAAATATAAGGAAGACCTAGATAATTCGCCAGATGTTAGTGACAAGGCAAGAGGTATTATTGAGGATGCAGAAAAAGAAGCTGTAGTTATGAAGAAGAAGGCTGATGAAGAAGTTAATAGAATATTAAGTGCCGCAAAAGATAAGGTTGTGTCATTAGCTGAAGAGGCCGAGTCTATAAGAGATGCAGCTGAGCAAAAGAAAAAAGAAATACTTAAAAGTGCTTACAGCGAAGTAGATTCAATTGTTGATGTCGCAAAGAAGAAAGCCGATGAAGAATCTCGCACAATATTAGATGTTGCAAACAGTAAGGTTCGCTCTATAGAAGCTGAAGCCAAGGCAATTAAAGATGCGGCAGAGCAAAAGGCCATACAAGTCGTTGAGGATGCAAAATTCGCAGCGAAGAAACAAGCACATGAAGAAGCTAATAAAGTAACAACAGTTGTTAGTTCAGAGTCTAAAGAAATAATAGAGCAGGCAAGGAAAGAAGCCGATGTTACTCTTAGAGAAGCAGAAGATATAAGAAACAAGCTTATCGGGCAAGCCAAAATTGAAGCATCAAGGATAAGGTCTTTAGCAGATAGCCAGTCAAAAGATATTTTGGAGGAAGTTAATCGTCAGGCAGCAAATGTTGGCAAAGGATTAGAAGATAAGGTTCGGTCAATTCAAGTTCAGAAAACCCAAATCATTGCGAAAGCAGAAGCAGAAGCTAAAGTTCGGGCAGAAGAGTTATTGAGTATTGCGGAAGTACACGCTTCAAGTATCAAGCAGAAGGCAATTATCGATGCAAAAAGTAAAACTCGTGAGATAGATAGAAAAATAGAACAAGATTATGAGGAAAAGGGCCAGCAAATAGTTCTTGGAGCTGTTGTGAAGGCAAAATTAGAAAGAGAAACCATATTGTCTGATGCTAAATCTCAGGCAGAAATAACTATAAACAATGGTGTTTCTGCGGCGGAGAAGTTCGCTTTGCAAAAGACAAATAGGATTATGACAGAAGCAACTCAGAGAGCAGAAGAGATTGTCTCAGAAGCAAGGAAGAAGGCTTTTACCTTATCAAATAAAATTTTAGCAAAGGCACGTAAAGAAGTTGAGGATTTACCATTAAGGGTAGAGCAATTAAAACAAGCGCATAACGACTTGGAGAAAGCGGTAATTGATTATAATCAGAAGAGTTTAAGGGCGATGGATATAGCCAAGCGAAGTAAGGAAAAAGCAGATTATTACAATAATAATTTGACTGAGATGGAAGAAAAATATCATAAGGCTAAATCTGAGATATTGCCTCGAATAACAGAGCTTAGAGACAGCTATGAATTAGAGAAACAAAAAGTTGATTCTAAGATTCACGTAATGCATGAGATGTATATAAATGAGCAGATTTCTTTAGAAGATAAGATTAAGGGATTGCATTCAAGATTTGAGGGAGAGCTTAAGTCATTAAAGGATAAATATGAGCATGAGAAACAAGGATTAATAACAATTTCAGAGGATGAATTGACGAGTATTAAAGAATTGTCAGAAGATCGCATTAATAGAATAGAAAATGAAACAAAAGAAAAAGAAGAATTAATGAGAAGTGAGCTTGATAAAAACCAAAAAGAGTATTTTAAGAAAACTCATAAGGTAGAAGAACTGCTTAAGAAAAAAGTTTCTGAGCTAGTTAAAAGTTATACGGGAATGATTGAGGAACATAGGATAAATTATGTAGATTTTAAACGACAAATAGATTCAAAAAAAGATGAATTGATGGGGATTTATAAAGGCAATTTAAAGCAAGCAAAGGTCTTATATCAGAAGAAAATGAAACAGTATAATCAAGATATAAATGTTGTTGATACTCAGCTGAAGACAAAACAAAATTCAATGAATAGAAAATATGAGCATGCAATTATTCAGATAAAAGCAGATCATGAGGCTATTATAAAAAGAGAAACTGCGGAGTTTGAATTGAAACAGACAGAGTTATTGGGAAAGAAAGAACAGTTGGTCAGATATTATGAACGACAATTAGACTCTATGCGGACAGAGTATCAAGGATTGCTGAAAAATGAAAAAAACAGTTATGACCAGCAAAGGATTGATGTGCAACATAATTTAGAGAAGTTGAATAAGGATTATCGTAAGAAAAATGAGCAAGTAAAAGACTATTATTCTATGCTTATGGTTAAAGAGGAAAAGTATAATCAGCAGCTTGTGGAAGATATGAAAACTAAGAAAAAAAGGCTCATTCATAGTTATGATTTATTGCTTGGTGAGTGTGAAAAAAATGTTGATTTAGAAGGCGATATTCATATAGTAAATCGTTAGTTGTTTTTGCGTGGCATTTATGTACCATTTTATCCTTGTTTTAATGGTTTTTTCCCCCTATTTAAGGTAAAATATTTGTATGCATTATGATTTGTTTAGAGGTGTAAGTAATAACACAGATAGACAATGTTTATGCGGTGCTAATTTAGGGTATAAAAGTTATGATAGTTGGGGGTTTTATTAGGGGTGAAAAAGATTAAAAATTTAGTAGCAATTTTTTTGCTTTTATTTTCATTTACAGTCAATGCTGTTCAGTTACATTATGGATCAGATTTAGAGTGGGGCTATGGGGCCAGAGCATTAGGTATGGGACGCTCATATGTAGCTCTTGGCAATGATGCTTCTGGTCTTTTTTGGAATCCAGCAGGAGTAATGAATCTTACAAGTATGCAAGCGATGTTTCAGATGTCCATGCTTTATCAGAGTTATAGCATGATGTACGGTGCATTTGCTTTGCCAGGAGTGGATGACGCTATAGGCATTGAGTTTATTATGTTTGGTGGGTCCGATATCGAAGGTAGAGATGTTAACAATCAGATTACTGGAACTGTGCAAGATAGCAAGATGGCTTTTGGGGCTACTTATAGTAAACGCATAATGAGAGATTTGTATATGGCTCTTAAAGGTAAATTTTATATGCGTTCTTTAGGGGAATATGGTGATATGGCATTAGCAGGAGATGTTTCCATGATGTATAACATTTCAGATAGATTTACTGCTGGTGTTAACTTGATGAATGTTTTCGGAATGGTGCTAGGAGATACTTCCGACAAATTAAATACTCAGGCAATGTTTGGTTTGGCATATAAAGAGAAAAGTATGATGTTTTCTTTAGATGCTAGAGATAATTTCAATGAATGGCACTTTGGTATTGAGTATGAACCAGTAAAAAATATTCCGCTTAGAATGGGTGTAAATAATGATGAGCTTAGTTTTGGTGGTGGCGTTAAGTTAGGCATTATGGATGCTGATGTTGCCTATATTATGAATGAGCTTAGTAGTAAGATTGCTTTCTCTGTAAATTTAAACTTCGGGAAGTCTATGGATGAGATGACGAAAGATCAAGTTGATCAAGCTATGGCAGACGCCCAGGAAATGCTTAATAACGATTATTTTTATTTAGCAAAAAAGAAATTGGAGTATGTTCTTTCTTTTGATCCTAGTCGTAAAGAAATAAGAGTTATTTTAGAAAGATTAGAAAAGGCTATTCAGTTTGTAGAGTCTTCTCTTCCTCAAGAAAGTATTACTTGGGATAAGTTTAAGAAGGCTAAGGAATTATTTAATCAAGGGAAATACATAGAAGCTGAAAAGCTTTTTGAAGAGATACGCTTGATATATCCAAGTAATAGGTTTGTTACTTATTATCTGGATGAGTTGTCTCTCTTATAGAAGAATAGAAGGTCAATGTTTGATGAGGTGAATTGTATTTCACCTGGGGTGCTGAGGGGTTGTTTAAGTTGAATAGACTAAAAAACATATCAAAGAGTGTACTATGCCTATTTCTAGGTTTTAGCGTCTATGCCAGTACGATTTCAATTAATGCTTTTGAGCTATTTGATCAGAATACTTTACTAACAGATTACACGAATGATCAGGTTGTAGGCGTTAGTATAAACACAGATATAGTTGCTTCTAAATTTTTGATTAGTGAAGATCACCCTACGAAACCAGTGTCTAGCGATTCATTTTGGCAAACAACAACACCTTCTAGGTATACTTTTAAGAATGATAGCAATGAGTTAAAAACAGTTTATTTGTATGTTATGAGTTCAATGGGAGATATTAGCAATGGTGCAGTTGCTACCATTAATCTCGACACATCCTATCCTGAATTGACTTCTTTAGAGGTTTATAGCGTTTCATCGAGCGCTGAAGTTTCTAGTGTTGGTAATAACTTTTATTTAAGATCAGGAGCATATAGTTTAACGTTCAACTATAGTTTAGCATTGTCAGACACACCAGATGTAAGAATTCTTCAGCTAGGTCATGAATATGTAGGATCTGCTCCATTAACTTTTAATAAGATAGATTCTTTTACATATACAGCAACATATACAATAACAGTTGGCGCAGAAGAGGCATTGCGTCAGGTTATCTATACTTGTATTGATGATAAGGATTATGAAACTGTTGAAGCTGTATTTTCTTCTGGAAACATAGTTGTTGATAATACTTCGCCTAATTTACTTACATTTTATTTGGAGGGGAATGACCCTTCGGCTGGAATAATATATTCATTAAGTAGAGTGTTAGAAATGCAGATTGAAGCAGTCGATGCTAGTGGGATTAAAGGATGGTTGGTTACAGATAATGCTTCTTTTATTCCAGTTGTAACAAGTAATTGGTCTTTATTAGGCACATATTTAACTTTGACAGATAACATTGCTGTTCATGATATTTTCTTTTGGTATATTGATAATGCTTGGAATATCAATTTTGCTACTGCCTCAATTTCATACAACCCCGGAACTCCTGTTGTGAGTATTGAAGTTGATGTTACTCCAAATATTATTGTGACTAATGAGCAGATTAATATAACAATTGATATTGCTAATGTTGGAAGTGGAATCGCCTCAACCCCTGATTTTACTTATTCGGCTCCAAGTAAGCCAGCTGCAGATATAGCGCTTGAGTATGTTACACCTGTTCAGTATATAGCAAGTTTTAATATCTCAACATTCACAGGACAGGGACAAGGACAGTTTTCAATTAGTGTTACTGATAATGAGGACAATGTTTTTAATGATGACATAATTCTTTGGTATCAAAGTGTTTCATATGACCCTTTTTATATTGTAAGTCACAACTTAAAGATCCCTAGTTTGACTATGTATGATCAAGACACACTTCTTACTAAAGATACGAATGATCAGATAGTAGGCATCACAATTGCTGATGATGAACAATCAGTTGCTTGGTATATTAGTGAATTTCCAACGACTCCTCAGGTTGGAAGCGAATTTTGGACAGCTTCAAGACCTGGTTTGTTTACATTTAGAAATAATATTGAAGAAGTAAAAAATGTGTATCTGTGGATTAAAGATGGGGTTGGAAGAATTTCTGATCGGATAGTTGCGACAATTAATTATGACACAACAGTTGCAGAAATTAGTTCTTTTGAACTAACACATGTTGAAAATAACACATTGTTATCTTCATTAGATTTATCAAGGGCCGGAACATATAACGTAACTTTTAATATCAATGAAGCTATTACAAATACTCCTGCAATTACAATTAATGGAATTGCGCTAAATTTAGGTAGAGTTGATGATTCTACATTTACTGCTTCTGTACAGGTAAGCTACAACTGGAGTGTAAGTGAATATAGCTGGTTGTTTAGTGTTACTGATAATGCTGGTAACTTTAGTGTTGAAATAGCTAAAACTGCATTTAATCTTTCCACTGCTGCAAAAATTGGAGCAGTTGAGTATTTTACAATTCAAGATGCATTAGATAATGCAATTGCAGATGATCAGATTAATATTCAAGCAGGCATTTGGTATGGTGTTGGTAATAGAGGTTTGGTTTGGCCAGCTTTAGACGGGATAGTACTTAATGGTGCTAGTAGTGCTACAAGTATTTTAGATGCAGAGCAGATAACCCGCCACATTGTAGTTCCAAATGCATCTGGATTTAAAATTAGTAACTTAAGCTTAATCAACGGACAAGTTTCTACATTTAATTCAGGTGATAATAGCGGTGGGTCCATTAGAGCAAATAATAATTCTACATTGACGATGGATAGTTGTATTGTTAGTGGGAATACGGCTTACTATGGGGGTGCTTTCTCCAGTTTTATTAAACATATAAGCAATTCTGATATAAAAGGTAATAGTGCTCAGTTCCAAGGTGGAGTAATGTATGGAGGCGAAAATACGATTATTGCTTGTGATATTTATGATAATATCGCGATTCATGGAGGGGTAGCTGCTAATGCTACGGTCAATATTGTAGATAGTATGGTATACAATAATAGTGCTGAGCAAGGTGGTGTTTTATATAATTACGACAGAGTTCAGGAGGTCAAGAATAGTGTTATTTACGGCAACAGCGCCAGTGATGAGGGTTCAGTTTTTAGGGGAGGCACGAATAGCGCAATTAATTCATTAATATATGGTAATACTTGTACTAATTATGGCGTTTTTTTTCAAGGTAATAATAAAGTGCTTAATAGCACTATAATATCCAATAATGGAGAGATATATGTTGACGTTTCTTCATCTGGTGGAATAGATGGACAAATGCTTGCGATAAATAGTATATTTGTCGGGTCTTTTAACGGAGGCACAGACTCTTATTTTAATACATGCGCAATCAACAACAGTATCTTTACAGATGCTACACTTCCAGAAACTTTCTGGACTGCAACTAATGTAATCACTGCAGCTGTAACAGCAGATATCTTTGCAGACTATGCTGCTGGAGATTATAGACTTAATCCAAATAGTGAAGCAATAAACTATGGAAGCAACTTATTATGGAACGCTAACTCTAATAACATATTATTAGACCTTAATGGTGAGCCAAGAATCGTAGATTCTAGTATAGACG